>Ga0213824_1001648_pt1 | contig 12425 bp, 18 predicted proteins | sample MC6MC0906MG_FD_179892 | JGI IMG/M metagenome (GOLD analysis project Ga0213824, IMG submission 179892) | Enriched soil aggregate microbial communities from Iowa State University, Ames, United States - MC6-MC0906-MG | ecosystem: Environmental > Terrestrial > Soil > Unclassified | place: USA: Iowa...
CCTTTTTAGACAGTTTATGCCGACTGTTTGAGGGGGCGTATTTTTTATGTCTATAAGTCCATTTTTAATCGAAATTGACCGTTATATGTTGGATTGTTCCGCAAAAGGCCTTTCACCTAAAACGCTAAAATCGTATGAGCAAACGCTTAAACTATTCGCAAGGTATCTTTTGGATAACTTTGAAATAGATGACGTTAAAAGCGTCAAGGTAGAGCATATACGCGCTTATATTCGTTCTATTGAAGAAAGAGGTAAGTTCGAAATAAGTGCTGCAGAAACGCCTGTAAACTACCCAGAACGACGCAGCGATTTTGGCAAGCCGGTAAGTAAAACGACCATTGCGAATTATGTACGTAACATAAAAGCATTTTATTCGCACTTATATTCAGAACAACTTATACGGAGTAATCCTTTGAAGGGTTTAAAGAATGTGAAACCGGAGAGAAAAATCAAGGTGATGCTCGAAGATAATGAACTAAAGCAGTTTTTCCGTTCTTTCGACGTTACCAAATTCGATCAATACCGTGATTGGGTAATAGCTCGATTAATCTTTGATACTGGAGCAAGAATAGGAGAATTGTTGGAAGTTGTTGTATCTGATATAGATTTGCGTGGGAATGCGTTGTTATTACGCAAGACAAAGAACAGCAAGCAACGATTCGTTTATTACTCGGAAAAGACGCGCAAACATCTTAGGTCGTGGCTAGCGTACAAGGATCGTTATTCAGATAGTGCTTATGTTTTTCCAACGAATAGAGGATCCAAATTACGAATTGAGGGAGTAGAACGTTCTTTTAGGTTGCGAAGTAAAGACGTTGGTTTACAAGTGACGCCTCATTTGCTTCGTAATAATTTTGCGAAACGTTACTTAGTTAATGGCGGTGATTTAGCAACGTTATCTCGTTTGCTGGGACATGCCAACGTTGATATTACTGCTCAAATATATTTGGATTTTGCTGATAAGGAAGTTATGAAGAAGTATCGACAGCATAGTCCACTTGAAAATTTGGATATTTAAACAGAAAAAAGCCGCTAGTGTTCACAGCACTAACGACTCTTAAAACGATTACACTATCGCTGGCAGGCAAATAGTGTTCACCCATAACTGAATATGAGCGATTATTGCCTTCATTTTACTTGAAAAAAAGATAAAATGCAAAGGCTTGCTTTCCTATTGTCTTTTTAGGAACGCTCACTGACGAGAAGCCGTTAAGCGTCATTAAAAAACACGTCAGGTTACGCCGAGCCAACGCAGTAAATTCGGCTATATCGCAGATACACGTTTCCCTGTTAACGTAGCGACGAATAGCGAGCACGGCTTTATGGTGCGGTAGGTTTACTGGCTCTTTGCGGAGAGGGTAACTATGACCATGCGTTAATATGCGCATACAGGACAGTAATTGTATGAGGTCATAGCGGAAGAAATTCCGATACGAACAGGGCAACGAGAAACATCAGACGTCACATGACGCTAGTTATTGCGTATTTACTTTATGTCTATTTCTCTTTTTTGAGTTTTAGATATAAGGTAACTACGTTTCAGCCGATTTCATAGAGCGAGCGCCATTCTGCTAGTTATTGGGTGCGGTTGTCAATTGTTATTTAAGGAAAATTTTTGATAATATAGATGGTATATTATGAATACGGTAAACTAGAAAAATAATAATAATACCGATGAGAGGTGAAGGGATATATGAAAAAAGAAATACCATTTACAGGTGGTGAAGTAGTATTTTTTAAAGAATCAAATTTTTGGGATAATTTACTAGAAAAGTGCAGTGGTGAAACAAAGTCAATATACATAGCAACGTATAATTTTAATTTTAATCAATATGAAAAAAGTTTTTATAAGAAGTTACAAAACCTCGCGAATTTAGGTGTTGAGATTAATTTGTTGTATGCAAAAACGACATATGCAGACGAAGATAAATTGGAAGTAGAAGATGTATTTAAGAACTTTGTACTATGTGCCAAACTTGCCACTAATCACTCGAAATTTTTTATTACCGATGAATTTGCGTTTATTGGCTCTGCTAATTTTAGTTTTGGAAGCAATAGTAATTATGAGAGTGGTGTAATTTTTAATGATAAAGAAATTATTTCGGAAATAAGGAAGTTTTACTTTGAAGTATTACTGGAAAAAAGTGAGTTTACCAATATCCCAGAATGTTTTGATCCATTTGATTTTTTACCACGTATATTAAATGCAGTTGAAAAATTATCAAAAATAGATAGTAAAGAAGAATTGTATTTTGATGAAATTGTAAATGAAATACCAGAGTTACGGTTTTTAGATGATATGAAAAAATATTTAGAAAATCTAGATTATCCGGTACCTATTGAATTTAATTGGTGGCGTTTTTATAGTCAACTTTATAAGGAGAAATATGTTTCTGATATTGATTTTAGTGAATTTCAAAATTACATTCATAAGTTGCTTCCGTATTTAGTTAATATAAAAGCTGTTATTAGTGAACAGTTTGAGACTATGGGAAGATTTGAATTACTTAAGAGAATTAACGTCATAGAGGAAAACTAGAGCGCAGCCAATTAGGCATGCGCTTTTTCTTCATCTACTATTTCAATGAGATCACTAATATCACAATTCAAAGCTTTACAAATCTTCTCTAATGTATCGAACTTTATTCCATCAGTTTCCTCGTTATATAAACGTGAAAGACCATTTCTATGTAATCCAGTTTTCTCCGCTAATTCAGAAATCTTCATTCTTTTCTCACCTAATAAACGAGATAAATGTACTTTAATCATATGTAGTCACAATCCTTTTTTTATTTTCATTTTACGCTGTAGTGTATATAACTTCAATTTAATGTTGACAATGCATACTGTAGTGTGCATTATATTAACTACAAAGCACACTACGATGTGCAAAAATGACACTATGGAAGGCGGAATGTGAAATGTTTACGACGTTAGGCGAAGGCAAATGGTTAACAGACAACGAAGTTTGGTCAGTGGAGTATCAAATTGTGACGTTTGAAAAAGAAGGCGTATTCTCAACGTCTTATCAAGTGTTTGTAAAGCGACGTAACTGTAGGTGGGATTATACAGTTCCTACGACACCAGTTCCGTTATACGTACAGGAAATGATTGATGACACTATTCGTAAGTGCAAGCGTTTAATAGCAGAGTATACGAAAAAAGTAGCCGATAAAGCTACGGAAATTGTTATCGCAGATAGTAGTGACTACTTAGATAACTACGAGGCTGTATCCACAGAGAAAGGCGCATGGCGAACGATTGTAATGCGTTTATCAAATAAAGCACTTAAAACAATACCGATACTAGAGCATATATATGTAGTTTGTTCAGATTTCTATCGTGCCTTGATAGTTGACGGTCAGGAGTTAGTAATTGGGGGGATTCCAGCATGAAACATAAAGCGTCAGCACAGTCGTTTGAGCGTGAATATAAGAAGGCGTACATTAAGTTACTAACGAAAGCAGCCGCTGATACAGCAAAGCAGGTAGACGCATATTTTTTCGGTGAAGAAGGCGAGGACGGTGAACTTAGAGTGTGGTACTACGGTACAACAGCGTTTTCTATCGCAATAGCTTTGTTTATATATGTAATGATGTAATTATCGACATTCCGAAATAGACATCCATCTTTTAGTATATGAAAAGTTACTCACTCGCGCCAACGAGTTGAGTCAAATATAATGCTGGTCCTGCGCCAACAGAGTCGGCAAATATTTGCTAGAGCTTGCGCCAACAGATTTTAGGGAAAGGCTATCGCACCAACGGTAGCCAAATAAGCTAGGCAAAATGTTCAGTAACCTTTATATAAATTATTTAAACTGTATTACCAATTTATGTGAAATATAATATCGATAATGATGTCTAAATTATTAATTGAATATAGCCTATTGCCCTTTGCTCTATTTATCACACGAATAAAATACTACAAATGGAGGTGAAAAAAATGGATAACTGTAGTAACTGTAATAAACGTTCCTGTTTATGTGGAAGCCAAATAGGACCATTCACAGCAGTCGATCTCTGTGGAATTACGGGCTCTATTCCTCCTGTAATACCAACAGCATGTAGCGGTCTTTGCGAATATGGTTATATATATAATCTAGGTCCTGAAACTGTAGCTGTAGAGGCAGATATTATTTTTGATTCAACAGGTATAGTTACACCGGGTATTACGCATGTACCAGGAACCTCTCAAATTTTTGTTACCACACCGGGAATCTACGAGGTTACTTTCATCGTATCAGGTGTTGAAGATTGCCAATTCACACTATATTTAAATGGTGCACCGGTTACACAAGCAGTCTATGGTTCAGGAGCTGGTACTCAACAAAACACAGGTCAGGTAATAATTTCTATACCATCCGGCGGGTTTCTTACACTTAGGAATCATTCTTCTGCCGCAGCAGTAATTCTTCAAACTTTAGCAGGAGGCACACAAATAAACGTAAATGCTTCTATTCTCCTTAAAATGTTAAGTCCTATTGTCTAGAGATATAAAAACTCTCTTCATTTCAAAACTTCAATAGATTTCATAGTTAGGAGTGATTAACCTTTTGCGTAGGAATTACTCCTTTTTTTCTTTAAACAATATGTTTCAGATATTCATTCAATATAGCGATGAAATTTAAAATTCCACTTTGGTATAACTGTTTAAAGTAACCTTGACGAAACAAACGTTTAAGAACATAAAAGATATTACGAGTCTTTGCTAACGCAAATCCTCTACGTCAGCTAAAGCCTCCGTCTCATTACATTATTGATGATATCTAGTGACTGTAATAATATCAATGTAATAGATAGACGCGGACTTATTTTGCGTTCTTTGCAAAATGAGGACGCAAAGGTTTTAAATGGTTGTTCCAACCAAACGGAACCTTTATCGTTACTGTTGATATTGGGCGAAATCCTTTCGTAATACTACTGATAAGATAGACAAGATGTTCGTTATAAGTGGCTAAATATACAATATATATGCCTTTTGTAGCATTTTAACAACATAGATAACTACATATTGTGTTTCCGAGTGGGTATCCAACGGGACGTAAAAGGCAGGTAATTCCGCGATTTTGGGACGTAAAAGGCAGGGAATTTTTGAAGGGGCTGTGATTATGAAAATTCAAAAAGGGCAAGTTATCGAGGAGCTAGCGTACGAAGCTAAACCTGGAGCAGGAGCAATAGAATTTATAAGTGAACTAATCGAGCAATATTTGGACGAGTACCTCGACGAAGAAATGTTGATTCGTGACATTGAAGAAGATAAGCCAGAACTCTTTGCAGAAAAGCGAGTAAGACGTTGTTGTGCTTGTGGCCATTATTTTCGTGATAAATCGCAGAATAATTCTGCGGTAATATGTTCCGATAGTTGCCGCAGTAAAAAGAACGTGTACCTACGTAATATCAAGCGCCGTGAGCAGAAGCAAGCGGAGGGTACTTCTCATTTATCGCGTGATATGTATTTTAACGACGAGCATGGATATTGGACCGATGAACAAGCGATGATACAGTATGACCAACGACATATCGTAAATACGAGCGATTTTGAAAAGACAGTTGCTAGATCGCAGAGAAGGCAGCAAATCGGCGGTAAGAAACGAGTTACTTCGCAAAATATTGATGATATTCAATCGACTACTACCCGCCGTTCTCGCGAGTTTTGGGGTACGACTTGGTCTACGGCATATGATGACGAGAAGTAATTTCATACTGCGGTCATACCGTCTAATAGTGGAATAGCGATTTTTTAGATGTTTGCAAAGTTTATTAGAGAAATACGTGAAAAATTAGATTTTGCGGATTAATTTCGTCACAAAATAGCGTAGTTGTTGGCTATACATTATAGGGACTATCGAATGATTTTATGGAAAGGCTGCATACAATTACCGTGTTTTGCGCCTTACCTTATAGAGGAAGTAAAAAATATTCAGCAACCGAATGCCATAATTCTAGCCATCAGTTACCCATATAAACGCCGAATGAGGTTTTTATCAATGTGTGTCTAAATTGTGAACACGGATGTTACAAGTTTGTAAAGATTGCAATTCAAAGGGTCCCTTTTAGTCGTTTAGTTGGCTATATAGGTGGGGAAGGCACTATAACACTCACCTTTTAGGCGTTTAGTTATCTATATATTATGAAGGAAAGTTTCCGATATTTATGTCGTTTAGTTATCTATGCTATATGAATGCTTGTATTTCACCTTCGGTTGTACTTTATAGATTGAGGAAGTAAAAACTTTCATTCACTAATGCATAAAATGCTGTTTTAGGCACCTATACAAGGGAAGCCATATTTTACGCGATAAGTCATTATATAGTTTGAGGAAGTAAATAACATAAATTCAAGCGGTCCATTCGGGCGGCTTTTTTATTTTGCAAAGTAGTTGAGGAATTTACACAACAATTCTAGAGGTGGTGAGGAAATGTCAAAATTAAACGCAGATCAAATCAAGTATTATCGTGAGGCACTCGGATTAACACAGAGCGAATTGTCGAAGGAATTAGGTATTTCAACAACGATGTTAAGCTCTATTGAACGCGGCGACCGTCGCCTCACACCAATGGTCGCAAGCAGAGCGTTTCAAAAATTCAATGAATCACGGCAGCATTTGGCGAAGGTTATAGCTGAATTAGGCGAACTAGCCGACGCTTTACAAAAATAAAACGGAATCAGAAAAGGAGAAGATATGACATGACAGCATTATCAGCAGGCAAACAATTCGTACAATTAAACCCGACAACACGAGGTAAGGCTATCGCACAAAAACAAAATTACGTAGTAAAAGACGGCAAGCCATACAGCTTAGACACTGGCGAATATTTAGGCGATTTATTCACTCATGACTTAGTACCAAAAATGACAGAATCTAAGTTCCGAGCTATTGAATCCGTACAGGCGTTAGGCTCCCACGAAGAAGAAAACGGAGGCTTTGTATTCGCCTTCTTTCAGCAATCACGAACAATAATTGAACGTTTCCCTTCATTAAATAACGCTGACATTGCTCGATTAATGTACCTGGGAACATACATCGCATGGAACACAGGACGTTTACAATACGATAACGGCAAGGTAATCAATCGTGAAGGCTTCGAAAAATTGACTGGCCTTAGTCGCAAACGTGCTCGCGAGCTATTCAGTCGTTATTGTCAGGAAGGTATCATTTCAGAGTCGGAAGGAGCATTGTTTATGAATCCTACCGTCTTTTTCAGAGGAAACATTAAGTCAATTCAATCGCACACAGCGGATTTGCAACATACAAGAATGTTTAAGAAAACAGTACGTGATTTATACGATTTATCGAACGGCAGAACGGTCGGACAGCTTGCGCTAGTCTACTCGGTATTGCCGTTTTTGAATTTCGAGACAAATATCGTTTGCCACAATCCGGATGAAACGGACGCTGAACGTTTACAACCGATGAATATTGAAAGTTTAGCAGAGTTACTAGGATATGCGAACGCTGCAAAGCTGAAAATGACGATGAATCGCGTGAAAATTGACGGCAAAGTAGTGTTTGGATTCTTCGAAAACACGAATGACCGTCGTCAAAAAGGAATCACAGTAAACCCACGCGTAGTATTTGGCGGAAATGGTGAGCAGTTACAAGCAATAAGAACACAATTTAATCAATTTGGAGGAGTTTAGAAATGAAGCTAAAGCAAACTATTACACAAATTGACGTCGCAGAGTATGACGTACAGATTGAAATCTCAGAAGGGAGCATTTATGCCGAAACTTTTACTCAGAGCAATGCAGTTTATCCGGCATTTAAGACGCTCATTCGTGTGCTGCAACCTTTGAAAGACGTATCTGTACACGTTCAAACTGAGAGCAAACCACTTGCCGAAGAATACAATGCAATTCAGCAGAATCCGAACGCAGCTTTATTGAATCACTTGAAGATGGTAATCGCGCGACAAAATCTCGATGTCACGATCGAGTACGTAGCGTAAATATAAACACTTGAAATGAAAAGGAGCAGATATGAAATGACATTAGAATACCTTCAATTAATCGCAAAACTAGCTTACATCGAAACAAGAATTGTGCTTGCTATGGAAGTAGGTGAGCGCCATGAGTAAAGAACTTACTTGCCGCATTTGTAACGAGACAAAAGCGATTGAGCTATTCCGTAGAGATGCGAAAGATAAAAATGGATACCAAAACATCTGCAGAAGCTGTCGTAGTGAACATCGTCGGGCTAATGGAGAAAAATATCGAGTAAGAGCTAATGCTTATGCAAAAAGAGCGGGTGATAAAATACCACTCGTGCCATGGGAATATATAGCGAAATTGTTTGAACAAGACTGTGTATTTTGCGGTGTATCACTCAAGGATGAAGGTGTTATTGCAACTTGTGACCATGTTTTCCCGTTGAAAGACGGCAAGGCGTATGGGGGAGCAAATATTCCTGTAAACGTTCTTCCGGCATGTAAAAAATGCAATGACAAAAAGAACGGACTTTTTGCAATAGAAGCATTCGATAAATATCCCGAGCGATTCAAACCGGAACTATTACGTCCATTCGTCCAGCGTTTTATAGGAGGTCTTATTGGTCGCAAACTGACCGACATTGAAATTGAGCAGATGATAGGTTTCCTACGCAATGAGGCTGCAGAGGTCAGACGCAATGAGGCGAAACAAAAGGCGGTGCAATCCGCTGTCTAATAACCGAAATTTCGAAGCCTGGCGCATACCGGGCTTTTTTATTTTATACGTAGGTGCAGGTAATAACGAGGCTATTCGGCGCTTGAAGCAACGAAAAGGTTATAAGGTCATGGCCACGTACACAGACCGTAAAGGAAAGTTACATGCGATGCAATTCAAGATTCCAGACAATTTACATCGCGGTCTTAAAAATGTACTAAAACGGCTCGAAAACGGCGATTATGAGCCTTCCTAATAACTAAGTCGAGGATATATTTTTAAACGCTAGTATCGAAAGAATTGCTTAAATCTATTACCCTATACGGTCAAACGGAAATGAGTGACGCTAATGCGCTTTGCCTTACTATCAATCGTTAAATTGAGAGAGATTCCGTTCATTTCACTATTAATTTACGAAACTGACGAACGGGGCATATCCAATTTAATTGGCGAAATCTCAAAGCCTTATGACGATTTTATCGACTTGCTAGACGATTTGTATGCGTATGAAATAAACGAGCTGCAAACGGATAGCCAGGTGTTGTATCGAGACTTAATAAGCGCTCAGTATCCAGTGATTTATCGGCGTGAAGTCGAAGGGACGCGCGAGCAGATCGCCCGTAACGAGGAAATGTTAGTCGAATTATTTGAGCTGGACAAGCAAGACGAACAGCCAACGCCTGTTATTCCGACGTGGCGATTGTGGTGTATCGACAAGTTAGAAAAAGTTATTCAAATTCTAAAAACAAAGGGGATAAAACTAGATGACAATTAAGCCACACGAATTTAAATTATTGCAAGATTACAGAGAAGAAGGCGCTGAACGAGCGGCGAAACACCAGCAATATCAAGCGGACTTAGAAAGTGCTCGCGCACGTTTAAGAGAATTACAGACACAATACGAATATACGTTTACAGAAAGCATTAAACACGGTACAGATGCAACTGCGCAACTCGCTAAAATTGATGATGACATCACACTACAAAAAGAGGTTGTCGCACGTCGGGAGCGTGATGCACGTTTAGCACACGCAGCTATGCCGGAAGGTAAGATTTCGTCTGTAGACGTAGTAAATGAGTATCAAAATGTATTTGTACCAAAAGTTAGAGCGGAGTATGAACCGATTGTCGATGCAAAATTGAAAATGGCGAGGGATTTGCTAATTAGCTGTATTATTGACCACCGCGATGGTGAAGATGCTTACGGATATTTACGTGAGGAAATAGCTGAAATCTCTAGAGCAAATCGTTCACAAGGTAAAACGAGCGAGATTTCGCCGGCAGAACATCCTACAAGCTCGGCGAAAGTTATGGGTAGACAAGGGGCTATAGGGGGAGTGCGTGAAGTAATCAATCAGATTAGTTTATTTACAAACGGCCATAAACCCAACGATTTTGTATATATCGCAGAAGTACCAACAAAAACTAAAGGAGCGAAATAATTATGAGTAAATATAACGAACAAGTAGAAGCATTGCAAGCGCAGCAAGCGAAGGGTAAAGGCACTAATTTCCGCGCTTTAGAATTTGGTTTAAAGCAGAAATTGCAAGACGGTACGATTCAGCAACGGGACGTAGCGACCGCATTACAAGTCGCAAGTGCACTTGGTTCGCTGAGTTCGCGTGTTTTATACGCAAATGTTAAACGAGCTGCAGAACAAGCACATGAAACAGAGCAAGCAGAATAAAACGAATACATTACTAGCCTTTGACCGCCACGTGCGGTTGAGGGCTTTTTATATAGAAAAACGGAAGGGGATATGAGAAATGGACGGAAAGCAAGTAGTAGCAAAAGCTGGAGGAGCTGTTAATTATATCGACACGCACAATTTTAAAGTTAACGCTGATTACATTCGATATGCGAACGACATTAAGCCTTTATTGTTACGGGTTGTAGTAAGTGATACTCAGTGGTCATTAGCTGCAGCCAAGATATTAGAGGCGCTCACACTAGCGATCAAACAAGTAGAGGGACAAGATGTCCTCGATGAATTTAAACGTGTGTGCAAAGAGTTTGATTCTGTTATTAGCGCAATGAACGGTGGTGGCTCGTAATGTCTGCGGAATTTAATTTCGACTTATCTCAACTAGAACGAGCATTAAAGAAATCGCCAGATGCGGTCGGTACGGCATTGCTAAACGGGCTTACCGACGTTAAAAACGATTGGAAAGCTGAATCCGTTGATGCTGCGCCGTTAGATACAAGCAATTTACGTAGGCAGATAACTGCGGAAGTATTTACTGAGGGCAATGGTTCGGGTGTTGAAATATCAGCGAATGCTACACGTGGGTCAAGGCGATTTAACTACGCCTATTACATCCACGAAGAAAATGCAGGCGGTAAAAGCGTCAACGGCGAAAAGAAATTCCTCGATAAGCCAGCGCAAGAAAATCAACAGAAGTGGATGGAGTGGATCGAAGGAGAAATCGAATCCGAGCTTAGAAGGGCAGGGTGGTAGCTTATGGACTTGACAGCCGTATTTCGTGTTCGTGATAGGGGATCAGCACAGCTCCGTAAGCTGACGCAGATGATGGAAAAAATGGATCGTGCAAGTCGCTCAACTAGCGTAAGCATAAACGATATGGGAGCGTCCATATCCAACGTTGCGAAGAAAACATCGTTGTTGACGAGCGGAATTGCAGGATTGGGAACCGCAACTGGGCCGGCGATTGCTGGAGTAGGGGCTTTGTCAGCGTCATTCGCCGCCGCGGGGCTTGGTGCTGCAGCCTTTGGAGCAGTTGCAGTTTCGACATTAGGCGATATATTCGAAGCCTCTAAAGAAGTGGAGAAAATCGAAGAAAAACTTGCAAAGGCGGATACTGCTAAAGAGAAAATCGCAGCCCAAAAAGAACTGGCTTCGCTATATGCTGACATGAGCACAGCGCAGCAAGGTGCGTTAAAGGATCTGCAGAAGTTCAAAGAGTTTTGGGGCGGTTTTACAAAGAAATTCGAGGAACCTGTATTTGCAGCTTTCAGTTCAGGATTACAAATTACGCAGAAGATATTAAACGGATTAGAACCGACCATCAAAAATGTGTCTGGCGTAGTTGTTGAACTGATGCAAAGCTTTAATAAATCAATCGATAGCGGTGGATTGAAAGAGTTCTTTGATTGGCTAAACCTCTATGCAGCGAAAAGCCTTAAGAACTTTTTAACTATCGCTGCAAATACAATCAGCGGGGTTGTAAATTTATTCATGGCATTTGCACCATTGACGGCTAGTGTAGAAGAAGGACTGGTCGGCATGACTAAGAAATTTAAGCAGTGGTCCGCAAGCCTAAAAGACTCGGGAGGATTTCAAAAATTCGTCGATTACGCCAAGCAAAATGGCCCAGCATTATTAGATGTTTTAGGAAATGTTTGGTCAATACTCGTTGATGTTGTTAAGGCGTTATCTCCGCTTGGCTCAGTCATACTTTCTGTAGTTAGTAAGCTTACTGGCATATTAGCCGAGCTGATACCGACAGTCACTGAGTTCGCCTCTAACATTCTAAGTAAGTGGGGCTCCATCCCAGGAGTAATAGACGGAATCGTATCGAAAGTATCCGAGTTATGGTCCGCATTTAAATCTAACGGTGCAGGAGGACTTGTCGATTCAATCCTCGGCAAAGGATCGTTCGAATCGCTCAAAACGAAATTTGAGGAGTTCAAGGCGTACTTCGCCGAAAAAGTGACGCAATTTGCTCCGATTTTTGAAAGTCTGAAACAGTCGTTTTCTCAAGCGTGGTCTACGGTTTCTGACATCCTAGCTAACGCATGGCTGATTATAGAGCCAATTCT
>Ga0213824_1001655_pt1 | contig 12383 bp, 11 predicted proteins | sample MC6MC0906MG_FD_179892 | JGI IMG/M metagenome (GOLD analysis project Ga0213824, IMG submission 179892) | Enriched soil aggregate microbial communities from Iowa State University, Ames, United States - MC6-MC0906-MG | ecosystem: Environmental > Terrestrial > Soil > Unclassified | place: USA: Iowa...
GCTGGAACGTGGTCACCAGCGGCGACGCTGGCACTGCCGGCAACTATGGCCGTGACGAGCACTACGACTACGACACCCGTTACGCCCGCGCCCAGGAGCACGTGGCGGTGGTGCAGGGCCTCTGGCAGTCCTATGAAGACGGCGCGTTCCCACGCAACCGCGCCACGGGGCAGTTCCTCGACCCGAGCCGGATGCATGCGCTGCACCACAAGGGCGAGCACTTTTCGGTCGTAGGCCCCTTGAATATCCAGCGTTCCCCCCAGGGCCAGCCGGTGATTTTCCAGGCCGGGGACTCGCAGCAAGGGCGCGAGCTTGGGGCAGCCACGGCAGATGTCATCTTTACTCATGCTGCCAGCATCGAGCAGGGCCAGGCGTTCTACCGCGATGTGAAAGGCCGCGCGGTGCGGTTGGGGCGCGACCCCGAGCAGCTGCTGGTGTTGCCTGGTGCCGAGATCTATGTGGGCGACACCGACGAACACGCCCGCGAGATCGAACGCCATTACCACCAGCAGGACCATAGTTTCGAGCTGGCCCTCAAGGAATTCGGGCGCAATTTCGGCTGGCACGACTTCAGCCAGTACGACCTTGATGCGCCGTTCCCGCAGGAAAGCCTGGAGCACGCACGCAGCAGCTTCTTCACCAACGCGAAGCGCATCGCCGACCAGGCGCGGGAGCAAGGGTTCAGCCTGCGCCAGGCAGTGGAGTTCGGCCGTAAGCTGCGCCCAGGGGCTTTCGTTGGCTCGGCCGAAACGGTAGCGGCAAAAATGACCGAGTGGTTCGAGGCGCGGGCCCTGGATGGCTTCAACATCTACATCGGCCACCCCGGGCAGTTCCGCCGGTTTACCCAGGAGGTGGTGCCGCTGTTGCAGGAGCGCGGGGTGTACCGCACAGCTTACGAGGGCAGCACCCTGCGCGAGAGCCTGGGCCTGACCATTCAGTGAATGCTTGAGGCCAGTTCGAAGATCGGCATGTACATCAGGATCACGATCAGGCCGATAAGCAGGCCGATGAAGGTCATCAGCAGCGGTTCGAACAGTTTTACGAACCATTCCACCCAGCGGCCGATTTCCTGGTCATGGAAGTCGGCGCAGCGTTCCAGCATTTCGCCCAGGTTGCCAGACTGCTCGCCCGCCCGCAGCAGGCGCAGCGACACCGGCGTAACCAGGTGCCCGGCTTCCAGCGCATCGGACAGTGGCAGCCCTTCGGCCACTCGTTGGCTGGCCTGTCCCAGGCCCTGGGCTGCTGCGCTACCGAGCAGGCCGCGGGCCATGCCCATGGCGGTAAGGATGGGAATGCCGCCTTGCAGCAGGATGCCCAGCGAGCGATAGAAGCGCGCAAGCTCGTACATCATCAAGCGTTGGTGCAGCGCCGGCAGGCGGCGCAACTGGCAGGATGCCCAGTGCCGCACCCGTGGGTGGCGGCGTAGCAGCCACAGCGCCGTGACCCCACCGACCGTGCCCAGCGCCAGCGGCAGTTGCTGGGCATGCAAGAACAGCCCGATCTGCATCAATACCCGTGACAGCCACGGCAATTCGGTGCCCATGCCCTCGAACACCTGGCTGAAACGCGGCACCACGTAGCCGAGCAGGAACAGCACCACGCCGCCACCTACCAGCAACAGCAGCAACGGGTAGACCGAGGCCCCCACCAGCTTTTGTCGTACCAGGTCCAGGCGCTGGCGGTAGCTGATGTAGCGCGTCAGGGCATCGCCCAGCGCACCGGTGCGTTCGCTGGACTGCACCAGCGCCACATACAGCGGCGGAAATATCCGCGGTTGCTGGCCCAGTGCCTGGGACAGCGAACGGCCTTCGTACAACTGGCGTACCAGCTCGGCCAGCACCTTGCGTGTGGTGGCGGCAGGCGCCTTTTCCGCCAGGCTCTCCAGTGCGTCGATCAGCGGCAGGCCGGCGTTGAGCAGGGTTGACAGTTCCTGGCTGAACAGCACCAGGTCAAATGCCGCTTCGCGTCGCCAGGCCATGCCGCGCAAGGCGCCGCCGCTGCCGCGCAGGCTAAGCACGCGCAGGCCTTGGTCCTCGGCCAGGCGGCGGGCTTGCTCGGCATCCTCGGCGTCGATCTGCAACTGCACCACGCCCTGTCTGCCCAGGGCCTTGAGGCTGTAACGCATGGCCACGCTCCTTACTGCCAGCTGGTAATTTCGGCGTTTTCCCCGTCACCACCGGGCTGGCCGTCCTTGCCCATCGACAGCAGGTCGTATTCACCGCCGTTTTCGCTCGGTTGCCGGTAGATGTAAGGGCGGCCCCACGGGTCCTGCGGCACGGCCTTCTGCAGGTACGGGCCGGTCCAGCGGGCTTCGCCACTGGGTGCGATTACCAGCGCCTGCAGGCCTTGCTCACTGTTGGGGTAGTGGCCGACCTCCAGGCGATATAAATCCAGCGCCTTGCTCAGCCCTTCTATCTGCGCCCGCGCCACCTTGGCTTCGGAGCGACCGAGCTGGCTGAAGTACTTGGGGGCGACGATGCCGGCCAACAGGCCGAGCACCACCAGCACCACCAGGAGTTCGAGCAGGGTGAAGCCACGTTGCGGGTTGGTTCTGCGCTGCATGGTGAAGCCCTCCACTGCATGGGGACACAGGTTGACAGGCACCATGCAACAGCCGTGCACGTCTGCCTCGGGGCCTTGCGCCATGCGGTACAGGAAGCGGCACAGTGCTTGCGTCGTGGTCATCGACCTCGGGTTTCCGGGGCATTTCCCCCACTTCGGGGGCCACGACGAAGAGGCGACCGTCATGCGTGGACTCATCCTCGGTTTGATCTGGCTGGCGGCAGGTGCCGCCCAGGCCGATGTGTACATCTCCATCGATGCCAGGGGCGGCTACGTACTGACCAACGTCCATCGACCCGGGCGCCACTATGAAAAGGTGATCAACGAACCGCTGGCCCAGGCTGGCCCGGCCAATGCGCAGATGATCACGGGCCGCCCATATGCCGAAGTGGTTGCCACGGCCGCGCGCATCCACAACGTGCCGCCGGCGCTGCTGCATGCGCTGATCAAGGCCGAGTCCGGCTACAACCCGAAGGCCCGTTCCCGGGCGGGGGCGGTGGGGTTGATGCAACTGATGCCGGATACCGCACGTGAGATGGGCGTGGAAGATCGCCTGGACCCCGAAGACAACGTGCAGGGCGGGGCACGCTACCTCAAGCAGATGCTCACACTGTTCGACAACGACATCACCCTGGCCGTGGCGGCTTACAACGCTGGCCCGGATGCCGTAATGCGGCGCGGCGCCGTGCCGCCGTTTGCCGAGACCCGGCGCTATGTACCTACGGTGCTGCGCGAATATCGCAAGTTACAGGGGTTGGAATAATACCCTTCGGCGGATGCCATCAATTTAGCACTACGGTTTCCCCAGGTCTGGGCTATAACCATCTGAAGGTGCCCAGCTGTGGAGCCCGTCATGGACATCGCCCCTCGTTCCGACGCCGTAGAAGTGCTTGCCGGTAACGAGCTGGCAGCACCACGCAAGCCGTTCAACCTGCTGCGTTGGTATGCCTGGGTCAGCCTGGCCATCATTCTTTCGGTGGCTGCCGGACTGGGGCTGATTTCCAGCCGTTTCATCATTGATGAGAGCGTTGAGCGCGATGCCTTGCTCACGGCACAGTTCATCACCTCCATCGCCGACGCCGAAGTACGCCATGTGTCGATCCCCAACGTGCGTACCATGGGCGAGTTGCTAGACCCGCGCACCGACCGCAGCAACCTGCCGGACGTCGACCCGGATGCCCGGCGCAAGGCCCGCGGCGAGTTCCTCGACCATATCGCCCACCTGCCAGACATGCTGCTGGCCAATATCTATGCCCCGGACCGTACGGTGATCTGGTCCACCAACCCAGCGCTGACCGGCAAGCTGATTGACAGCGACGACGACCTGGAGCGGGCTTTCGAGTACAAGATGCGAGTCTCGGCCAGCTACCACAACTTCGAACAGGCCCGTGCCGAGCAAAAGTTTGTCACCCTGCCCAGGCAACTGTTCATCGAGAACTATATTCCGCTGTTCGATGCCGACGGCGAGCACGTAACGGCGATGGTCGAGATCTATAAAGAGCCCCGTGACCTGATTGTGCGCATCGAGCATGGCCTGATACTGATCTGGCTGGCGATCACCATCGGCGCCGCGCTTGTCTACGTCGGCCTGTACGGCATCATGCACCGCGCTGCACGGTTGCTGGCGGTGCAGCAGAAGCGGCTGATCAATAATGAAACCTATGTGGCACTGGGCGAGGTGTCCTCGGCGGTGGCCCACAGCCTGCGCAACCCGCTGGCCAGTATCCGCTCCAGTGCCGAGTTGGCCCAGGCGTTCGACGAAGGCCCGGCGCAGCGCAATATCAACGACATCATCAGCCAGGTTGATCGGATGTCGCAGTGGATTCGCCAGATGCTGCAGTCACTGCGTCCGCTGAACGATGAGGCGGTTGCGGTGGACTTGGCGCTGGCCTTGCAAGAAAGCCTCCAGGCCTACGCCGTGCCGCTGGCGCGGGGCGGGGTGAGCCTGGACTTGCAACCGTTACCGGCGGTACAGGTATTGGGGCATCCGGCGTTACTGCGGCAGATTTTCAGTAGCGTGATCGCCAATGCCCTGGAATCGATGGAGCAGGGCGGCCGGTTGCGTGTCGAGGTGGTACGCCATGACCGCCGTAGCCTGACCCTGCGCCTGTCTGACAATGGCAAGGGCATGAACGAAGTGCAGCAGCGCATGGCTTTCCGGCCGTTTTTTACCACCAAGCAAGGGGGGCTGGGGGTGGGGCTGGTGCTGGTGAAGCGCATCATGGAACGCTTTGGCGGCACCGTGAGGCTTAGCAGCAGTGAGGGCCATGGCACGCGGGTGTCATTGAATTTCCGCTTGGCAAGGATTTAATGTTTCGCGATAAGAATAGCGTTTAACGGGTTGATATGGCTGTGATTATTTTTTTTGGGTAATTAACACCCAAATGTGGGGCCGCTTCTTTGGGTCGCATTTAACAATGTCTCTTAAGGTCTTGAAAAATTGAGCTTCAGGTTTTTGAGTGGCGGCTGGCCGAGTTCTTGCTACGTCATTCACGCAGCGCAATACACGATCAATGGCAGCCATGGCTGCCCAGGCGGGGTGCTATCAACGGGCTGCTGTGGTTGTTGGCCTTGATGCATTTCTGAACGGACGCCCTGTGCGGGAACCACGCGATGCAGATGCTGGAAAACGAAGTTCGCGACAAGGCCAGTGCGACTGCCAGCGGTCTGGCCGTGCCATTGCGTGAGTTCAACCTGCTGCGCTGGTTTTCGCTCATCAGCCTGTTGATCATCACTGCGGTGGCGGGCGGGCTGGGTTATGTGTCCACGCGCTTCGTGGTGCGCGATAGCGTGCAGCGTGATGCAATGCTGACCGCCCAGTTTATCCAGGCCATGGCCCTGGCCGAGGTGCGCCATTCGCAGTTGCCACCGGGCACCACCATGGGCGAACTGCTCGACCCGCGCCTGGACCAGCAGCACCTGCAGTTCACCCCGGCGCTGGCCGAATCGACCCGGGTCGAATTCCTCGACCATGTCGAGCACCTGCCTGATACCTTGCTGGCCAATGTCTACGCTCGCGACCGCACCATCGTCTGGTCCACCAACGTCGAGCTGATCGGCAAGCGGATAGAAGCCGATGGCGATCTGGATCGTGCTTTCCGTTCGCGCAAGGCGGTGTCGGCCAGTTACCACAAGGCTGAGGATGATCGCGAAGAGCAGAAGTTTCTGCATGAACCGCGCTACCTGTTCATCGAGAACTACATACCCCTGTTCGACAGCCAGGGTGAACAGGTGATGGCCATGGTGGAAATCTACAAGGAGCCGCAGGACCTGATACGGCGCATCCAGCGCGGCTATGTCCTGATCTGGGCTTCGACCCTGGTGGGCGGGGCGTTGATCTACTTCGGGCTGTTCTGGATCGTACGCCGGGCGGCGCAGATGCTGCATCTGCAACAGGACCGGCTGGTGGCCAGTGAAACCTACGTGGCCCTGGGCGAGATGTCGTCTGCAGTGGCGCACAGCCTGCGCAACCCGCTGGCCAACATTCGTTCCAGCGCCGAACTGGCCCAGGAAATCGCCAACCCCGCGGCGCAGAAGAACATCATCGATATCATCAGCCAGGTAGACCGCATGTCGCGCTGGGTGCGCGACCTGCTGGTGTCGTTGCGCCCGGTCAGTGACGTGGCGGAGGCTGTGGACCTGGTGGCGGCCATCGAGGACACCCACCTGGCGTTCGTCCAGCAGATCGAGCGCAATGGTGTGCGCTTCCACTTCGAAGGGCCTGATGAGCAGTGGGTGGCCAGCCAGCCGCTGCAGCTCACGCAGATTCTCAACAGCCTGTTCTCCAATGCTCTGGAGGCCATGCCGGCGGGCGGCATGCTGACTGCCCAGGTCAATGTTCAGGAAGGCCAGCGTGCCGAGTTCGTACTTGTCGACACTGGCAAAGGCATGAGCCAACAGCAGGAGCGGATGGTGTTCAAGCCGTTCTTCACGACCAAGCAGGGGGGGCTCGGTGTGGGCCTGGCCCTGGTCAAGCGCATCATGGAACGTTTTGGCGGCTCGGTGAGCCTGAGCAGCCGCGAAGAGGAAGGAACCCGCGTCAGCCTTACATTCAATATCGCAGCGGGAGGGGACCATGGAGCACAGCATCCTGGTAGTCGAGGATGATGAAATCCTCGCTGACAACATTCGCACCTACCTCAGCCTCAAGGGCTTTGAGGTCACCGTGTGCCACAGCGCCGAGCTTGCGCTGGAGCAGATCAAGCGGGCCCAGCCCGACGCGGTGCTGACCGACAACTCGTTGCCGGGCATGAGCGGGCACGACCTGCTGCGCAGCCTTGTGGCGCAGGTGGCGGGCCTGAAAGTGATCATGATGACCGGCTACGGCAATGTCGAAGATGCTGTGCAGGCGATGAAGGAGGGTGCCTTTCATTACCTGACCAAGCCGGTAGTGCTTGCCGAGCTCAAATTGACCCTGGACAAGGCGCTGGCTGCCGAACGCATGGAGCGCACGCTGTCGTTCTACCAGGAGCGCGAGGCGCAGAAGTCCGGGTTGCAGGCCTTGATCGGCGAGTCGCCAGTCATGCTCACCCTCAAGCACACCCTGCGCCAGGTGCTGGATGCCGAACGGCGCATGACCAGCGACGACTTGCCACCGGTGCTGGTCGAAGGCGAGACCGGCACCGGCAAGGAGCTGGTGGCGCGCGCCCTGCATTTTGACGGGTCGCGCAGCAAAGGGCCGTTCATCGAGTTCAACTGCGCCTCGATCCCGGCCAACCTGCTGGAGGCCGAGCTTTTCGGTCACGAGAAGGGCGCATTCACCGATGCCAAGGAGCGACGGTTGGGCCTGGTGGAGGCGGCCGACGGCGGCACCTTGTTCCTCGACGAGATCGGCGAGATGGACCTGGTGTTGCAGGCCAAGCTGCTCAAGCTGCTGGAAGATCGCAGCATCCGCCGGATTGGCGCGGTGAAGGAGCGCAAGGTCGACCTGCGGGTTATCAGCGCCACCAACTGCAACCTGGAGCAGATGGTGCAGCAGGGCAAGTTCCGCCGCGACCTGTTCTTCCGCCTGCGCATTATCGCCCTGAAGGTGCCGCGCCTGTATGCCCGAGGCCAGGACATTCTGTTACTGGCAAGGCATTTCCTCGCCCATCATGGCAGGCGTTATGGCAAGCCGAACCTGCGATTCTCTGCCGAGGCCGAGAGCCTGATGCTGGGCTACAGCTGGCCAGGCAATGTGCGCGAATTGCGCAACATGCTGGAGCAGACGGTGCTACTGGCACCGAATGAGGTGGTGCAGGCGCACCAGTTGAACCTGTGCATGACCTTGATTGACGAGCCATTGATGCAGCAGCCGGCGCCAGCGATGTTCGAAATGCCGCGGCACGAGCCGGAGCCAGGCACCAGCCTGCCGGACATGGAACGCGACCTGGTGTGCAAGACGCTGGACCGTACGGACTGGAATGTGACCAAGTCGGCGCGGATGCTCGGCTTGTCGCGCGATATGCTGCGTTACCGGATCGAGAAGCTGGGGCTGACCCGCCCCGATAAACGCCAGTGGTAATTCATCAATCTCTACTACCCATGCTGGCCTCTTCGCGGGCATGCCCGCGAAGAGGCCAGTACCGGCACACACCAACCCCTGCAATGTTGAGCGGTGGACCATTGAGTAGCGTACTCAGGGGTTGCCTGTACGGGTACCGCTGTTTCCCTGATGTCCGCTACCCTCCGAACCACTCCCATCCATCCCCGGCAGATCGCGGTTGTCATTCTGCTTCGCCGGAGGGCTTTCTGGGTCGTTACCTTGAATGCGCGTGTCAGTGTCCCGCGGCATGGGCTTTTCGATCGGGTTGAGGGTGCTGTCCACGCCCGGCCGTGGTGCCGGGTTATGCGGGTCGTCAGGGTAGGTGGGCCCGGTACCGGCCGCCAGGGCCAGTGGCGAGGCGAGCAGGGCAATCAGCAAAATGCTTGAGCGGGGCATGGCAGGCTCCTTGGCTTCGGGTAGGTCTGATACTTTCCTTCGGCCCTACCCAAAGCACCAAGGTGCCATTACCCCGATCAACGGTTACACCACCTGCGCCAACAACATGATGAAGATGATGCCAACCACCGAGAGGATGGTCTCCATCATGCTCCAGGTCTTGAAGGTTTCCGCTACGGTCATGTTGAAATACTGCTTCACCAGCCAGAAGCCGGCGTCGTTCACATGAGACAGGATCAACGAACCAGCACCGGTGGCCAGTACCAGCAACTCACGGTTCACACCCGGTACCAGGTCGATTACCGGAGCGACAATGCCCGCACCGGTAATGGTGGCGACCGTGGCGGAGCCGGTAGCGATGCGGATCACCGCTGCCACCAACCAGGCCAGCATGATCGGCGAAATGTCCGCCTGTACGGCCATCTGCCCAATCACGTTGCCCACACCGGTGTCCACCAGCATCTGCTTGAAGCCGCCGCCGGCACCCACGATCAGCACGATGGCCGCTGTGGGGGCCAGGCTCTGGTCGAGCATCTTCATGATCTGCTGGCGGTTGAAGCCGCGGGCTGAACCAAAGGTATAGAAGGCTAGCAGCAGCGCCGCGAGCAGGGCGGTGATGGGGTGGCCGATCAGGTCCATCCACTGGCGCACGATGTGTTCGGCCGGCAGCACCACATCGGCGAAGGTCTTCAGCAGCATCAACGCTACCGGCAGCAGCACCGTGATCAGGGTAATGCTGAAGCTTGGCAGGTTGCCCTGGTCGGACTCCTTGGCGATCTGGTCCATCAGTTCCTGGGACGGGTTGCCCGGGATGTAGCGGGAAATGAAGTTGCCGAACAGCGGGCCGGCGATGATCGCAGTGGGCAGTGCGACGATCAGGCCGTAGAAGATGGTCTTGCCGATATCAGCGTGGAAAATACCGATCGCCAGCAACGGGCCCGGGTGCGGCGGCACCAGGCCGTGCACCACCGACAGGCCGGCCAGCAGCGGAATGCCGATTTTAACCAGCGACACCCCGGAGCGCCGCGCAACGATGAACACCAGCGGAATCAGCAGTACGAAGCCGATTTCGAAGAACAGTGGAATACCCACCAGGAAGGCGGCGAACATCATCGCCCAATGCACGTTCTTCTTGCCGAAGGCGCGGATGAGGGTTTGTGCGATCTGGTCGGCACCCCCAGAGTCGGCCATCAGCTTGCCAAGCATGGTGCCCAGGGCGAGCACGATGCCGACGAAGCCGAGCACACCGCCAAACCCATCCTGGAACGACTTCATTACCTTGGCCACCGGCATGCCGGAGGTCAGGCCAAGGAAGCCGGCCGCGAGGGTGAGGGCGACGAAGGGGTGCACTTTGAAGTGGGTGATCAGCAGGATCAGCCCGATGATGGTAACCAGCGCGTCGAGCAGCAGGAAGGTGTCAGTAGCCAGTCCGAACATGGTTTGAAGGCCTCGATCTTATCGTTGTTTTTGCCGTAGCGTTTTGAAACTTTACCCGCGATCACGGGTCGAGGTAGCGCTGTCTTGGGTGAGCCGGGAAAGCCGCCGGGGTCAGGCGGTTTGCGCCAGGCCCTGCTCACCGCAACGCTTTAGCCAGCGGTCCACCGCTTCGGCAAGTGCTTCGATGGGCTGGGTGGCGTCCAGTGCCAGCGTCAGTGGCTCGCCGCGTGGCGATTCCAGGGCAGCAAACTGGCTGTCGATCAGGCTGGCTGGCATGAAGTGCCCAGGGCGGGCCAGCACGCGTTTTTCCGCTTCGGCGGGGGACAGTTCGAGGAACACGAACACCAGCCCGGGCATGGCATCGCGCAGGGTGTCGCGGTAGCGGCGCTTGAGCGCCGAGCAGGTCAGGATCGGGCGCTCCCCAGCTTGGGTAGTGGCCTGTAATTCCTGGCCAAGGCGTACCAGCCAGCCGGCCCGGTCGCTGTCGTCCAGCGGGATGCCATCGCTCATCTTGCGGATGTTTTCGGCAGGGTGGAAAGCGTCGCCTTCAATCAGGCGGCCGCCGCTTCTGGCAGCGATGGCGGCGCCGATGCAGCTTTTGCCGCAACCGGCCACGCCCATCACCACGATGGCGGACAGGGGAGAATTCATCAGTACCTCCTGCGGGGTGAGATAGCGCTGTCTCGTTGTCGACGAACAGCCACCTCCCCGGTGTTATTGGTCTTGTCCTTACGCAGTATGGACGCCTGGTAGCGAGCGCGTGCTGGCTGCTGCCAAAGATTACATTGCCTGCGTCCTGAGACAGCGCTACCTTAGTGGCCGTTCCCTATCCTTGCAAGTAGTAAAATTACAACATCCATGTCCCGCATCGGCTCCCGAACTACAGGTCGTCCCACCTTGGCAGAAGTTGCCAGGCTTTCCGGGGTTTCCCCGATTACCGCCTCGCGCGCCTTGCGCGGGGTCAGCACGGTTGCGCCAGAGCTGGTCGAAAAGGTCGTCGCGGCGGCGGCGAGCCTGGGCTACGTGGCCAACCCGGCGGCCCGTGCCCTGGCCTCGGCCCGCAGCCAGTCGGTGGTGGTGCTGATTCCGTCGCTGTCCAACCAATTGTTCATCGACACCCTGGAAGCCATTCACGAGGTCATGCGCCCGCGTGGGCTCGAGGTGCTGATCGGCAACTATCACTACGACCTTGCCGAAGAAGAAAACCTGATCCGCAATTACCTGGCCTACCAGCCCTGCGGCATGCTGTTGACCGGTTTCGAGCGCAGCGATGCGGCGCGGCAGATGTTGGCCGCCAGCGGTGTGCCGTGTGTGCACATGATGGAACTCAATGGCGAGCCAGGGGCATTGTCGGTCGGTTTTTCGCAGCAGCAGGCCGGGCGCGCTGCGGCCCGGCACTTGATCGAGCGCGGGTGCAAACGCCTGGCGTTCATTGCCGCGCAGCTCGACCCTCGGGTGATGCAGCGGGCCGAGGGTTTCCGCCAGGCGTTGGCCGAGGCTGGTTTGCAGGCGGCGGAGCTGGAGGTACTGGCACCGGAACCTTCGTCGATTGCCTTGGGCAGCGTGCTGTTCAGCCAGTTGCTGCAGCAGGCGCCGGACGTCGACGGTATTTTCTTCTGCAACGACGACCTGGCCCAAGGGGCGGTGCTGCAGGCATTGCGCCAAGGGGTGGAGGTGCCCCGGCAGGTGGCCATGGTGGGGTTCAACGACTTGCCGGCTTCGGCGCACATGGTGCCGCGGTTGACCTCGATTCGCACGCCCCGGGCCGCCGTTGGGCGTGGTGCGGCGCAGGCGCTGCTGGCGTTGCTCGATGGCAAGCGGGTGGCGGATACGCAGCAGGATCTGGGCTTTGAGCTGATGGTGCGCGAGAGCTCCTGAGTACGCCTTGAGTAGAGTGTTGGGTTTGACATCGAGCGCCGCCCGCGCGGCGCATCGCGAGCAAGCTCGCTCCTACATTTGTTTCGGGCCTGTTACGCCTGTGACAGGCGCGCGCGACCGCCTTGTCTGCACGACGCGAAATTGAGCCATACCCCAGGCATTCGCGTGCAAATCTCACAGGAATGATTGGCCCGAAACAAATGTAGATACTCTGTTGGCGGTCAAGCTTTTCTAAGGTGCTCAGAGCTGAAAAGCTTGGCCGTATCAAATGGTTCACCGGTGCGGATATCCCCATGGCAATTTTGCCGACAATGGCCCAATCGGTCAGGCTTGCCATTTCCTTGTAGGAGCAGCCTTGTGCTGCGAAGAGGCCGGCAAGGCAGAAGATCATCTTCGCCAGCTATGGCCTCTTCGCAGCACAAGGCTGCTCCTACACATGGCTTGAAACCTGTGCATCCCTGGCCCGGTTCAGCGGCTTGATCAGGTAATCGAGGATGGTCTGCTCACCGGTGCGGATATCCCCCATGGCAATTTTGCCGGCAATGGCCCAATCGGTCAGGCTGGCCATTTCCTTGTAGGAGCGAGC
>Ga0213824_1001659_pt1 | contig 12342 bp, 9 predicted proteins | sample MC6MC0906MG_FD_179892 | JGI IMG/M metagenome (GOLD analysis project Ga0213824, IMG submission 179892) | Enriched soil aggregate microbial communities from Iowa State University, Ames, United States - MC6-MC0906-MG | ecosystem: Environmental > Terrestrial > Soil > Unclassified | place: USA: Iowa...
GTTAGAGCGTATTGGGATTCATTCCGATGTGATTTCCCTTGAACGTGATTTCCTGTCGTACAAGGCATTGGTGCTGCCGGCTTCCTTTGTTCTGAAAAAGGAGACGGCAAAGAGGCTACAGGAATATGTAAAACAGGGTGGAATTTTGATCGCCACATTTTTGACCAGTGTTAAAAATGAGGATAACCTGGGGTATACCATACCTCTTCCGGCTCATCTTGTCGAGGTATTCGGAGTTACGGTACAGGAGGTTGAGCCAGTGTTTGACAGCAACCGGACCAAGTTAGGCATCCGTCTGGCTTCTGAGGAAGATGAGGTGGAAACAAGGGACAAAGCATGGAGCGAGCTGCTGGCGGGGGATGCAAAACTCCTTGGGTACTACAAGGATACTTATAAGAAGGACTCTATGGTAATTTCCCAACATTCCTTTGGGGAGGGAACGGCGTATTATGTGGGAACGGATCTGGAAGATCCGGCATGGAGGGCACTTTTTAAGTCACTGTTAGGCCCTGTCTGCAATTGGAAGGATGAGATAGAAGCGCCGGAAGGAGTTCAGGTGATAAGCAGGATCTGGCAGGAAAAACAGATCTATTTCCTGTTTAATTTTTCCGGACAGGAGAAAACTGTCTGTATTCCGGCAGGAAAATCGGATTTTCTGACGAAAGAGGAGCTTCTGCAGGAGATAATCATAGCGCAGAATGGTTTTAAGGTCATTGTGTAAGGATAGGCATTAGAAAAGAGAAATAAGGGAGCACCGGATTTATGGTTCTTCCTTATTTTTGCATAGCAAGCGGAGAGGGGAATTATGAAACGGTGGAAATTATGGTTGGAGGAAATGTGGAAAAAGAGAAGCATCAAGAATCAGATTTTGATTTCTATGCTGATTTGCTTAATCCTGGCAGTGGCTTTGGTTGGCTGCATAACCTTTACTTTTTCAAAAAGGACCATGGAGCGCAATTACCAGAATTCCCACAGGCACAATTTAGAAGTGTCCGGCAGCATCATTGACATTCAGCTGCAGAATCTGGTCGACCTTTCCAGGACCCTGCTTAACAATCAGAATTTTAAAAAAATCATGACGAAGAAACAGAAGAAAAGCACTTATTTTTCCAGCCGCGATGATGTTGTTTTAAATCATACGCTTAGGGATTTGGCTGAGCAGAATAAATACATTCAAAGTGCGGTAGCCATTCATAAAAAGGGAAATATCTATTTTTACAGCAAGCTGACCCTGCAAAACGGTAAGATGCTTAAGTATCATAAGGATGAAGATATTTTAGCTATGGACTGGGTTGGTGTGGCGGACCGGGAAATGGGGAAAGAGGTTTTTTACGGGTATAATGTGCTGTTTGATGATAACAATGAAACATTTTCCATGGTAAAAGCATTAAAAAATACGGAAAATGGGGAAGACATGGGGTATGTGGTCTTTAACATCAAAAAAAGCATGTTCCTTTCCGCGTTTGGAAAAGGGGATGAGGGATATGTGACCAACCGGTATATGATTTTTGATAAAAATGAGAGCCGGTCAGTAGGCAGGCCTGACTGGAATCTCGTCTACTTCCACGGAGGAACGGATGTGAAACAGGAGATTCTGGAGGATTATATTGCAGGTGAGACGGGCAAATATTTATTCAGTGAAGTGCACAATGAAAAGGGTGACTGGGAAGTGGTCAATGTAATTGCCAGAGAGGAATTAAGCAGTGACAGCAATTATATCGCATGGATTTCTGTGCTGGTATGTATGGCCATGCTGATGATCTGCTGTCTGTTTGTAAACGGGATTTCCAAGGTCATCACATTTCCTCTGGAACAGCTGAAAAAGAATATTGACGTAGTCAGTAACGGAACATTCCGTATTGAAGAGGAGTTTGACGAAACGGAAATTGGAAAGATCGGCACCCAGTTTAAGAACACGGTAAACAATAATCTGGACCTGCATGAAAAACTCCTCCATTCTGAAATCAAGGAAAAGGAGGCGGAACTTTTACTTCTGCAGTCGCAGATCAACCCTCACTTTTTGTACAACACCTTGGATTCCCTTTATTTTATGGCGGTAATTGAGCATGCGGATGAGATTGCAGATATGGTGCTTGCACTTTCGGATACGTTTAAGCTGAGCTTGAACAGAGGAGAAAAGCTGATCGAGGTCGGAGCTGAGATTGAAAAAATAAAGGCGTATATGAAACTTCAGAACATGCGTTACCACAACCGTTTTGAACTGAAGATTGAGATAGAAGAATCCCTGATCAGCCGGAAAATCCTTACGTTTATTCTGCAGCCCGTAGTAGAAAATGCGGTGTATCACGGATTGGAGCCGAAGCTTGGCGGTGGGTGCAGCATCCGCTTATCCGGCTGCCTTGAAGGGGAAGTTATGGTATTTAAAATCAAGGATAATGGGGTGGGAATTGTGGACATGAACCTTCTGGATGAAGGCTACGGAGTAAAGAATATAAGGGAGAGGCTGTCTTTGTTCTATGGGGATCAGGCAGGTATCTGTTTTGAAAGTGAGGCGGGAGCGGGAACGGAGGTCACTGTAAGAGTACCGCTTCATACAGAAAAAGAGGGGGAATAGCAGATGTATCGAATGGTGGTTGCGGATGATGAATATATCGTGGTAGAGGGGATCAAAGCGATTCTGGAACGGCAGAAGCTGCAGTGCGAAGTGGTGGGATATGCCTACAATGGAATCGACGCTCTTGACGTCATACAGGAGCAGAAGCCCGACATTGTCATCACTGATATCAGGATGCCCGGGTTGGACGGGCTTTCCCTGATCGAAAGCTGCAAGGAATTTCTGCCGGAAGCCAGCTATGTGGTTATCAGCGGTTATACAGAATTTGAATATGCCAGGAGGGCTATTACTCTGGGCGTGGTGAATTATATTGATAAGCCGGTTACCATACAGAAAATTGAGGAAGTGCTGCAAGAAGTGGAAAAAAGGAGCAATCCGCCCCAATACGCATATAACCGGATCATACGCGAGACAGACCGTGTTGTGGATATGGTGCTTATTGGAAAAGCGGAAGGGCTGGAAGAAGGAATGGAAGGAATCTTACAGGTGATGAGGGAAACGGTTCCTGATTTTGAGCAGTATAAGCAGGAGATATATAAGATTATGTCCATGCTTGTCCAGATTTTTAAGGAATCAAACCCGGATGCTGTCTGCCAGATTACCCATCATGATGTGGAAAAGCTCCATGGGGAGGAGGAATGCAGGCAGTATTGCCTGTCCCTCATCCGTAAGATGAGCGAGCTTTTTCTTGGAAAAAAGGTCGGAAGCAGTCACCGTGTCATTCAGAAGCTTCTGCAGTTTATCGATGAGAAATATGCGGATAATATCGGCTTAAATGAGCTGGCTATGCTGGTAAACATGAATCCGGCTTATTTAAGCATTTTATTCCGCAATGAAGTGGGCATGAGTTATGTTAAATATTTAACAGATTTGAGGATTAAAAAGGCAAAAGAGCTTCTGGATGAGGGCATGAAGGTGATGGACGTCAGTGAAAAGGTGGGATATTATAATTATCGGTATTTTTGTGAGATATTTAAGAAATATCAGGGTATAACGCCGAACGAATATAAGGGACACACCAGAAGAAGGGATTAAATATACAATAAGAAAATAAAAAAATATAATTATTATATAAAAAGTGTACAAAAACAAAGAAATGACTGACTAGTATATGCGGAAGTTCCTTGTTAAAATGTATCTATCAAACAATAACTATGAGACATGTGGGAGGTAGAAGATGAAGAGAAAAGTTTTAGCAGGAATCCTGGCTGCAGCCATGATAACATCCTTATTGACCGGCTGCGGAAACAAACAGGCATCCGATGGCGGCGGACAGACTGGGGCAGAAACGGAATCTGCAGCGGGAACAGAACCTGCAGCAGGGGCAGATTCAGTAAAACCCAGCGCAGCGGAAGACCCTAAGCTAACAAAGAACATGAAAATTTTATCGATCTGGGCGGAAGACAATGATAATGGCGTGCTGATCAAGGCTCTCTGTGAGAAATACCAGAAAGAGGTGAATCCTAACTTCACATGGGATTATGAAGTGGTGTCTTCTGATAATTTAAGACAGAAGGTGGCTACCCTGGTGGCTTCCAATGATCTGCCGGATATGTTCGTGTACGAATCAGGCAAACCGATTGTGGACCTGATCGAAGCAGGAAAGCTGGTAAATGTTTCAAAGGTGCTGAAAGATTTTAACTGTGAGGACGCATTGAATCCATCAGCAGTCTCTCTTTTGAAAAGTTTATCAGGAACGGAAGATATTTATGATCTGCCTCTAGGAATGAACGTGGAAGGTTTTTGGTATAACAAGGCTTTGTTTGAACAAGCAGGCTGCCAGGTTCCGAACACATGGGATGAGTTCGAATCTGTGCTTGCAAAGCTGAAGGGAGCGGGAATCCAGCCGATTGCGTGCGGTGCGGCGGATAAATGGGGAGCAACCCGTCTTTTAAATTCTTATCTTGTCAGAATTGCCGGACCTGAGGCCATGGCAAAAGCTGATGAAGGAATTTCAAACTATACGGATGAGGATTATGTGAAGGCCGCCCAGAAAATACAGGATTGGGCAAAAGCCGGATATTTCGGTGAAGGCGTCAATACCGTAGACATGAACACCGCGGGCTCCATGCTCATGACCGGACAGGCAGCCATATTCTATAATGGCTCATGGTTTACAAGCAACTTGAATGATGCTTCCCAGAATTTGGCCGGAGAAGATGGAATCGGATTCTTCAACGTGCCGGTTGTAGATCCTTATGTCAGCGATGAAAGCAGTTATTCCATGAACTGCGGCAATATTCTCTCCTTCAGCCAAAAGAATTATGATGAGGCAACCGGGTGGTTTATGAAATATTTCGCAGAAAATATGGGTGATCTGGCCATGGAGCTGCAAGGGAGCGTAAAGGGTTATAATTATACGGTTTCTGCAGAAGGCGCCAGTGGTTATACACAATTGGTTCTTGATACCATCAACAATGCGGAAAGTGCTTTTACATGGTTTGAAGCAACCATGGGCAATGAAGTTCAGAATGTGGCAAAAGACGGAATCCAGACCTTGTTAACCGGTGAATTATCGGCAGAGGATTACATGAAGTCCATTCAGGAAGCCTGGGATATGAGCCAGTAGTAAGAATTTATCTTCTATAAATCGGATGGCCTGTTAAGCCGTAAGATGAGATGCGGGGTGCTGTGAAGTTCTGAAAAGGAATCCAGCACCCCGTTTTTTAACCGGATCCGGCAGCGAAGCGGATTGTTTAAGTCCTCCTGTCATGCGGGAGCGTCAAATGGAAAGGGATTGGAGGTTTTTCTATGAAAAAGGTATTGGAAAATAAAACGGCAATTGCAATTTTCGTATTACCTGCATTGATCGTCTATTCTGTCATAGTTATTCTGCCGGTAATATGGTCTTTGTATTATTCGTTTTATTCCGGATCTCCAGGGCTAAAATGGGAGTTCTGTGGGTTTGACAACTTCCTGCGTCTGTTCGGAGACAGCAATTTTAAAGCGTCTATGGCTGTCAATTTGAAATACATATCCATTGTTATGCTTGGTCAGGTGGGAATGGGGCTTTTATTGGCTCTGCTGTTTTATTTCTGGCTGAAACGTTTTAAGAATGTGATCCGTACTCTGGTATTTTTTCCGGTAGTGCTGCCCACGGTGGCAGTGGGCCAGCTGTTCCAGAAAATTTACGAGATACAGCCAAATTACGGCCTGTTAAACAGCCTTTTAGATACCTTGGGACTGACCGGTCTGGTACAGCCCTGGATCGGCCAGGCTTCTACGGCACTGGGCAGCTTATGTGTGATGGATATCTGGGTGGCCATGGGATTTTATGCCGTTATCTTCTATGGGGCGCTTTTGGATATTCCGGGAGACGTGATTGAAGCTGCAAAAATTGACGGAGCTGGCGGACTGCAGCTGTTTCGCCATATTCTGGCCCCTTTGCTGCATGCAATGATCATTACCTGCCTGATCTTCAGCTTTTCCGGAACGGTGAAAATGTTTGAATCCGCGACCGCTCTGACTAACGGAGGACCGGGAGCTGCCACGAGATCCCTGTCCATGTATATGTATAATGTTTCATTCACCTATAACAAGGTGGGATACGGAAGTGTGGTTGCGCTGTTTATATTCATGCTGTGCGTGGTTGGATCATCCATCATCCGTAAGTTTGATGTAAAAGAATAGGAGGAAGGTCGAGCATGAAAAAAGGATTTAAATCAATTGCAATTAAATTAGTCATTATTTGTCTTGTGGTGATCGAAGTATATCCTCTGTTCTGGATGCTGACCGCTTCCTTAAAGCAGCAGAGCGAGTGGACCAGCAAGCCGGCATATGCGCTGAACTCGGGCTTCTATATCCAGAATTACATAGAGGCGTGGACAAGAGGAAATATGGACATATTTTTCAAAAACAGCTTTATATGTACGGTGGTCTCCTTATTCTTTATTGTGCTGTTTACGGTAACTGTGAGTTTTGCGGTAACAAAGATGAGATGGAAGCTTAAGGGATTCGTTGGAAAATATTTTGAATTTGGCATTATGATTCCGGTGGCAACTGCCCTGATTCCCTTATTTCAGATCTATTCCGGTATGGGGCTTTTAAACAGCAGGCTCTGCCTGATCATTACATACACGGCTTTTGGCCTGTCTCTGTCGACTCTGCTGACCACCGGTTATCTTCGGTCGTTTCCAGATGAGATTATGGAAGCGGCAGTAATTGACGGATGCGGAATTTACAAATTGATGTGGTATGTGGTTGTGCCGCTGATGAAGAATGCCATTGTTACAGTATTAGTATTGCAGTTCTTCTTTAAATGGAATGATCTGATTTTTTCCATGACATTTATCAGTGACCAAAAGCTGAAGACGGTTCAAACCGGTCTTCTGTATTTTCAGAATGAATTTGGAGCGAAAAACTGGGGAGCGATTTTTGCTTCCGTGTCTATGTGCGTGATCCCTATGCTGATCTTATATATGATTCTGAACAAAAGAGTTATCGAAGGGATGACAGCAGGAGCGGTGAAAGGATAAGCGGGATGATGGATCAGGAAAGCATGCGTTATGCGCAGGAGATAAAAGATTATGTGGCAGGTCATGTAAAAGGGCTTTTAAAAGAGCCTCATGCATTTATCCGCCATCCCTTTATTGATCCGGGCAGTGTTTATGACGGAAATTTATGGGATTGGGATACCTACTGGTCGGTTTACGGATTATTCGGTATCATGGATTCTTTTTCTGAAGAGCTGAAGGAAAAGATTCTGGTCCATGCCAGAGGAAATGTAAGGAATTTTATGGATCATCAGCTGGAGGATGGCTATATTCCCATGATGATCGAGGTCGACCGGTGGCCGGAGCCCTATTTAAACATGAAGCATAAGGAAGGCATGCTGATGAATATGCATAAGCCGTTTCTTTGCCAGCAGATGCGTCTGATCAGTGAATTTCAGGGTGATTATTCCTGGACGAGGGAGTATCTGGACGGACTGAAAGCATACTTTGACTGCTATTACCGGAATTATTTTATGGAAGAAAAAGGGCTGTTTGTCTGGTGTGATGACATTATGATAGGTATGGATAATGATCCCGCTTCCTTCGGACGTCCGAAATTTTCCACAGCAAATATATATCTGAATTCATTTATGGTTCTGGAAATGCAGGCATATGGATGTGTTCTGAAAAATGCCGGAAAAGGCGGTGAGGCCCTGGAGTGGGAGAACCGGGCGAGAGACCTGATACAGACCATACAGGAGGAGTGCTGGGATAAAAGGGACCGGTTCTTCTATTCTGTGGACGTGGATATCAGGACCAGAAAATTTGACTGGTTCCACGAAGGCCTTGGGGTCTTCTGGAAGACCCTTCCCATTAAAATAAGGGTATGGTCCGGATTTATTCCCATGTATGCTGGTTTTGCAACAAAGGAACAGGCAGAGAGCCTGGTCAACCATTATCATGATGAGGATACATTTCACAGCAGTTTTGGAATCGCCACTTTAGCCAAGGATGAGAAGATGTTTAATCTTGAAGCGACTAATAATCCCTCCAACTGGCTTGGCCCCGTGTGGCTGGTAGCCAATTATGTGGTGTTCCAGGCCATGCTCTCTTATGGATACCGGGAAGAGGCAGAGGAAATCTGCCGTAATTCTTTAAAGCTTCTGGGCATGGATCTGGAAAAGACGGGCTGTATGCATGAATATTACAATCCGATTAACGGAGATCCGGTGGTTAACGGAGGGTTTATAAACTGGAACCTCCTGGCGCTGAACATGTTGGCTGACTTGGAAAAGGAGAAAGAACATGGATAAGAAACCCTGGGTAAACGGGATACTGCGGGTGCATGAAAACAAACGATATTTTACCAATGGGAACACGCCTTTTTTCTGGCTGGCTGATACCGCCTGGCTCATGTTTCAACGGCTGACCCTGGAGGAGACATACCGGTATTTGAGAAACCGTAAGGAAAAAGGATATAATGTGATTTTGTCAGACTTTCTGCACACTGCTGACCAAAGGAATCTTGCGGGAGATACTGCGCTGCTGGATGGGGACTTCTCTAAAATTAACACCTGCGGAACATTCTGGAAACATATTGACCGGGTAGTGGAAATGGCAGAGGAGCTGGGATTATATCTGGGAATTCTGCCGGTATGGGGAAGCAGTATTGTAAAAGACGGATCCTTAAATATCGGGAATCTAAAGAGTTTTATGAAATTCGTGCTGGACCGTTATCACAACTGCCCAAATCTGATCTGGATCGTGGGGGGCGATGTGAGAGGCGATGTCAATCATGAGCTTTTCTGTACCATGGGAAATATGATGAAAAAAGATGAGCCGGACCGCCTGGTTACTTATCATCCCTTCGGGAGAACGGATTCCTCCCAATGGTTCCACAAAGAAGCGTGGCTGGATTTTAATCTGTTCCAGTCAGGACACAGAAGATATGACCAGGATCAGTTAGGATCATGGGATGACAACCGGCCTTCAGATACTAGTTTTGGTGAAGACTGCTGGCGCTATGTGGAAGGCGACTATGCCAGGCTGCCCGTGAAACCTGTTCTGGACGGTGAACCTTCTTATGAATGGATTCTGCAGGGACTTCATGATAAGACCCAGCCTTATTGGCAGGCTGCGGATGTCAGGCGTTATGCTTACTGGGATGTGTTTGCCGGGGCAGCAGGCCATACTTACGGACATAATGCGGTGATGCAGTTTCAACGTGATTTATCAGAAGACGGCAGCTTTGGCGTGAACTTTTTATGGGAAGACGGCCTGCATCATTCCGGAGGCTCACAAATGAAGCATTTAAAGGATTTGATGGAGTCGGTCGGTTTTGTTCGCGGAAAACCGGCACAGCACCTGCTCCGGTCCGAACAGGGAGTAAAGTACGGTCGGATCAGTGTGTTTGCCGGAGATGACTTTTTAATGGCTTATTCTTATACGGGAAGGGAAATAAAGCTTTCCCTGGAGGATTATAAGGAAAAACAAATGATGGTATTCTGGTTTTGTCCGGCAACAGGAGTGAAGAGCTATATTAAGACCGTAAGCGGGCAGGCTGAAATTACGGAAACGCCGCCTGCCGGGGATGAGACAAAGGATATAGTGCTGCTGTTGCAGGAAGAAAAAGATATGCATGGAGAAGTAGATGGATGGAAAAAAGAATAAGCAGTGAGATATTACAATCATACCCCTGTTACGATAAGAGGAAGGTAGATGATCTGCTGGCGGCAGAAGCCGACGCGGATACCAGGAAAATTGTTGTTTTGGATGATGATCCCACAGGGATACAAACAGTCCATGATGTATCCGTTTACACGGACTGGTCTCTGGAAAGCATAGGCCGTGGTTTTGAAGAAAAGAATAAATTATTTTTCATTCTGACGAATTCAAGGGGATTTACAAAAGAGCAGACGGCAAAGGCCCATTGGGAAATTGGAAAGCGGGTAGACCTGACTGCAAAAGAGAAGGGGCTGGAATATCTGATTGTAAGCCGCGGGGATTCTACTCTGCGAGGTCATTATCCATTGGAGACCGAGGTGTTGAAGGAGGTCCAGGAAGAGCAGAACCCGTGGAAAGTGGACGGAGAAATTTTGTGTCCCTTTTTTTCAGAAGGAGGACGCTTTACCATTGATAATGTCCATTACGTTCAATATGGGTCCGAACTGGTTCCAGCCGGAGAGACGGAATTTGCCGGGGATAAGACGTTTGGATATCATTCCTCCAACCTCTGCGGATATATCGAAGAGAAGACGAAGGGGAGGTTTCGGGCGGATTCCGTTGTCCGCATTTCTTTGGAAGATTTAAGGGGAATGAAACTTGATAAAATCACAGAGCAGCTGCTGGCTGTAAAGGGCTTTCGAAAAATCATTGTAAATGCGGTGGATGAATATGATATTAAGGTTTTCTGCATTGCTCTTTACCGGGCAATGGGAAAGGGAAAGCATTACATCTTCCGGACGGCTGCGGCTTTTGTAAAGGCGCTTGGCAATATCAGCAACAAACCCCTTCTTACCAGAGATGAGATGATAACTGCGGCCGGAAGGACAGCAGGGATTGTGGTGATTGGTTCTCATACGGAGAAAACCACTATGCAGCTGGAAGAATTAAAAAAGACGGTTGGTCTTCAGTTTGTTGAGATGAATTCTGATCTGGTGCTGGTGGCTGGAGGGCTGGAACGGGAGGCAGAACGGATACGAACTGTGTGTGAAAATGCGGTCCGGGAAGGGAAAACCGTTGTCGTTTATACAAAGCGCCGCCTGCTTTCCATAGAAAATGATACGAAGGAAGCTGCTCTGCTTCGTTCGCTGAAGATATCGGAAGCGGTAATGTCCCTGGTTGAGAAGCTGGAAGTAACACCGGGATTTATCGTTGCAAAAGGCGGTATTACTTCCAGTGACATTGGAACCAAAGCTCTCAGGGTTAAATGTGCCCAGGTTCTGGGACAGATCCGTCCGGGAGTTCCGGTATGGCGTATTGGAGAAGAAAGTAAGTTTCCCCAATTACCATATGTTATTTTTCCGGGGAATGTGGGAGAGGTGACTACGCTCCGGGAAGCGGTGGAGCTGTTAATGATATACTAGAAAGGATTCATTATGAAAATTGGTTTGATTTATACCAGCACAACGCCGGAGCTGGTTGAAAATGTGGAAAAAGAAGTCATGGGACAGCTGGGCAGCGAAGCGGAGCTCCTGAGCTTTCAGGACCCCACCATTCTGGCGGAGGTGAGAAAAGCCGGTTATGTTACAGCGGTACCTGCAGCAAGGCTGATAGGGATGTATATGAAGGCAGTGGAGCAGGGAGCGGATGCAATTCTGAACCTATGCTCTTCCGTGGGCGAGGTTGCAGACTGCGTACAGGAAGCCGCCAGATATCTGGGAGTGCCCATTGTGAGAGTGGATGAAGAGATGTGCAGGGAAGCTGTCAGACTGGGCAGGAAAATCGCAGTGATGGCAACACTTCCTACCACACTGGAGCCTACCAAAAGAACTGTTTTACGGGTCGCAAGAGAAATGGGAAAGCATGTGGAAATGATGGAGGTGCTGGTGGATGGTGCGTTTGGTCTGGACCAGGAGCAGTTTAAGGCTTTAATGGCAGAGCATGCCGGAAAGGCTGCGAAAGAGGCTGATGTGATCCTGCTTGCCCAGGGCTCTATGGCGTATTGTGAAAGCTATATTGCTGACATGTATGGGAAAACCGTACTTTCCAGCCCGGGGTTTGGAGCAAAGGCACTGAAGGCGGCCCTTATTTCTAAAGGAACCTTATAACAAAGAACCCTATAGCAATGGAACAGGAGAGATGTATGAAAAAAATAGTGATATCCGTTGCACCGGTTGCAGCGGATGATACTTTGATCGATCCCAGGAAGATCGCTGATGATGTCATTGCCTGCAGCAGGGCAGGTGCCGGGATGGTGCATCTGCATGTAAGGGATGGGAATGGACGGCTGACACCTGATTTAACCTTATTGGAGGAAACGGTCCGGTATATCCGCTCAGAATCCGATATCGTCATCCAGGTATCTACGGGAGGGGTATCAGATTTAACCATAAAAGAACGCTGTACTCCTGTATTTGCGGACTGGGTAGAAGCTAATTCCCTGAATGTAGGCTCAGTGAATTTGGGTGATCAGGTTTATATCAATCCTATAAAAGATGTTTATTATTGTGTGGAGCAGATTCTTAATCATCATAAAACTCCGGAGATAGAAGTTTTTGAGATCGGCATGATTAAAACGGCAAAGGATTTGTCCATAAAATATGAATTTGCAGCTCCAATTCTGTTCAGCATTGTGCTGGGACATATGGGAGCGGCTCCGGCCACGGTCCGTAC
>Ga0213824_1001663_pt1 | contig 12317 bp, 8 predicted proteins | sample MC6MC0906MG_FD_179892 | JGI IMG/M metagenome (GOLD analysis project Ga0213824, IMG submission 179892) | Enriched soil aggregate microbial communities from Iowa State University, Ames, United States - MC6-MC0906-MG | ecosystem: Environmental > Terrestrial > Soil > Unclassified | place: USA: Iowa...
TACAGGCAGCCGTCCAGCACGCATGGCGACTGAGCACAAGCAACCGACAAAGCAACACCCCTAAGAACAACAAGAACAAATAATAAAAAGAAGAAGACCAATCATGACAGCCATTGAAAACGAAGCAGCCCTGGAAAGCGAAGCCTTTGACCCCAAAGGCGATGATCTCGGCCCAATCAATCCGCCCGAGGCCGTGATAGACGACGGCGAGTCAATTCCACGCGTCGTTTCATCAAACGATGTTGAGATTCCATGCCGCTACATGCAGAGTGAGCATTGGTGCCCAAACTCGGACTTGTGCCAAAAGCTCCACTTCGTTTTCATCAATTACGTACCAGACCGTACGCACTCCAATGGCTATCTTTTGCGATCAGGCATCGAGCACATGCTCGATTACGTAAAAAAGCACAACGCTCTTAACCCCACGCCTCTGCACATCAAAAAATTCGTCGACCTCTCGGGCGAAGTTTTCTACGGTTACATGGAATACCTGCGGGACAAAGACATTCCGATTGCTACGGCCGAAAAGTTTAAGGCGGCCTGTAAAGCCGTCGCTGACGAAACGGGTGAGCTACCCCGCTTGCTGCTGCCGACTGTTCCGACCAATAGAAGCAAGGGAACTCCCCCGCTCTCTCGTGAGGGATTCGATACCTTCGTAAAGGCATTTCAAGGTCACTTGGCAACGCTAAACAGGAAGTTTGATTTCAGGCGGGAGGTTGAAGGTGCCCAGCCATACACTGCCGCCGAGATCTTAGATATGGTACGTCCCGCGCCAACGAAGCGCAGAATGTTCGAATGGCACTGCTATATGGTAAAAGTCGATAGGAAAGCCAAATCCCCCCTATTTCGCGCTCGCCTCGCCAACTGCAACGATGCGGAACTTCGCTCGTTAGCCACGGATAAAGATGCTCTCAAAAAATTCCGAGACATTTACGCGCGCGACAGTTGCAACTATGTCCCCCTCGGCGAAAAAGATCCTTTTGATACTGGCGGCTTTGCGCAGTGGAGGATAGATTACGCGCGCGCAATAAAGACCTTCATCACTCACAACTACCCTTTCGGCTTCGACAAAAAAGTACTATATGATAAATATCGCCACTCCAAAACCACAGTGATTGAAGAAGGCTGCGATGACGTAATCAAAATCATCATTCATCGCCTGACAACCGCGAACCGCACTGATGGCCGCTCAGTACAGTTGCTTAACGTTGACGATGTCCTCAGCCTCTATTATCCAAACATTGTGGACATGACGGCAATCCTCATGTTCATGATGTTTCAGAGCGGTTGGAACAAGGAAACAGCCCTTGCCATAGACCAAGACGATTTTGAACACATTCTGAGCAGTACCATTGAGGAGGCGCTCAAGGTCGTCTGGTCTGAGAAAAACCGCTCACAAGGCAATGGTAAGCCTTTTGAATCGCCAAAGCGCATCAGTTTGCCGACGCGCCAAGGCGACCCGCTAAGCTTCTATACCCTCATTGAGCTGGCCAAGGAGCTTTCCGCGCCGCTTGCTGGATACCCTTGGGACGTCATCCCGGCCCTGCAACACGAAGATCGTATGAACCCGATGTTTGCCTGTATCAGGCCGTGGGGCGAATGGGAGAAAGGTGGTCGACACACCTCAATTGCACACCCCAAAACGTTTAGGGTCGGCGTCCAACAATTTCTTCGTCTGTATGAAATCATCGATGACGGGAAGCGTCTGGAAACCGCTTCCGAGCTGACACGACGCTTCCGCCCAACCTGGCTGCTCTACAAGAAGAAGTTTAATCCAATTGCCCTGCTCTCCCAATCGCTGGGCCATGCCGACCGGGAAACCACTGACATATTCTACGACAACTCCCCCGCTGCACGCCTTGAGCGCCATAAGCGCCTGCGCTCGGAGTTGGAAGAAGTCATGAAGCTGCTGCGCACCCGCCAGTTTAAAGGGCTGCTGGGCCTGCAAGCCCAAGCAGAAGCCAAGGCGAACCTGAAAATTTTCCACATCCCAGGCAAAGCCAAGCCTCTGTGGAGCTGTGCTAACCAGCACAAACCTGACTGGATCGGATCCGAGATCATCGCGAGCACGGGCAAGAAGTGCTTCGCCATCCATGAGTGCATTTTCTGCAGCCAGGTGCGCCTGTTCTCCGATTCTCTGCCGTACCTAATGGAGCGTGAAGCACACCTTTCCGAACTCCTCGACGACGACCAGGAGGATGGCTTCCGAACGCGCATGTCGAAGGAGCGCGAGGTAATTCAGTTCATCCTGGACGAATGGGGGGACGAGGACGAGGTGGAGGATGCCGAGCGCTATCGCCGGCACCACTCCCCCTTGCTCCCGCGCGACCTGAAAATGCTGGAGATCATCTTCGAGAGCGAGGCCGAAAATGTCTAAGAATAACGACACCGAGCGCCTCGACCTTCTTGATCCGGCAGAGGCCGACCAAGGTGGCGCAGGTTACGAATCTCATCTGATTGAGTCCCTGGGCGGCCACGATCAAACGGAAGCTAATCCGGCTCCCAAACGGCAAGAAGCTGAGGCCAAAGGGAAGCAGGAAAAGACCAAACAGAAAGACGACGAGGGCGATGAAGAAGCGGAGGATGAAGGCGACCTCAGCGACGAAGAGCGCCTGCTTCTCGATGCCGAGGAAGACGCCGCAGAGTCTGAACTCGAAGAGGTCGAAGGCCTGGGTGAAGAGCTTGACGCGGCGGTAAAGCAGCCTTCGAAAACCCTCGTCACAAAACTGGAACTGACCGGTGGCGACTTCCCTGTCAGCGAGTACTCCAGGTACAACGGCCCCATTTGGCGCCTGCCGCACGGCAAGCATGCCTTTCCCAATAACGTGCGTTTCGATCGCAAGCTGCCTGGCTCCAACGATCTCAAGCGGGCGCTGATCTACCACGTCATTCCTGAATTTTCACCATTCAGTTACATCCGCTCGTGCTCCACCACAAAAGCCTGGGGCAACGAGCATAAATACCTGGAGCAATACCTCTTTGAGGCGAACAAGCTCACAGCGCTCCCCAAACACATTCGGATGATTTCCACGCCAATGGTGTTGCGTGCATTCGAAGAAGCCAAAAAAAGCGGCCTCAAGCATGGTTATTTCGCGCTGTTCAAAACGGTGAGGCTGTGGCTCAACCTGTCCCAACACAAGCTGATTCCCGAAGAGCTGCGCCTCGACATTCAGCTGGATGAGATCGACACGCCAGAGCGCCGTAAAGAGGTCGTCCAGACCCGCTTCCAAGGCACCATGGAAGGCTGGGTGAGTTACTCGGAAGAGGATCTTGAAATCCTTATGGATTACTCGATGTTCTGGCTTGAAGGCGTGATGCCGAAGCTGCAGAACTTCAAGAATCACCTTGTGGAAACCAAGATTGCATTCCTGTCAGATCGCGTGGTGACGCGATCCACCCGTCAGATAGCGCTGGAAGCGCTGATGACCATCACTGTCGATGAGAAGACTGTGATGAGGCCGCAATTCCGCAATCACATTAAGGACGGCATTCAGCAGTACTCATACACGTGGTTCGACGGCTACACCCGAGTTCTGGAAGGCATCCGTAATGCCATTTTTATCTTGACCGCCTTGATCACGGGGGCGCGGAAATCTGAGCTTGCGATCATGCGGTTTGATGATCTGACACAGGATAAGAACGGCGATTACTGGATGCGGATTGTCCGCTTCAAGACCGCCACAAACCCTAAACATGGGGAGGAGGATCAGCTGCCCATCCCCAAATTCCTAGGCGACATGATCCGCCAGTACGAAGACCTGCGCAGCATCGAACCCTTTAAGAAAGAAGGCTGGCTATTCCAGGCACAGCGCTCGGTACGCAAGGTGGTGAAGGCGACCCCAGGGCTCATTAACTACATCATCCTCCAACTGAAAGAAGAGCTGCCCATCGAGCGGCTGCACTGCCACCGATTCCGCAAGACGATTGCCGAGATCCTCATCAACCGTGATGAGCGCAACATCGACATCATCCGAGCGCTCTTTGGTCACCACAGCTATGCCATGACCCTGCGCTACATTGCCCGTAACCCGTTGATGGTGCGCACGGTCGCGATTGCCATCGAGCAGAGCTACACCCGCGAGTTCCACGAAATCGTGGCCGGTATTCGTATGGGCGCCCATTCGGGAGAGGCAGCGAAGCGCATCTATAGCCAGATTTTCAAGCGTCCAGACGAGTTCGCAGGCAAGCAGTTGAAGCTCTCACTGCTCAGCTACATCTCTCATATTCTTGCGAGCGGCGAACCTCTCTTCGTGCGCCGGACTGCCGTCGGAACTTACTGCCTGACGGGCGAGCGTTTTACGACTGAAACCCTGCCGCCTTGCCTGCACGGGCGCAAGATCGAGGGCGACCTTATTATGCCGGATCCGAACAACTGCCATTTGGACTGCAAAAAAATCATCGTGCTGGAAACGGCCAAGCAGGCCTTGTTGGACAATGAAATCTTCTATAACCAGGTGCTCCAAGCTGGGAATGGCAAACTGGCTGATCATGTCGAGTTCGAACTTCAACGCCGCATTACCTCTATTCGGGTGCATCTGGCTAACCTGAACGCGACCGGGCATTCGTCATCCCAATTGATCGGGGTGCTCGATGTCTAAAATCAAAGGCATTCCGACGCCTGTGGCAACAGACCGCACAGCGGGCGAAATTAACCTAACAGCTCCCGGTGAGCCAGGGGTCGCTGACCGTCGAGCCCTGCTTATCAAGCTGATCGTTGACCATCACTTAGCGGGTAACAAAACCAAGCTGAAGCTTGTCGAGCTTGCCAGGGATGCCGGCTTAAGCCGACAGGCCCTTGATCGCTATTATGGTGACCTCAAGCCCTACATCGTGGGCAAGCGCGATGTAGTCGAACTCGTCGAAGGAACCCCTCTGCGATCCCAGGTGGAAACGCAGACGGTTGTCAATGAGACCGAGGCCAGGTACGAGCAGAAACTGCAGAAACTGCAGATTGCTCACGAAAAGGCGTTAGAGAAAGCGTTGAGCTCCCATATCACATCGCTAATGAATGGCGACATCATGCTGCTGGAAAGCAACAAGATGAGAGTTGCGCTAGAGAAGCAAACCCTGCATAACGGCGAACTATTAAAAGAGATCAACCGTCTTGAACTAAAAATCTTGCAGGCGCAGGGTCTGGTCGCGGGTGCAGGCTCTAAAGGCAGGGTATTGCCCGATCAAAACAAACTCGTCTTCAATGTCGACATCGAGACCCTGAGCATGTCATATCAACGAGGTATGTCGCTTGAAGATTTTGAAACCAATAAAATAAGCGAAATTCGCAATATACGCGACAAACTGGCGAAATTTAAAGACACGCCAGACGTCCACGTAGTGATGTTCGCTGACCGATACATATCGCGCTTTAGCAACTTCGCTGAAAACTATACAAGCTTGGGAAATGAACTAAGCATTATCGTGCGACTCCCACTATTTGGCCGCAGTGAATTTCAAAACTTCATCAAACAGATTCCTGTCGAATTCAAGCGAAGCATCCATGTACCTTACTCCGCCTCTGAAAGCGAAAAGAAGGTGCAGCGCACGTTCATTTATCAGAAGTTCCAGCTCCCCCCGACTGAGATCAAGGGTGCCGACACAGCTACAAACCCCAGCATCGAGTGGGGTGTAGACGAGGTCGTCTTTTTCAAGATTAAGCAAGGCGACTAATCACGACCTACACCTAGGGGAACTTCATATGCTTACCATTACGACGAAAGACATCACCTACAATAGCATAGAAATCTCAAAAGAAGTTACACATACCATTCTGATTGCTCAGCTACGCGGTCAAAATATTCTGCTGAGCCATCCAAACTTCTTTCTCTACCATAAAACTCGCAGCTCGTTGAGAACCTCCAAACGTTACGCCTCAGTTATTTCGATGTTCTACCGATTTCTTTCAACACAGCCGAAATTCAAAGGGAAAGACTTAGGGGTCTACCATTTGCTGGCAGACAATCGGGACATCATGCAGTGGCAAGTTAAACGACAAGTAGAGCGGGTGCAGAAGCAGTCTCTCAGCCCTACCCTAGAGACGACATTTGAAGATGCGAAGATCCTACTTGTATTTTTTAACTGGCTAAACCAGAGGGGCCATCTAACCAACGTTGACGTCATCCTTAAAACTTGGCGCGCCAATTTCCGCAATAGGCGCATGCTGAACTATATTCAGCAACGAAGCCATATGAAGATAGATTCTGACAATATCAAAATCTTGGAAAAGAAAAGCCGCCAACGACAATCTAACTTCCTTATCACCAATCAGGAAATTGAGCTGCTTCTGGAAGCTTATGCTGACCCAGTCTACCCTGTCCTGTTCAACCTCGCTCTGGGGACAGCCATGCGCCCCATGGATCTCGTCCAGTTCCCTCTTTATGGGAATGGCAAGAACTTGCATATAATGCCATATTCAGAGATGGATAAATTTGGTCGAACCACCAAATACGAGGTCGTGAACAGCAAGGGCAATAAAGACCGAAGCATCACAATCAACATGGATGATCTGAAGGCACTAGAAGAAAATTATATCATTCCTTTCTACGCAGCCCGAAAGAAGCTTTACAAAAATCGGTATGGCCACGACTGCCCACCTGGTATTCTTTTCCTGAACAAAAAAGGTGAACCCGTAACTGAAGCGATGATTTCCTCCCGCACCAACGATGCAAAGAAAAAGCTTTTGAAGCAAGGCAAGCCATTTCGAGATCACCTTACCTTTTACCAGACTAGGCACTGGTGGCCCACTCAACACATCATCGAAACCTTTGGCGATCGCCTCCTTACCGAACCTATGGATGTTTTGTATTCGGCAACATCAGAAGCCATCATCCAGCAATTGGGGCACGAGGACATCGAAACGACCTACAAATATTACATCGACATGGCGCGCGTTATCATGATGGTGCATAAAGGTCGAACGCTCGATTTAATTCAATCTCCCACGCATACAGTTAGCGGATTCATGCACAAACTCCAATTGCCGGATGACATAGCTGCAGGTGAGGCTACTGAGCCTGACACTAATGGAGGCACCCGGGGTGACGCTGAAAAGTGCGCCTGAAGAGACCTCATTCGCTGCATCATCGGTGGATTCTTGAGCTTCGTCAGCTACGGCACCCATGATGAATGCAAGCCATACCTTACATTCCTACCGCCGGCCTCGACGACCGACCCTCTGCATCTCACACAAGTGTGCTTGTCGCCAGAGGCGATGCAGTTTGTCCGGCAAAACTTCGCCAGCAGGGACGTTTTGGTGATTTCACGTAAAGCATTAAGCCCGCTCACTTTCTCGTGAAGCGCCCTCCTCCTTCATGGCTCAGTAGCGAAACCAGCCGGGCAAAATGGCGTTCACTTTAGCAGGTCGACCGACCGGTATAATCACTGCGCTGGCTGCTCCCTGTCCTGCTCGCGTTGTGCAAGCTCGCGCTGAGCAACACTGGCCAAGCAACGCTCGATGAACTGAAGCTCCTGTCCAAGCTCTTCAGCACGCTTTTCCAACGCGTTCAACGCCGTTTGGTGCTCCTTCTGCACATGCTCCGGCGCCTTGACGAGCCCCGGCAGTTTTCTTCTACCTTTCTCGATCTTGTCGTTCACATCGGCAAGGAACTTCTCACCTGACTCCTTTTTCCTGGCGGTGAAAAGCTGGCACTCCAGGAAGCGGATGGCATCGTAGATGCGCAAGACCTCGCCACTGGTCTTGGCATGCACGAAGTTCAGGCTGCCCTCGTCGAAGGCGTGATGCTCCTGGTTCTGCCCACCCCAGTTGACCAAGTCATTCTTGATGAAATTGAAGTACGACAGGTCGTAGTCAATGAACGGCTCGACCAGCGAGAAAGTGTGCTCAAGGCTGACCTGCAGGTACATGCTCTTCTTGAGTTGTGACTTGTTGAAGTTGGCTGTGACGGTGACACCGTTTTCGATGCAGAATTCAAGCACCATGGATTCGAACCAGATACGGCAATACAGCAACGCCTGGCGGACGTCGAAGACCGAAAGCGCCAGGTATACCTTCTTCTGGAAGCCACCCGCGTGATCAACCACCACGATGCCCTTGTTCGTGTAGCTGAGGACGTGGCTGGCGTGCTGATCGCACTGTGGGTGGCGGTCGGCGATAATGCAGAATCGCTCCCAAAAGAGGCGGTCATGGGTGGTGACGACCATCTGGATCCGGCGCAGGTAGGCATCGCTGAAGAACAGGTCGATGATGTTCGAGCGGTGCTCGGTGTCGATCGCATTGACGACGTCATCGAAGACGATGAGCGGGAAGTTGTTTTTCTCAGCCATCGCCAGGAGGATGGACAGGCCCAGCGCCCTCAGGTGCCCTTCGCTGAGCACCGCAAACGCATCGAGCAAGGATCCGTCCACGTTGGTGATCTTAATCCGATAGCTATCCGCCTGGCGGTCGAAGCTCAACGACGCGATCTGCTCATGATCATCGTCGTGATTGTTGATTGCGCGGTAGTACTCGGCAGCCTTGGCTTCGATCCCGGTGATACGCGCCTTCTCCAGCTCAAGCTTGTGATCCAGCAGGTCGCGGTACAGCGTTCGGTACTCAGCCTCTAAATCCTTGAGCAGCTGGTTGAAGTGGGAATTATCGACTGCATCGTTGAGCAGGGCCGCTTTTTGCCTGACCAGGTCTGCCATTTGGCCGTTGCCAGCTCTGTACTCGCTTTCTGCGCGGGTCTTACGTTCGAACAGTTGCTTTAACGACTCATCAATCGCTTTGAGTTGCACCACCCGTGCTTCGAGGCGGGCTGCCTGGGCTTCTGCCTGGCCAACATCTCGACACTTTCGCTCACAGGCACGCAGGTAAGCCTCAATTGGTTCTGCACTCTCACCGCAGAGCCTCAGAAACGAGTCGAGCACAGACGGCGCCACTTCTGAACGATCAATAGCGGCATGAAATTTTGCAAGTGCTGCCTCCAACTCCTCCATCTTCAGCGGGCACGGCACGTCGGCGTAGGCATTGCTCTTCACCGCGCTCATTGCTGTGGAGATTCGTGAAGCCCAGAGCGCGATTCGGGCGTCATTTCGCTGCCTGGAATGCTTCAGGAACTCCAGTGCCTCCAGCGCCTTGAGCTCCCCTCGCGCCCTCTCGAATGGGTTCACCACTACCTTGGTTAGGGGCGTCAGGCACGCAGGACAAGTCTCTCCTCCCTGCAATTGCTCAATGGCCTCCAGGGCCTCGAAGACGGCTCGATAATTGACCTCGCTCGCCCGTTGCAGGAACACCGTCTCGATATCGCCCCTGCGACGGAGCAAGCGCTGAGCGATGGCGCAGATGCGTATGACCTGCCTCAGCGGGACAGCGAAGGGGGCCTTAGCGGCTCGCAGGCGCTCGGCACCACGGATATGCATTTCTATCGTTTTGCGAAGCCGTAGTACCTTGGGGCGAATATCGAAGTCCTGATCTGACCGCAGCCCTAGCAGATCGCAGATGCGGGAAATGGATCCCTGAAGTTCTGCCCTATGCCTACGCCGCAATTGACCCAGCTCTCTCCTGACGCGCTCAAGGTTTTCCAGCGCCTCGGCCTGGTCGGCGCGCATGAGTGTTCTGAGTGAGAAGCTTTCAGGCCGGACGAACCGTGCAATGACCTCCTGGAGTTCTTCCAGGCCAAACAGGGTCGCCAGGACATCGCTCTCGACACTGCCAGTGTCCTTAGAGCCCAGCAGCGAAAATTCCTGAAGCCGGTTCCGATCGATGAAGCAACTCGACCAACTGATGCTTGGCTTGACCGGAAGCTTGTCCGCGCCCATCAGCAGGAGCTGGTGCCGAATGCCTCCTCGGGCGATGTACTGCTTAACCCTGGTCTTGCGCCTGGAGGCTTCCTTGATGTCGCCAGTAGTGCCGAACTCCAAGGCTTCGCACAAGGACGATTTACCACCGCCATTGGGTGCATAGAAGATGTTTTTCAGCTTGCTGAAACGGATAAAGGAGCCTTTGTCGTCAGGGCCGAACTCGCCGAAACCCCGGAAATTCTTCACGCTCAGGTAATCCAACGCACCAAGGCCGGCTGGAGGTATCCGATCCAGTTCCGGCTTGCGGTCGAGCACCTTCTTGAAGCGGGCCGCGATGCGCTGGTAGTTGCGCCCCAGCAACTGGTCGGCAGCAGCCGTGATATGCGCTTTGATGTGGTCGGAGTAGCGCCCTTTGCTCTGGTTCGCTTGGTACATACACCAGAGCAGCACGAGGTAAGCGTCGGAGCGCCCTTCAAGATTCTGCCTTGCAAAACTCAAAAGGTACTGACTCATCGCGCCTCCTCCCTGATGCGCATGATCGTAGCCGGACTGAAATCAGAAAGCCATTACCCCCAAGCCAGGTACCGAGGGACTTCGCTAGTGTTGTGCTCTGCCGACCTGAAGCTGGTACCTGGCCTGGTTCAACTCGGCTTCCGCATGTCGAAGCTCGTCCTTGAGCCCCGTCCACATCAAAACCAGCGTGGCGATCTTTTCACGGGAGGCCGTCAACTCCTCCCCCATCACCGCCAGCTCATTCTGAAGCAGCAGGCATTGCTGCTGCAGCAGTTCCTCCTGCGAGAAGAAGGCAAAGCGATCGTCGACGGTCTCATCTGGGTTGTTCATAGCGCTCGTCTCCGTAAGGAGTACAAATGTTCTCCCCAGCAGCTTAGCGAGATATACTGTATGCATCAACAGTATATCGACGTAGTGCTACCTTGCTCTTGCCAGCCTTAAGCCGTAGCCCAAGTCATCGAAAGCAGACCGCTCTGGCAGAGCGGTTCAGCGTGGAGATCACTGAAGACGAGCACAAATGGAGGATCTGCCCATGTCACTGAAGTCGTCGTTCGCCACGGTACTGAGGACGCTGCGCAGCAAGCGAAACATCTCGCAGCGGGATTTCGGAGATACGAGCCGGACGTTCCTCTCCAAGCTGGAAGGCGCCCGATCCAGCCTTACACTGGACAAGCTTGAGCAAGTCAGCCAACGGCTGGAGGTAAGCCCATTGACGCTGCTAACGCTCACCTTGAGCCTGGAAGCCGGCAAGCCTGCAGTCGAACTCATCGATCACCTTCGCTCAGAAATCGAAGGCCTGGAACGCGATGGAGGTCTCCCAGGACTAGAGTTCACAACACAGGGTATCGATGCCCTCGCGCCACGCAGATCGCAAAATCCCATGCTACACAGACCTTGCAGGCGGAGCTCTGCTCCACTGCATCGTGCTCAACGTGAACCAGAAAAGCTTTGCCATGCGCCAGCAAAACTTCAAAGCGGGCCTTGGCTCATCTTGACGCCAGGAACGGAAATCCGACGATCTAGACATCGGACGCCATATAAAACAGTTCGCTCAAACGATCAGTTAGTCTCACCTGTATCCGGCGAAACTCAATACTGCGATCCCATAAGAAAAACTGGGCTTGCGTCTGCGTCTTCAGCGCGATCCCCCTACTCAACGTCAGGCAAGTAAACTTGTCCCACAGGGTCGTTCGGTTCTCGCGCTGTTACGATCAGCGAATCACGAAACCCAGGATTCCACTACATCCGAACCGTACTGGGCTTTCCATTCTTTGAGCAGCTTATGATTGCCGCCTTTAGTCTCAATAATCTCACCATTGTGTGGATTCTTGTACTGCTTCACTTGGCGGGTACGGCGCGGCGCTTTCTCAACGGCAACCAGAGTAGCTCGACGATTGGATTGTGGATCCAGAATATTAATGATGTCACGCAGGCTAAAGCCATAGTGGTTCAGCAAAGCACGAAGCTTCTCTTCAAACTCAATCTCTTTTTTGAGTTCCGTGCTGCCTTTCAGCTGCTCAAGCTCAGCCAACTGCTGGGCGAGTTTTTGTTCAAGCTGACGAAACTCTGCTAGACGGGACATTTCAGCACCTTAATACGTTGATGTAGGAAAAATACTAAACAATTCCAATGTATCAGTGAAACTTATTCCCACAAGTAAAAATGATTAACGCGAAGGACAAGATAAGCCTTAACCCCCGCGCGCCCTCCTCTCACGCTCTTCGAGTCGCGCAACCATAATTGTCAGCTGTTCATCTCTGTTCCATTCACCAGGCGCTGACTGCTCGTGAGGCAAGCCCGTAAACTCGGCGAGTCTCTTGATGATCTTAACTACCTTCAACCCTAAGCTGGAGTATCCGTGCTGCCTGTGCCAGAAGTACTCTGGATGATCCGGTGGGTCATAGTCATACTCATTGATCGCTTGGAGCTTGCCGTGAAGTTTTTCCTGCTGATCAGGGATCCGAATGATCGCGTACATCAGATCCTTCGGCAGCAATCGCCAGTCGATATCCAACTCCAACGGTTTGAACGTGGGCACCTCCTTGACTATCTCGCACTGTCCACCCTCGCCC
>Ga0213824_1001672_pt1 | contig 12250 bp, 10 predicted proteins | sample MC6MC0906MG_FD_179892 | JGI IMG/M metagenome (GOLD analysis project Ga0213824, IMG submission 179892) | Enriched soil aggregate microbial communities from Iowa State University, Ames, United States - MC6-MC0906-MG | ecosystem: Environmental > Terrestrial > Soil > Unclassified | place: USA: Iowa...
AGTTGTTCAAGGCCTTTTGTCTTAGTAAAGTGTTTATTTTCGACTTTGAGAATTGTCTAACTCCAGCGCCCAGCGGACTTCGCTCTTCTCCCTACGATAAGTCAACATCGAAGTGCTCTAGTCCTTACGTCACTTTTCTAATTATTAATAAACTATGAACAAAGTATTAATTAGTGGGGAAGAATGGGAGCAGAGGGTTTGATATAAGGAAAAATTCGTATAAACTATAGTGAAGAATAGTTTCTTGCACTGGGAGATGACAAATGATGAAAATATTAGTAATTGAAGATAATAAAGGTGTTTGTTCAATGATAGAAATGTTTTTTGCTAAAGAGGGAATCGATGGAGTATTTGTTAATGATGGCTTAGAAGGATATAACCGCTTCAAAACCGGAACATGGGATGCACTGATTGTTGACTGGATGCTTCCTGGAATGGATGGCGTCTCTATTTGCCGAAAAATCCGAGAAGGAAAGTTTACTGTTCCAATTATTATGTTAACTGCTAAGGATAGTGAATCCGATCAAGTTCTTGGACTTGAAATGGGGGCGGATGATTATGTCACCAAGCCGTTCAGTCCACTTACACTAATGGCCAGAATAAAAGCAGTAACACGAAGAGTCCAGGCACAAGTACCTAAAGAGGAAGAAAACTTACTAAAAACAGATCATTTTAAGGTCAATAAAATCACAAGAGAAGTATTTGTAGATGAAAAACAGGTTACAAATTTAACACCTAAGGAATTCGATTTACTCTATTATATGGTGGAGCATCCTCGCCAAGTGTTCTCTAGAGAGCAATTACTTGAAAGGGTTTGGGGTTATCAGTTTTACGGTGATGAACGAACGGTTGATGTTCACATTAAGCGGCTCCGGAAAAAGGTTGAAACCACTTCGCAGCCATTCTTCCATACTGTTTGGGGGGTAGGTTATAAGTTCGATGACTCAATCAAAGCCGATGAAGTTTAAGTATATTTACCAACAGTTTTTTAGTCACATTAGCGTTATCATTGTTGCATTTTTATTGTTAAGTATCTTGTTTACCCATTATGTAGAAAATTTGATTTATGAAAATAAAGCAGAGGAACTGATTTCATTTGGTGAGGCGATTCTAACTGATTTGAAAGAGGCGCCACTTGCATCCGATGAGATAATTAGTCAATACAACAATGTCTTGGCTGCTAGAAAAATGAGTTTTAGTATGTTCGATCAAGATGGAAACTTGTATTTGGTAAATAAAAAGAGTCCTGTAATTAAAAATCTACCTAATAAAAAGTGGAATGACCTTAAACAAGGAAAAAAAATTATTGTCCAAAGTGATTATAAAAGTTTTGGACAGGAAGGCGTTACGTTTGTTGTCTTGCCCTTCATAGAAAATGGCAAGTTTTTTGGCGGGGTGCTCTTAACTTCACCAATTAGCGGCTCGAGTAAAATGATTCACCAAATTAATAAATTTTTGCTCTATACCATCCTGATTGCTGTCGGTGTTTCTTTTTTACAAAGCTGGTTTTTATCGAGAATTCACGTTCATCGGATTAAACGGCTTCGTGAAGCGACATCGCTTGTATCTGAAGGAAATTATCATGTTAAGGTAAATTCCTCTAATTTTGATGAAATCGGGGAATTAGCAAATGATTTTAACCACATGGTTGATAAAATAAATACCTCTATGCTGGAAATCGAAAGTCTTGAAAATAGAAGGCGCCAGTTTATGGCCGATGTTTCCCATGAAATGCGGACACCGTTAACGACCATTAGTGGAGTTATTGAAGGGTTAAAAAATGATATGATTCCCGAAGAAGACAAAGAGCGGGGAATCAACCTAGTAAGCCAAGAAGCCAAACGGCTGATTCGTCTTGTCAATGAAAACCTTGATTATGAAAAAATCCGCTCTAATCAAATCAAGCTATTTAAGGAAGAGATTCAACTCTTAGAAGTGCTCGAAATTATTCAGGAGCAGTTAAGCCTGCAAGCAGATGAAAAGAATAATCAGATTGTCGTTGAGGCCGCACCAGAGATCATGGTAAACGCTGATTATGACCGCCTTGTCCAGATCTTAATTAATATTACGAAGAATAGTATCCAGTTTACTACAGATGGAACTATTTGGCTGCGAGGAAGAACGGAACAGAACTCGACAATTATCGAGGTGGAGGACACAGGAATTGGAATCGATGCTAAAGAGATCGAAAAAATCTGGCGTCGTTTTTATAAAGCCGATCTTTCTAGAACCAGCAATCCATATGGGCAATTTGGGCTGGGTCTTTCGATTGTCAAGCAATTAGTTGTTCTCCATAATGGAGAGATAGAAGTATTTAGTGAAGAAGGAAAAGGAACGAAATTTGTGATTCGCTTAAAAAATATATAATTTGGTGAAGGCTGCAGGGAAACCTGCAGCTTTTTCCTTATTTTTTCTTATATATTTCCAAAAGCCTTTAAAGTTTGTTAATAGTTTCTTAATAATTGTCGGTTAAAGTAAAGACAAGGTAAGAACAAACTTAAAGGAGATCGATTAAGATGGAATTCAAAAATGAAAATGAATTCGAACAAAATCAGCCCAATTCAGTAGAGAATACAGAAAATACAAAAAGAGAAGAAATTGCAGTGAATAATACGGATTTCAGCAAGACAGAAGAAAATACAATGAATAATACGGATTACAGCAAGACAGAAGAAAATGTAAATGCTGTAGATGCTACCTTCACAGTGGATTCTCATGAATTGGAAGAAAATCTGGAAAGCGAGAAAACAGCGGGATCTGAAGAATTCGTTGTTCCCCCCGTTAAGGAACAAACTCGTTCGACCAGTAAGTCCGAAAAGAAAAAATGGAAGGGAAGAGGATTTGTTTCGACGATTGCAGCAGGCGTGATTGGATCTGTTTTAACATTAGCCGTTCTTCCGCATACCGACTACATGAAAAACTTTAATGCGGATAATCAAGTGAGCAGTAACTCTGGGGTCAAGACAGTGACAGCTCAGCCGACAGCAACGACTTCTAACTCCATTGCTGATACTGTTGATAAGGTTTCTAAAGCGATTGTTGGCATTGTTAATTATCAACAGCAGCAAAATAATTTTTATGGAAGCCCAAATAGTGCACAAAGTGTAGAAAGCGGTTCTGGTTCAGGGGTTATTATTCAAAAAAATAATGACATTGCCTATATTGTCACCAATAATCACGTTGTTGAGGGTGCATCAAAGTTGGAAATTTCCTTATTTGATGGCCAAAAAACAACAGCTGAAGTCGTTGGAACTGATGCTTTAACAGATCTGGCTGTTTTGAAAATTGATGCAAAATACGTCACAGCAACGGCTGATTTCGGAGATTCTTCCACACTTCGCCCTGGTGACCAAGTCTATGCAATTGGAAATCCACTTGGACTTAATTTATCAAGAACAGTTACTCAGGGAATTGTCAGTGCCACCGACCGCAGCATACCTGTTACGACATCTGCGGGAAACTGGGAGACAAATGTTATCCAGACCGATGCAGCCATTAATCCAGGAAACAGCGGTGGTGCTTTAATTAACCCACAAGGTCAAGTAATCGGGATTAATAGTTTGAAAATTGCTGAGAGCGGTGTAGAAGGATTAGGTTTTGCTATACCAAGTAATGACGTGATCCCAACCGTTAACCAATTAATTAAGAGCGGTAAAATTGACCGCCCATATCTTGGTGTCGGCCTTGCTGACTTAGACCAAGTTCCACAGATGTATTGGGAAAACATGCCGGAAAATGCGAAAAAAGGTGTTTTGGTAATGAACATTGATCCAAATTCAGCCGCGGCACGTGCCGGTTTCCAACCAAAAGATGTGATTGTGTCAATGAATGGAACGGAAATTTCTAATTCAGCAGAATTTAGGAAATATTTATATACAAAAGTGAAACCAGGCGACACTATTAAATTTGAAGTGTACCGCGACGGTAAACAAATAACATTAACAACCAAATTAACCAATAATAAAGGAGCATGATTCGCGGTAAAATAAGACCATTCGAAATTGGTCTTGAGGTGAAAAGATGAACAAGGTTGGTAGGTATGCATCAAACCCTGAAGTGGATGACCTTGAACTGATGAGTATGGTCTTTGAACTTACTGAAAAGGATAAAATGGTCATGTGGTCGGAAGGCTATATTGATCATGTTATTAACAAATTACCGGTATATGCTCGTGATATTTTGGAGAATCGTAAAGAAAAGTGGGAAGATACGAAGGCTTTTTATGAGAAGAAGCTAAATGAAATAATAAATGATGCAGATTTTAAAAATAAACTGGAGGGCGAACGGAAGGAGTTCGCCCTTTTTGTCATGAAGCATTATCCGGAAATGCGCTCCTTGTTGTTTTTAATCTATGATGGGAACATAAAAGATGATGATTTACGGAAGTTTGTTTATCGCAGAAGATTTACTTCCGGGAAAAAGTACCTGCATTAGGGGTATTAGAGGAATAAGTGGTTAAGTTGGCGGAATCCATCCGAAAGTTGGCGGAAATAATTGGTAAGTTTGGCGGAATTCATCCGAAAGCTGGCGGAATAATTGGCAAGTTTGGCGGAATTCTTCCGAAAGTCGGCAGAAAAAAGCTCAATTTTCCCGGAATAAAGTTCTTAACCTTTAGACAAGTCAGAAAAAATAGGCTTGCAATCACCCACGGAAAAAAATTAAAATAAATATAACTTGATTAGAATCGGAGGTGGGGAAGAGATGAAACGTTCTATTTTTGCACGCTTACAGTGGCTTGAAGCGCTTACTATTTATCGTGCAATTTTTCATGAAGTAGTTTTCCAAGGGGGTAGTCTGCCCTTTTTACGAAATTGCATATTGAAAATAGAACGATAACACATCTCTTTACCCAACTATAATTAGGTATGAAGAGAGTGCATCGACCGCACTCTTTTTTTATGCCAATTTGTAAAGCTGCGGGTTATTAAAGATGCCTGCGGCTTATTTTACGTTGGAGAGATGTTCATCTTAATTTTTTTATTAAAGAGGAGAATGAACATGATCATTTGTAGTGTGAACCATATAGCAAAATCATTTGGCGGTACTATTATTTTTAAAGATTTATCATTTGAAGTGCTAGAAGGAAGCCGGGTCGGCCTTGTTGGCCGTAATGGCGGCGGAAAAACGACGTTATTAAAGCTGTTAGCCAATCAGGAGAATGTGGACGAAGGGGTTATACATTGGAAAAAGGGACTTAAAATCGGCTATTTAGCGCAGATTCCTGATTTTCATGATTTAACTTCCAGGGAAGTTTTAAAAACTGCTTTTGATGAATTAACATCAACAGAATTGAAGCTTCAGCAATTAGAAAGCGAAATGGGGCAAGAATGCCACCCTGATGACCTGCAAAAATTATTGGATCAATATGGAAAGCTTCAGGATGATTTTATTCTTAACGGCGGATATGAAATGGACGCCCAATTAGACCGAATTGCCAATGGCTTGAACATTACGGGTTTGCTAGAAAAAAACTTTTCCGCTTTAAGCGGCGGGGAGAAAACAAAAGTTGGTCTAGGTCTTAGTTTGCTAAAAAATCCTGAGCTTCTATTGCTCGATGAACCGACTAATCATTTAGATTTAAAGGCGATTGAATGGCTGGGTTCTTTCCTTAAGGATTATACGGGAACAATTATTCTTATTTCCCATGACCGATACTTTTTAGACGAGGTCGTTACAAAGGTACTTGAAATGGAGGATGGGGAAATTGATATATATCATACAAATTTCAGCGGTTATGTAAAAGAGAAAGAGGAACGACTTTTACGCGAATTTCAGGAGTATCAGGAACAGCAGCGGAAAATTAAAAAGATGAAGGAAGCGATTAAACGGTTGCGAGACTGGGCAAACCGCTCGAATCCGCCGAGTGCTGCCCTCCATAAACGGGCAACCAATATGCAGCGGGCGCTTGACCGCATCGAAAAACTTGATCGCCCAAAAATGGATGTCAAGAAAATGGCGATTGATTTTGAAGCCAATGACCGAAGCGGCAAGGAGACAATCGTTTTAGAGGGTGTGTCGAAAAGCTTTGGAAATCGAATTCTATTCGACCGCGTCAACATGCTCGTTCAATTTAAGGATCGAACAGCGATTGTTGGTGAAAACGGTACAGGAAAATCGACTCTTTTAAAAATGATTTTGAAAGAAGTGGAAGCAGACAAAGGAATCATAAAGGTCGGAAGTAATGTTAAGGTGGGCTATTTATCACAGCATGTATTCCAAGATATTGGCGATGAGCAGCTAATCGATGTCTTCCGGTCCGAGGTGGTTGTCAATGAAGGAGAAGCGCGCCATATTTTAGCACGATTTTTATTTTATGGACCAGCCGTGTTTCGCAAGGTGAACCAGCTAAGCGGCGGTGAGAGGATGCGTCTAAGACTTGCTCAGCTAATGTACCAGGATATTAATCTGCTTATTTTGGATGAACCAACAAATCACTTAGATATTGATTCCTGTGAAGTACTGGAGGAGGCTCTGGAACAGTTTAATGGAACGATTTTAGCTGTTTCTCATGATAGATATTTTCTCAATAAAATGTTTAATAAAATTTATTGGCTTCAGGATAGGGTCGTACACTTTTTTGATGGGAACTATGATTGGGCTAAGGGGAAGTTAGAGGAGATCCAGTTTAATCAAGATGCAAGCATTAGAATCCAAAAAATAAACCCTCCAATAGTAACAAAGGTAAAAGAACAAGTTCAGGAAGATGATATCGAGCAAAAAATTGAGAATATTGAAAAGGAAATTAACATTCTAAAACAAAAACTCGAAGCGGAAAGTGAGCTGGAATTACTCCAACAAATTTATCATGAAATAGAGTTGTGGGAAAACGAACGTGATCAGCTATACTCACAGCTGGATGAAGTGGAATAACGAATATGCTGCTCTTTTTTTATGAACCAACTGCCGAAACATGCTCAAATGTATATAATACATTTTAATATTATTAGGGCCGCTCCATCTCGCGGCTCTTTTTTATTTGAAATTGAAAGGATAAATGGCTGAAATCTTTCATAGAAACAGCTCCATTAGGAAACAACACTAATAATTTATCAGATCATTCTTCACGTTATTTGGTCTTTTATTTATTGATATTTTAAGTTTACTCTAATAAGAATTTGAAAAATAATGATAAAATAAACATTAAATATGATGATTAGAGGAGAAGTCACGTGAGACCTATCAGTGATCACCTAAAAGAAGATTTAACTATTTTATTTGTTGGCTTTAATCCAAGTATTCGCTCGGGTGAACTAGGACATCATTATGCCAACCCTAACAATCGGTTTTGGAAGATTTTATTCGAAGCTGGGTTAACGCCGCGGAAATATGAGGCAGCTGAAGACGCGAAGCTGTTAGAAATAGGATACGGTTTTACCAACATTGTGGAAAGGCCTACGAAAGCAGCAGATGAAATTACGAAGGAAGAGTATAAAGAAGGCAGGGAGGTTTTAAAGCGAAAAATTGAACAATATAAGCCCAAGGTTGTTTGTTTTGTGGGAAAAGGTGTATATCAGCAGTACAGTGGCCGAAAAGTGGCTGAGTGGGGAAAGCAGCTCGAGTCTGTAGTTCCAGGGGTGAGTGATTTTGTTGCACCGTCTTCAAGTGGGCTTGTTAGAATGAAATTGGATGAAATCATTGCGATTTATAAACAGCTCGCTGGATTTATTTTAAAATAAAAAAACATCGACGGGAAGAGGCTAGCCGTCGATGTTTCTTTTGTTTGATTCAAACTTTTTCTGGTAATGAGAAAGAGCCAGCAGTGGAAAAATATAGCGATAGCTATGATAGTGAACATAAAAGGCACCCGCCATGCCCTGTCCTTTTGGGTAATCAGTCGTCCAGTCCGCTTTTTTGAGTGATGCTAATAAATAGGTGATTCCCTTTTGAATTTCAGGTGTCGGTTTTTCTGATGTCGAAATCAGGGCATCAAGTGCCCAGGCTGTATGTGTTAACGTACTTGCTCGTAAAGGGACATACGTTTTTTTACTATCACTATGGCAGGATTCCCCCCAACCGCCATCGTTGTTTTGTATCCCTCGTAACCAGTTAACAGCTTTTTGGATTGAGGAATGATCTGAGGGTACGCCAACCGATTTTAGGCCTGTGATGGCTGCCCAAGTCCCATAAAGGTAACAAATACCCCACCTTCCATACCAGGAGCCATCCTTTTCCTGGTTTTTCAAAATCCAACGAATACCCCTTTTAATCGTGGTGTGATCCTTTGATAAATTAGTATAATGACCAAAAAATTCAAGTGTTCGTCCGGTAAGATCCGCAGAGGATGAGTCTGCTAGTAAAAACTCTCCTTTTTCGATGGGGAGAAACTGCAATAGTTTTGAATTGAGGTTTTTTTCGAAAGCAGCCCAGCCGCCATCATCATTTTGCATTGATAGGAGCCAAGTGACTGCTCGCTCCCAAGGTTGAAAGTTGGTAGGGGCAATCCTAGAGATAGATCGGAGAGCAGCAGTCGTATCATCCACATCAGGAAGAATTGTATTTATATTGGAAAAACCCCATCCGCCAGGCATCGTTTTCGGATTATGAATCACCCAATCCCCAAATTTATGATGCTGTCGATCCAGCAGATAACGATTTGCCTGATCAACCATTTGGTCATCAGGCGCTACCCCAGCTGTTTGGAGAACATAGCCAATTAATGATGTGTTCCAAAGGTTTGCTGTTGTATATTGCATATGGGGGAATCCATCTATTTCGCACATCATCGATTTAATTCCCTCAACTGCATTGGTAATAATGGAATCTGTTTTTTTGTATCCGAGCGATAATAAGGCGAAAATCATTAAAAACGTACAGCTGTAATAGCTTAAAAAGGTACCGTCAGGCTCAATCCGGTCAAGCATATACTTTTTGGCTCTTTGGATGGCCATTTTGTGCAGCTGCTCAGGCAAACCTAATAAATTTTTTACTCCATCCTCGATAAAAGAATACAATGACCGAAATTCGCTGGAACGAGTCCATTGATCGGTATCATTCCGATGCAAATGTAAATGTGACAGATCTGGACTTTTATCTGTTTTCATCGTAAATTTTTTATCAGCAAGGATCATAATGGGTGCAAGATTTGCTCTGCCAAAAACAGAAAACGAATAAAAGTTTATCGGAAAATACAATGGCAGGAGGATAACTTCAATTGGCAGCGGGGAAATTGCCGGCCACTTATATTGCCCTGTTAAAGAGAGCATGACTTTTGTTAACATGCTGACTTCCTCTAACCCGCCATTGGCTAATATGAATTTTTTTGCTGCGCGGAGACGATTATCATCTTTCTGGTAGAATCCGGAATACAACAACGCATAATAGGATTCAACTGTTGCCGTCAGGTTCCCGTCCCCCTCATCATAATAAAGCTTCCATGCACCATTTTTCGCTTGTCTACTTAAAATCCTTTTTGTAAGTCCTTGGATTAATTCTTCATCATTTATTTCCAATGTCCGTAATAATATGATCATATAAGCGTCAGTGGAAATGCCTGTTTCAAATGGATAGTCCCATGAGCCGTCGGGAGATTGGTCTTTTCGAAGCATATCAATAATCCAATCAATACCTACCTTCGTATCAATCATACAATTTCTCATTCCTCTCCCCGAAAAATATTCTCATCTATACATATTCTCATAACGGCAGGAGAATTCGTAAGGGAGGTAATGAGCTATTTTTTTTACGCGAAATCGAGTGAAAACGCCTCTTCAAAGTATAACGGAAGAATTAAAGAACAAAAGCAAAATTTTGCCATCAACCTCACAGTTAACAAAGGGTGAAGCTTTACTGTTAGAACAAATTAGAAGTAAAACAAGAGAACATAATCTTAATAATGTGACAAGAACAAAGACCTATCTTGAATTTTACCTTCACCATCCGGAAATCCAATGGGCTTTTCTCGGGCATATGGTCTCGCGAAATGGCGGCTGGAACATGACAGATCTAAAGGGCGAATTTCTAACAAGGTTGATAGCGAAAAAAGACCGAAATTTATTTTTTCATTTTTTGGAGCGGGGAAACTGGCTTATTTTCCAAGACGTTTATCCACAATTTTTGCTTTATGAGGAAAGTATAAGGCAAAGGAAACCATTGTTTCACCTATTTGCTTTTTTAAACATTTCCACCTTTATGGAGACCATTTGGAACCAGTTTTGGCACGTTCAAGATACTTATATCCTTTCGATCGCAATGGTCATTAATGAACAAAGCTACCTCGAAAAAAGAGTGGTTCAAAATCCGCATTATCAAAAGGAAGTATTAAACAAATTTGAATTTATGCTTCAAGATTGGCTTTCTTTTAACCATATCCTCTTTCCATATGAAAATAAGAAATTAGCGGGACAAACACTTCACCAGTTCGAATCACTACACGAGCGGATTTTACTTGGGAAAAAGCTGTATACCATTCTTTTTAAGAATAAGGAAATTCACCAACAGGCACTTGAATGGGCCAAGAGCCATCCGCACACAGGGTCGAGAAAGGATTACTGGCCGCACATCTTTAATAGTGTAAATGAAGGGATGCCTGGCTTTCCTTATCAGCTTCGCTTGAAATCCTGCCAGTTAAAATCCGGAGCAAGAAAGATTTATAGTCCTAGCCTTGAAAATGCGTGGAAAAATGTTAGCCAGGAAGAAGCTGAAAAAGGGGATTGGTTCAAAGACTGGCGGGTTGTTGATTATTTAACTGAAGACGATGAAATGATTGATGGGGAGATAAAAAATGACTACTGTAAAACACTTGAACGACTCGAGCTTGCAACCCTTGCAAAAAAAGCGATTATCTTTTAGTTATCTTGCTGGTATGGTCATTGCCTCCTTGCTTGGAACGTATTTAGATTTATATTTTGTTGGAAAACAACTCTATCAGTTTCCGATGAGACCATTTCCGGAAATTTTCTCAATTAATATTGCCTTTACGTTATTAGGGCTTCCAATCCTTGTGATGATTTTTCTGCGCTGCATTTCACAGGTAAATAAATGGGGGAAAGCAGGAGTTATTCTTTTTACCAGCTTGTTGATGCCTATTTTTGAAAAATTAGCGGAAGTACTGGGCTTGTTTGTTCATACTGAAGGGTGGCAGCATTTTTACACGTTTTTTGGGTATTTGTTGTTCTTAACGATCATTACGTTGTTTTATGAAGGGATTGCAAAACAATATAGGTAAAAATAAAAAGCCGTGACAAATGTCCCGGCTTTCGTTATGCCTGCTTTTTAAAGCATCAGAGCCCCTTCCGTCCGTACAGTGGTTAAGTGTCCCGCAACAAGCGAATGTTCGGAAGGGGTATATTTATTTTACCATAAATGAAGTGGAAATATGAATGGGCGAAGAAAAATTTACGTGCCTAAACTTTCAATTCTTTACCGAAAAGTGTATGATAAAAATGATTTTTACATAAAGGAGTGTTTTTAAATGGCTAAAAAAGGATACATATTGATGGAAAACGGCGAAAAGATTGAGTTTGATTTGTTTCCGAATGAAGCGCCGGAAACAGTGGCTAACTTCGAAAAATTAGCAAATGAAGGCTTTTACAATGGAGTTGTTTTTCACCGTGTCATTCCTGGTTTCGTAAGTCAGGGCGGGGATCCGACTGGAACAGGGATGGGTGGACCAGGATACACAATCAATTGTGAGACGGAAGGAAATCCGCACAAACATGTACCAGGCTCATTATCTATGGCACATGCAGGCAGAAACACCGGTGGCAGCCAATTCTTCATCGTTCATGAATCACAGCCGCATTTAAATGGTGTTCATACTGTTTTTGGTCAGGTAACATCAGGTCTTGAAACTGCGAAATCAATGCGCAATGGTGATAAAATGGAAGAAGTAAAGGTATTTGATGTTGAATAATTACCACAAGAGGGCTAATTTGGCTCTCTTTTTTCTTTATAAGAATTATTGAGATTTTTCATGGGCAAATTAACCTCAAAGTTTATTTTTGGGGGTAAATATGAAAAAGTTTTTACTAATGATAATACCATTTCTGTTATTTCCACTTCACACAAATGCCTCAGAAGAAAAAAAGGAAACAAAAGAACTTAAAGCAGCGATTATCATCGATGATTTTGGCGGCGGCACCGGCGGGGTTCGGGATTTCTTAGAAGGAGATATTCCGATTACGGCAGCTGTTATGCCATTTACGGAAAACTCCAAAGCACATGCGGAATGGGCACACAAAAATGGTTTTGAAGTCATGATCCATTTACCAATGGAGCCGAAAAGAGGCAAAAGATCCTGGCTCGGTCCAAA
>Ga0213824_1001679_pt1 | contig 12227 bp, 12 predicted proteins | sample MC6MC0906MG_FD_179892 | JGI IMG/M metagenome (GOLD analysis project Ga0213824, IMG submission 179892) | Enriched soil aggregate microbial communities from Iowa State University, Ames, United States - MC6-MC0906-MG | ecosystem: Environmental > Terrestrial > Soil > Unclassified | place: USA: Iowa...
GCTGCCCGTACAGCAGCTTCCCCCATTTTCCTGCGCGTATGTTCATCAAGAAATGAAGAAGGTGCTTCCTCCACAACTTTTTGGTGGCGGCGTTGAATGGAGCATTCCCTTTCCCATAAATACACGGTATTTCCATAATGATCAGCGAGAATCTGAATTTCAATGTGACGTGGATTTTCTACATATTTTTCAATGTACATAGCTCCATCTCCGAAAAAGTCAGTGGCACGTTTCTTGTTACCCACGTAAGCTTTGCGAAGTTCTTCTTCACTGCGGACAATTTGCATTCCGATTCCGCCCCCTCCAGCTGAAGCCTTCAGCATTACAGGGTAGCACATCCCATTCGCGACTTTCGCTGCTTCTTCGACACCCTCCAAAGGATATGAAATTCCTGGAACTACAGGAACATCTGCTTCTTCCATTGCTTTTCGTGACTCAATTTTACTTCCCATGCGTGCAATGACTTCAGGCGAAGGTCCGATGAATACAATTCCTGCTTCCTCACATGAACGGGCAAAAGCAGCATTTTCAGAAAGCAGTCCGTATCCAGGGTGAATCGCTTGTACCCCCGATTCCTTCGCAATTTCTATAATCCTGTTCATATTCAAATAACTTTCATTAACACGCGGTCCCCCAACCAAATATGCTTCATTCGCCATTTGAACGTATGGAGCTTCTACATCTGCTTCGGAGTATATTGCTACAGTAGAGATTCCCATTGTGCGGCAAGTACGGATAATCCTAGCAGCAATTTCCCCTCGATTAGCAATTAGAATTTTCGTAAACATCTCCATTCCTCCCTTCTCTATCATTTTCCCTTCTATTTTTCATACGTATAAAATCCTTTTCCGGTCTTTCTCCCTAAATCCCCTGCTTCCACCATATTTTTTAACAATGGACAAGGTCTATATTTGGGATCTCCAAAACCTTGATAGATGGCCTCCATCGCAGCTAAGGCCACATCCAATCCAGCCATGTCAATGGTTTTCAAAGGTCCCATTGTATGTCCATAACCACTCACAAACCCTTGATCAATATCTTCTGGAGTTCCTACCCCTTCCATCACCGCATAACACGCTTCATTTACCATAGGAAGCCATATGCGGTTCATTAAGAAACCCGGGAAATCTTTCTGAGCCACAATGATTTTCTTTCCTAACATCTCCCCTAATGTTATTGCACTCTGAACCGTCTCCAAAGATGTATTATGTCCCTTAACAATTTCCAGAAGCGGCATCATAGGAACCGGACTGAAAAAATGCATCCCGACAACTTGCTCTGGACGTTTAGTGGCTGCACCAAGACTTGTAATCGATAAGCAGGATGTATTCGAAGCTAGTAGCGCTCCTTCTTTGGCAGAAGTATCAATTTGTTTAAACATTTTTTTCTTTAGTTCCAGATTTTCAGGCACAGCTTCAATTACAACATCAGCCTCCTCGATTCCATTCCAGTCTACTTGAAAGTGAATACGAGAAAGAATACTCCGTAAGTCGGCAATCTTTCCTTTCCCCTCAAAATGGCTTAAAGAATCCGTAATTCTTTTTCTAGATAATACGATCGCTTCTTTATTAATATCAGCCAGACGTACATCTATACCTGATTGTGCCGCTACTTGGCCAATTCCAGATCCCATTAATCCCCCACCAATGACAAACAGTTTCATTGCTTTACCCTCCTAAAATTTGTTTGGCTATGATCAAACGTTGAATTTGGTTTGTCCCTTCATAAATTTGTGTGATCTTGGCATCTCGCATCATCCGCTCCAAAGGATACTCCTTGATGAACCCATATCCTCCCATTAATTGAACCGCATCGGTAGTTACTTTCATCGCTGTATCGGAAGCAAAGCACTTGGCCATCGCGGAATTTAGCGGAACTCTCGGTTGCTTACGGTCAATCATTAGTGCAGCCTGATATACGAGCAGTTTTGAGGCTTCAATTTGCATAGCCATGTCTGAAAGCATAGCCTGAACCATTTGAAAATCACTTAGTGCTTTACCAAACTGTTTACGCTCTTTTACATATTCCCGCACGTAATCATACGCTCCTCTCGCAATCCCCAAAGCTTGAGCACCGACAATAGGCCGCGTTTCATTAAAGACGTTCATCATGATAGAAAACCCTTCTCCTTCTAGACCAATCATATTTTCTTTTGGAACAATTACATTTTCTAAAATGACATCTCGCGTTGCGGATCCGCGAATTCCCATTTTGTCTTCCTTTTTCCCAAAAGAAAGGCCTGGTGTCCCTTTGCCAACAATGAATAAACTAATTCCCTTCGTTCGATGCTCTGATGTACGTGCTACAATAACGTAGATCTCTGATTCTCCTGCATTCGTAATAAATACCTTTCTTCCATTAAGGATGTAATCATTACCGTTTTTCTCCGCTTTAGTTCGAATGCTAGATACATCAGATCCCGCCCCTGGCTCTGTAATGCCACAGGACCCAAGCACTTCTCCTCTGGCAAGCGGAGTTACGTATCTCTCTTTTTGCTCCTCATTGCCACCAATCAAAAGGGGACCAATTACTAATGCCTGAGTGGATAATGCAACTGATGTAGATGCACAAGCTGCTGCTATCTCTTCAACAACGAGTGCGTGACTCACCATATCTGCACCAATTCCACCGTAAGCTTCCGGCACATGTACTCCGAAGAAACCATGCTCCGCTAACAGACGAATATTTTTCCACGGAAACTCTCCTGTTTCATCTACTTCTCTGGCATGTGGAGCAATTTGTTCCTGAGCTAGATCATGTGCTACCTTCTGAATCATGGCTTGTTCTTCTGTTAAAAACATAGATTGTTCCTCCCTTTTAATCTACTTTCGTTCATCCTGGCTGGATAACTGCCTTAGAATATTCCTCTTATACTCGTTCAATAATCATCGTTGTACCTTGGCCGCCACCGACACAAAGGCTAGCAAGTCCGAATTGTTTTTGTTGTCGAATGAGTTCGTACAAAAGTGTAACTACAATTCTTGCACCTGAGCAGCCTACCGGGTGTCCCAAAGCAATAGCTCCTCCATTCACGTTTACCTTCTCTTCATTAATTTCCAGCTCCCGTATGACAGCCAGTGTCTGTACGGCAAAGGCTTCATTGAGTTCAAATAAATCCATATCATGAATAGACAAACCAGCTTTTTTAAGTGCCTTTTGTGTCGATGGAACCGGACCGATTCCCATAATTGAAGGATGAACCCCTGCAGAGGCAACAGCGCGAATTCTGGCCAGCGGTTCAAGATCCCATTCTTTAATCTTTTTTTCTGAAACGAGAACCACTGCTGCTGCTCCATCGTTTAAACCAGATGAATTACCGGCTGTAACTGTACCATTCTTTTTAAAGACAGGATTTAACTTCTGAAGTTTTCCTAGGCTCGTTTCCCGAGGTTGCTCATCAATTCGAAACTCTTGATCTCCCTGCTTGGTTTGTATATTTACAGGAACTATTTCTTTTTCAAAATATCCTTTTTCCATTGCATACTGTGCTTTTTGCTGGCTGCTTAAGGCAAACACATCCTGCTCCTCCCTGGAGATTTTAAATTTTTCCACTAGATTCTCAGCGGTGACACCCATGTGGTATCCTTCCAACGCACAGTCAAACCCGTCGTAAAATAAACTGTCCACCGTTGATAGCGGTCCCATCTTTTTCCCCCAACGACCATCCAATACCAAATGCGGAACGTTGCTCATGCTTTCTGTTCCACCGGCCACAATGACATCTGCTTCACCGGATAAAATCTGTTGATAACCTAGTGTAATTGATCGCATCCCTGAAGCACACTGTTTATTAATCGTCATCGCTGGGACACTTACTGGTAATCCAGCCTTGATCCCAGTCTGCCTTGCTGGATTGCCTTTTCCGCCAGCTTGAAAGACATTACCGATGATTACTTCATCAAATTGATCGTACGCAATACCGGAGCGCTCCACAGCAGCCTTAAAGGCAGTAGCCCCTAACTCCGATGAATTTAAATTACGAAGCATTCCTCCAAATTTCCCAATAGGCGTTCTTGCTGCTGAAACAATATAGACCTCTTCCATTTCTTATTCTCCCTTCCTTCAACTTAGAAACCGTTTTCATTTTTTCGTGATCGCATATGTCGTTATACGAAAATAGAACATGATCAAACAATATGTCGTTTTCAAAAATGTAGTCGGTTCAAATAATATGAACGATTACTGTCTTCATGCCAATGTAACTATTTATTATGCAAAAATCATGCCAATTCTCTCTCGTTTATTAAAAACTGCATAAACCTTGATTAATCAGTTTTTTGACAAATACCTTTTTATTTAAAGAATCATCTAATCCACCTTAAACGGTGCGTTAAAACACCAATATTGAATCGCGTTTTCGCACCACTATCCATATAATCCGAAAATTACGAAATTTAAATTAACTAAAATGTATATTTGAATATGTTTTCCTTCCTTAAAAAAAAGAAAATACGGTGCGATTTCACACCGTATTATTGTTTTATTTTGTATCTTCCTATTTTTCTGACTAAATTAGAGTGATGAATCTCCAAATGTCGAGCCGCTTCCCGAATACTTTTATATTGTTGAAGTGCATTCTTAATCATTTCTTTTTCCAACCGCTCTTTTGCTTCACGCAGCGATAGAGGTTCCCATTCTGTGTTTATCGGGTTTTCATCGAGCTTGCTTTCTAGTACCATTTCCTCAGGTAGAAGTGTCTTTTCAATACTATTTCCTTCCGCCATTATGACCACACGCTCAACTAAATTCTCTAACTGTCTTATATTTCCAGGCCATGAGTAATTTTCCATAGTACAACAAGTATCTAAATCAAATTTTTTTCTATAACCATATTTTTGATTAAACTTATCCAAGAAATGACATGCTAATGGAATAATATCATCTTTTCTTTCCCTAAGCGTGGGAATGTAAATGGGAATCACATTTAAGCGATAGAATAAGTCTTCGCGGAAACTACCTTCTTTTACCATCCCCTCCAAATTCCGATGTGTGGCAGCAATAAAACGAACGTCTACTACCTTAGGGCGATTGCTTCCTACGGCATAAAATTCTTTATTTTGAATCACACGTAGAAGCTTAACTTGGAGATGTAAAGGCAAATCTCCGATTTCATCAAGTAATATACTTCCCTCATTAGCCATTTCAAGCAAACCTACTTTACTACGGTTGGCCCCAGTAAACGCTCCTTTCTCATAACCGAATAATTCCGCTTCAATTAATGATTCAGGAATTGCAGCACAATTAATCTGGATAAAAGGCTTATTCACACGATCACTCATTTTATGAATCGTCTTGGCAATCACTTCTTTCCCAGTCCCAGATTCACCTCTGATTAGCACCATTGCATCGGTTTTAGCAACTTTTAATGTCTTCTCAAGTATTTGTTTCATCCTATAATTCCGACTAATAAATTGATCGGTTTCTAAAAAACGTGTCCGTAACTCTTGTAATTCAGTGTAATCAATGTCTTTATACCGTTGATGTTCCTGATGAAGTTCATTGATTTCATTAAGATCGAGGTAATTGGCAATATAGAAAATGATGTGGCCATTCTGGTCTAAAATAGGTTGGCTTGTAATGAACACTTCTTTCCCAGTCTTTAGTTTCTGTGCAATCGTAAGAGGATTCTTTTTAAGTACTTTAAGCGAATTATGAATAAGAATACCTTTCTCTGCTAACTCCTGTGTAGTTAATCCAATAATTTCATTGATGGGGAATCCGGATATTCTCTCTAGTGCACGGTTAGCATACAAAATCCTTCCCTCACAATCAGATAGCAGCAACCCTTGATAAGAGAAATCGAGGTAATTAAACATTTTCTTGAAATCCAACAGTTTTAAAACCGGATCATAGAAAAGATTATGTAGGTCATCAGAACTCATAAAATTATCCAATATTGTTCCCATCCTGTTGCTATCCCCTCCCCAATAATGTGCTATATAATACTTCTATTTTGGCCCTAACTTTCAATAATGGACAATATAGCTTAAATTAATAATAAAACTAAATAACACAAAACCTTCCAAAAATATAATTTAGTGAAGTTACTTGGCATGCACTTTTTTAGTATATCAATGTTACAATTAACTTTTTATTGAAAAATGTTAGATTTACATGGATCCCATGAGAGGAAGCAATTTCATTCATGGTTTTTTCTTCTTTTAGGACCTCTATCACGATTTGAGACTTGGATTCTGGTGTATATCGTTTTCTTTTCATAAACCTACTTTAACATCTCCTCATTTCGTTTCTGGTTTTATGGATCCAATATAGTTCGTGGACAAGAATAGAATATAGACTTTGATAATTATTAAATAATTCCGAGTCAACGATTGCAGTTGGATAATTTTCGTAAAGAATTAATGTGCCCCCAGTGAACTGATTATTCCATTTTAATATTTGATACAGTTTATCCCCATCGCTTTTAAATTTAGGATGATTAAATAGATAAACATAAGTTTTATCATAAATTGCATAAGATTTAAAACCTTGCCAATAAAACTCAATTTTATCTTTAGTCAAATCGTTAGCAATCTTATTAAGATATTGAGACATCCTTTATCATCTGGACTATTATGTCCTACATCATTTATTCTGGAAGCATCAGGAAATATCCTTTTTTGAAGGGTTTTTGTTCAATTTAACTGACCTTTAGCACAATAAGAAAAAGGCCACCATCTTTGGCAGCCACATTAAAAAAGTACGTTCGATGAAGTTCAAACTTTTCCAATTCCATTTCCAGTAACGAGAAAATGAGGATCTCGTCAGATTCATAAGGCTGCACCGACAGAATTTTTCTTATTCCACAAACGGTGCAGTATTATTTAAGAAGAAGGTCATTTTAATGTTTTATTGAATTTATATACAGAAAAACGAATTGAAGGGATGGAGACTGATGAAGTTAACAATCATCAATAGCATTAGAACAAATAACTTTAATGATGAACATGTAATGCAAAAAATCACAGATATGTGGAAAGCTGCTTCAACAGATTTGACTGAACATGAAAGCAGTATATACGGTGTTTATCATGAGTATGAGACGGATTATAAAGGTGACTATACTTTAAGTGTTGCGATCGAAGGAGAAGCAAAACCATTAATAACAATTCCCAGTGACGTGAAATATAAGATATTTAAGGTTGATACCAATGAAGAACAAGGTATCTTTAACACTTGGAGCAAAATTTGGGATGAAGAAAAAAAAGGTAATTTGCACCGTGCTTATACCTATGATTTTGAAAAATATTATCCTAATGGAAATATAGAAATTTACATTGCTATTAAGTAGACTATGTTATTTTTCAACTAATAGAGTCATTAGTAAAACCAAGATCATTAGGAGGATGGCAGAGTGGTAAATGAAAAAAAGATTTTCACTGACTATCCAATGGTAAAAATCCCAGGGGGTGAAATAGAATTAAGAGACGATCGAATAAAAAGCAAATGGAAAGCTGAAATAAAACCGTTTCTTCTTGCCCGCTATCCTGTAACTTTGGATTTATACTATGCTATTACAAATAAATCACCTAATTCTTATGACGGAGATCTAAAACCGGTTGTAAATATTTCTTGGAATGATGCCATTTCTTTTTGTAATCTACTTTCACAGAAAGCTGGACTGAAAGAGTGTTATTCTATAAGGAATGATGGTGAAACCATTATTTGTGATTGGGAATCAGACGGCTACCGACTTCCTTCAGAAGCAGAGTGGCAATATGCATGTAAAGCAGGGACTACTGGTTATAGATACGGAGAGCTTGATAAGATTGCCTGGTATAATGACAATTCAGGAGGCAAAATCCATGAAGCAGGAAGAAAGGAACCGAATGCATGGGGTCTGTATGATATGTTAGGGAATGTTTGGGAGTGGTGTTGGGATTTATATGATGAACAAGTGTACGGCTCCTATCGAATATTCCGCGGAGGCAGCTGGGCTGAAGAGGCCAGGGGGTGTGGGGCTTCGTGTCGTCGTCGCAGCCATCCGTCATTTTCCATAGACGACCTTGGATTCCGTCTTGCCAAGTCTTTTTAACCTTTACAAACAAACTAACTTCCGAGGTTTTATAGCTCAATTAACGGAGTTCGATGCTTTAACAAGGCATCGGCCTTTTTTAGTCTGATTCATATAACAGATTGCGTAATATTTCACTTAAACTCTAACGATAACTCTAACGATGCAGAATAAGGTAAGAAGCTAAGGAGATACTTGTAAGTGCTATTATATCAAGTAGAAATGATATTTTTTACTACAAGGGGTAGCGTCAGGAAAACCGCATATTTACAACGTTATGGAAATTACAATATTAAAAAGCCCATTTCTCAGTATTAAAATTGAGAAATGGGCTTTTTTCGTTACACCAGAAAAGCGCCCGTTTGTTGAACAAAGAATTTTTATTTCTTCTGTTAATTTGTTTGAAAAAATAACTAATTTTTCCACCGAAAAATTGTCTGCTAAAAGTCTATATGTAGTTTTAGAATAAAGTTTGATTAAAAGGCTCCTTTCAATTCTTGTTCAGCAACAAAAAGAGCAACTCCATTTTTAAAAAAACTGAACGCTATACACACACCATTTTAAATTAGCTAGTCTGTGGCTCCAAATTTAGCTTTCACGTGCATTAGGGTTGTAAACGCCTTTCCGCCTCTCATGCTCATTCCGCTTTCTCTTCATTCCGATATATTGTATTTTTTCTAACAAAATAAAGAAAAACTAGTTGAAATAGTACAACAATTATAAATACAATGCCCAAAATAGCGAATGATACCAATCTTATTTCTGGAGTTTGAACCGCCCCTGCACCATCAACTTTTCTTACCCCAATAAATATTGCTCCAACAGCAAAAATGAATAGCCATACAATATTTATAACCCACCATATTATCATTTTCATAATAAACATCTTCTTTCTCAGAAATCTATCAAACCAAACTATACCAAAAATATTATATTAGGACTTATATATTAAACTGTCTTGTTTGTGAAATAATTCAAAGACCTTTCTTTTTGAAGAAAAGCTTAAATTATTTTCGAATCCAACTTTATTATAAAATATCAATCTTTATTTTTAGTAATCGAACTTTTTTTTAAATGAACAAACTTTTTTACAAAGACACACTACTATATTATTTTTGATAGTTGCATATAGAGAAAAACCATTATTAGGTTATAGTCTCAACCTCATTTTATTCATTACAAGCATTAGTTGGTTCATCACCAAATACTTTGGCAATTGTGTTCGAAATTCCCTATGCCCCTAAACACATTTTATATTCTGATTCATCAGATATTCTAAAATTGAGGACTATACTTACTATAATTACGACTGATGCCACTGCAAATAATATTTTCTTCACATTGATATCTCCTTTAGACAAGAAATTATTCCCATTAAAAGCGTATCAAAGTTTTATTATGCAGTAAATACAGTGATAGGCTGATAAAATATCAGACTTTAGTCTGTAACTCCTATGCTATTTAATAGATTTATTCCATCTTTTAACTTCCACACCCTACTACAGTTGTCCATCTTTAAGTAACCTGCCCTTTCATAGCACAAGAAGCGACTGCTCATATTGAACAATCGCGCCCGATTGTGGAAGATTATTGCTTAATATTATTTAAGATAACCACCAGTTCAATAAGAATAAGTCAATCACACTTTGTTACAAAACAATTCGTCCTGATTCAATATCATCATTAATAGCTACTCTGTATGCACCATTGCGAATCCTTCCTCCACGTACAAGGAAGTCTCCTAACTGCTGAATTTATTGTGAGAACAGTAGCTATAGTTATAGGACTGATTGTAATATATGAGGTATTAATATCCCAAGCGTTTGAAGCCTTTACGGAAACTACAAAAGCACCAATAAAAACGGATATGTGAACTAATAATAAAAGCAGTTGTCATCAACGACAACTGGACTTTTAGGGAAAAGTCCCTTAAATGAAATTCTCGACTTTCTGAGTGTGAAATAGGTTGACTGTAAAAATAAAATGCTGTAATTTTAATTTTGACTGACTTGATCAATTTAAGGAATGTTAATGATATGAACTCGAAGGGGGCGGGTGCAGCGTGGCACCATTAAATGAAGAGCAGCTGATCCAGATCCGCGATGAGCGCAGGGAACAGATTTTGGCCGCTGCCTTAAGCATATTTTCCAGACGCGGCGTTGCCGGAACCAAAATGAGTATGATCGTGAAGGAAGCAGGCATTAGCCATGGCTTAGTGTACCATTATTTCAAATCCAAGGAAGAGCTTTTCGTTACACTTGTCAAAGGTGCTATAGAGGGTGCGCAGGAAGCCATGTCGCTCGTTACATCCCTTCCGGGAACCGCTTATGATAAAATCAGAAAATTGGTTGAAGAAATGATAGATGAGAAAGGAGCCCCGTATTTTCAGCTGATTTATCAGGCAAGAACATCCGATGGCGTGCCTGAAGAAGCGAGAATATTGATCAACCAATACACGTTGGACGATTATGTTAGCATCCTTAGGCCTTTGTTCGAAGAGGGACAAAGGGATGGGACGATTGCACCAGGGGATCCGGGAGAATTGATTGCCGGCTTCCTGACGGTACTAACCGGAGTGATGATGGTGGGATCGGTGGATGAACGGCAGTTTCGCATCCCGGATATCGAAATGCTGATGAGGATGATCAGCAAATAAAGCACCTATCACTTATTGTAAAGGGTTCCGTTTATGGGTGCATATTAATTAAATGACATAGAAAATGACGTGTGAATTGGCACGTCATTTTTCTTGTATTCAAAAGGTTTTGTCTCTTCTAAGACAAAATTGACAATTTAAATTGACAGCCACTTTTCAATACGACAATAGATATTGTACAAACAAAAAAGATTGTCAGTTACTATGTCATTTTGAGTGTCAATTAGATAGACTATATTCTAAAAATACTCCGATAAATGAAATAATTACAAAAAGATTATTAACCTAACAGAGCCCTTTAATTGAAGAAGGAATAAGCATATTTAATGCCGAATAAATTTTATAGAATGAAGAAAAACGGAAGAATATTGACCGATAATTTAAGGGGGGAAATTATTTGAATCAAGCTTTACTGATAATTGATGCTCAACAGGATTTGATAGAAGGTAATAAAGAAGAAAAGGGAGTTTTTGAAAAGGAAAAATTGGCTAATAACATTAATACGGTAATTGATAAAGCAATAGAATCAAGCGCATCCATAATTTTTATACGAGATTTAGATATTTCAACTGGAGTAGGACCTGGTTTCCAAGTACATAAAGATATTAGAGTACCATCCACTGCTGTCATATTTGATAAGGCTGCTACAAATTCATTTTACGGAACAGCATTACAAGGTTATTTAAACGAAAACAAAATAGTTCATTTGGTAATTATGGGATGTAAGACAGAACACTGTATTGATACGGCTGTAAGAACAGCTACAATCAAGCATTTTGATGTAACATTAGTTGGAGATGGACATTCTACTTCAGACTCGAAAATTTTATCGGCAGAACAAATAGTTCGTCATCACAATGAAACTCTTCACGGTCATTATAATGTAGATAATTTTTCAGTTGTTAGAAATACAGATGAAGATTTATTTATCCCTATTCACAATAAATACCGATAAAATCCTTATTAAACCATATCCGCCCCTTTAGTTGAACAAGGTTCGCCCTATATTTTAAGACGAACCTTGTTTTTTTATGCTTTTTAGTCTGCCATTTCATAAGTCATTTTAGGTGTCATTTCGATTAGTTTTTTTGAATATGCACCTCAAAACGGAACCCTTTACACTTATTGCAGGTGCTTTATTTTTACGGAATTACGGCCTCTCTTTTTGTGGAATGATCTTTTCCAGTATTTCTTCAAGCGGCCGATGATGCTGCTCCAGCAGCTCGGCGAGGATTTCCTTTCCTTCGTCCGATGCTTCCAGCACCGCTCTGATCATTTGCGGATTGAACAGCTCACCAAGCGGAACAGACAATGTGTTTACTCCCCAATACATGCCGTAAAGCTGGAAGTTGCGATTCACCGTGCCCTCTTTAAGCAGCATATCCATCACCTTCCGGCAAAAATCTACCCCTTCAAGCGGTTCTGACCCGGCTTCATATTCAACGCCCTCCCACTGTAAATCCGCCGCACAGTTCAGCCACCAGGCAGGCGTAATGGCTTCACGCTGCATTCGTTTAAGTACCCGCTTTTCAAACTGCGGCTTCGGATCGCTAAGCT
>Ga0213824_1001681_pt1 | contig 12211 bp, 9 predicted proteins | sample MC6MC0906MG_FD_179892 | JGI IMG/M metagenome (GOLD analysis project Ga0213824, IMG submission 179892) | Enriched soil aggregate microbial communities from Iowa State University, Ames, United States - MC6-MC0906-MG | ecosystem: Environmental > Terrestrial > Soil > Unclassified | place: USA: Iowa...
GATTAAGCGTCCGAGATGAGACCCTGGAGCGAGCAGCGCGAGTGAAGCGGCTCATCGGACGCCCCCTGGAAAGCACACTGGCGGAGCGGAAGTCAACCACAAGTTATGGTGAAGAGCCTTTTAAATGGAAGTTAAAATAGAAGTGCAAGGCTGTCTGTAGTAGCTCGATTAGTTCAATTAACAAATAGTTAAAAGAGAAAGAGAAACCTATCATTAGATTAGGTTTTATGTTATCTATATTTTCCTATTACTTTTAATAAGGAGTGGCTCGTTGCTTCGGTTAGTACGTGTACTATTGTTCATGTTTGTCGTGTTAATACTAATGCTTCCGCAAACCAGCCTAGCAAGAGGAGGCAGCGGATATGTTGTCCTTGATGGGGATACGGGCCGTGTTTTATTAGAATCAAATAGTGATGCACGGCTACCCATTGCCAGCTTAACAAAAATTTGGACAGCGCTTGTTGCTATTGAAAATAGTGATCTTCAGGAAGAAGTGGTTATTTCACCAAGGGCTGCGATGGCTGAAGGCTCATCAATTTACTTGCAAGCAGGTGAAAAGGTGACAGTTGAAACATTATTATATGGTTTAATGCTGCGCTCAGGAAATGATGCAGCAACAGCTTTAGCAGAGCATGCTGGAGGGTCAGTAGAGGGGTTTGTCAAATTAATGAATGAGCGAGCTATTGTAGCTGGTCTCACAAATACCGTTTTTATGAATCCTTCTGGCTTACATCATGATGAGCATCTATCATCAGCTAGGGATACTGCGGAGATGCTGAGGATCGCCCTTCAAAATAAAACCTTCAAGTCAATTGCATCAACTGTTTTATATCGTGCTGATACAGAAAATGGAATGCTTTGGGAAAATAAGCATCGTTTATTGCGAGAGGGAGCAGGGACCGCTGCTAACTTAGATGACGAAATGAAACAGCCAGTGAGTTCCTTAAAAACTGCAACGGGTACAGCCTTTGCTGGAAAAACAGGTTTTACAAAGGTTGCTGGTCGCACGCTTGCTACCGCCTTTCAAAATGACGGGCAAACTTGTATTGTTGTCACGCTGAATGAATCCGATGATTGGAATGTACATCGGGGCTTAGCCAATAAAGTATGGGAAGAGTACAATCTTGAGACAGTGGTGAAAAAAGGGAAATATAATGTGAACAAAAAGGTAGCCATTCGTTTAGAGCAGCCAATTCGTTTACAGCTAACCAAAGAGGAAAAAGATAGTGTAAGGCAAGTGTTACATGTTTCAAGGAAACGCCAAGAGGCTGTCCTATCGATTTTTATCGGTGAGGAACGAATATATGCAAAGGTAGTAACTGTTGAATCAGCGGATCGTTAAAAGCGAGCCGCTGATTTTTTATGACATTCGAACTTTCCGTTAATATGAAGTATTTTTTGAAAGAAAAATTTTAGAATCACAATCGCTTTGTCATTAACAGAAACGAGCATACTAGATCTGAATAAAAAGGATCTAAAGTAAATTTAGGTGTTAAAAATTAAAGAAACTAGCTAATGAAAAATTATTTCAAATATTCTAATTACTTATTCATAATTAGTTTTTCTTTAATAATACACAAAAGTATGACATAATTTTCACAGATTAGCGGGAAAAATAACCTGATTGAAGATTGTATGAGGTTTACAAGTTGGCATGAATGCCATTTCGAATGAAAATTAGAGGTGAAAGTATGGAAAGATTACAAAAGGTCATTGCATATGCAGGTGTTGCATCAAGGCGTAAGGCGGAGCAATTGATTTTAGAAGGTAAAGTAAAAGTGAACGGCGTTGTAGTGCGTGAGCTAGGTACAAAGGTGTCCAACTCAGATACGATTGAAGTAGAGGGCGTAAAACTTGAAAAAGAGGATAAGGTTTATTACTTATTATATAAACCTCGTGGAACCATTTCAGCTGTAACAGATGATAAAGGACGCAAAACTGTCACAGATTTATTTAAGCATATTCCGCAACGTATTTTCCCAGTCGGGCGTCTTGATTATGATACATCTGGCTTATTATTGCTGACAAATGATGGGGAATTTTCCTATATGTTGACACACCCGAAATTTAAAATTGACAAAACTTATATTGCGCGTGTCAAAGGTGTTCCAACGATTGAAGGTTTAAAAAAGCTGCAACGAGGAATTAAGCTAGAGGATGGTAAAACGGCACCAGCGATGGTGAGTATGACCTCCTTTGACGAGAAAGCTGGTAAGGCGATTTGTGAAATTACCATTCACGAAGGGCGAAACCGTCAAGTGCGCCGCATGTTTGAGGCAATCGGTACACCTGTTGTCAAATTAAAACGTGAGCGCTTTGCTTTTTTAGATTTATATGGTCTGGCACCTGGAGAGTATCGTGAATTGACAAAACATGAAGTGAAGCAATTAAGAGTGTTAGCAGAGACAGGGAAAATCGGTTAATTGAACATAAACCTGTAGAAAGTGAGTATACCACTATCCGTATGGTGATGTTTTCACTTTCTTAGTGGTGTAATCGTTCATAAATCATTCATAATTATTAGCTAAGCGTTTTTGTATCATTTTGCTATAATAGGTGAGAACAGTACACCTACATTAGTTTCATCTAGTCGAAGTAGTATTCACTTCTGACTTGTAGCTTTTAGGCGCAGAAGCAATTGCATTGTATAGAATTCGACAAACATAATAGCTGTGCAGAAAATGAGGAATCTATATATATTGATAAAAGCTTAGCGTCAAAAAATGTTATCTAAGCCGTAATTGATAGGGGGTTTATTAACTTGGAGAAAAAGAAAAAACGTCTCGTCATCCGTACCATTATTTTAGCAGTTTTAGTTTTTGCAATTGGGTACACTGTATATGGAACAGCGACAAAGGAGAAGGTAGAGTTAGTAGCAGTAGGCTCTGAAGCACCGGACTTCACGTTAGTAGATTTAAACGGTGAGAAACATAAACTGTCTGATTATAAAGGGCAGGGGGTATTTTTGAACTTCTGGGGAACTTGGTGTAAGCCATGTGAAAAGGAAATGCCTGCAATGGACCGTCAGTATAAAGAGTTTAAAAACCAAGGTGTACAAACATTGGCTGTCAATATTGCACAAACAGATTTTGAAGTACAGAATTTTGTCGATAGATACGACTTAACATTCCCAGTAGTTATTGACAAAACGAAAAGTGTTATGACTGCCTACAATGTTGGACAATTACCAGCAACGGTCCTTATTGATCCAGATGGTAAGGTAGCGAAAATTATTACGGGTGAAATGACGGAGGCAAATATCGCTTCGTACATGGAATTAGTGAAGCCGAATGAGGAGTAAATGACTATGGAAAATATCATTTGTGCTTGTGGGCATAGTAACCCATATGGCACGAAGCTCTGTGAAAAATGTGGTCGCCCTTTAACTGAGGAAGGTAAACAAACAAAAGTTGTTGATATGCGCTATGATGGATCAGCGATTCGATCAAAAACATACAACAAAACATTTATTGATAAAATTTGGAATTTCTTCTCGAGTGTAAAAGTGGGAATTGCCCTTATTATTATCACATTGGTTTCTGCGTCAATCGGAACTATTCTACCGCAAGAGATATATGTAAATGCTCCGGAAGCAGGTAAGGCTGAGTATTATGAGAAAGTCTACGGCTGGTTTGGAAAACTTTATAATTATTTAGGATTATCTGATTTGTATAGCACTTGGTGGTTCCAAATTTTAGTTGGAATGCTCGCTATATCGATCATTGTTGCAAGCTTAGACCGTGGGATACCATTGCATAAGTCTCTGAAAAATCAACGCGTTAGACGCCATGAAAGTTTCTTGAAACGTCAACGCATTATAGCAGAGGGACAAGTTTCAAATCCTGAGGATACACTCGAAAAAGTTCAGCAAAAAATGACTGACTTAAAATATAATGTTCGACGTGATGGAAGCGCACTTCTAGCAGAACGCGGCCGTTTTTCTCGATATGGCCCATACATAAACCATGTCGGCCTTATTATTTTTTTAGCAGGTGTTATGATACGTTTAGTACCTGGCTTTTATGTAGATGAGTCGATTTGGATTCGTGAAGGTGAGACAAGAGCTATACCAGGAATGGAAGGCTATTTTATAAAAAATAATAAATTTATTTTAGAAACTCATGACAATAAGCCACAGGGTGAGCAAGTGGCACAAGGTGTCAATGTAGTAGCAAAAAATTTCCAAACGGATGTTACATTATTTAAACAACCTAAAGGCTCACTTCCAGGGGACTTAGATAATCTTGAAAAGGTGAGAGATTATTCAGTTCGTGTTAATCATCCTTTAAAAGAAGATGGTTTTGCCTTATATCAAATGAATTACCGAATGAATGAATTGAAGCAGATGAATTTCGATTTGGTGAATAAAGAAACTGATGAATCACTTGGTAAAGCTGAAATTGATCTAACAAATCCTAAAAAGGAATATGACTTAGGAAATGGTTCTTCCGTACAAATTCTAGTTTATACACCAGATTTTTCTGGTTTTGAGAATGGTGAACCACAAACAAAAACTTCTATACCTAATAATCCGGCTTTTTTATTTAAAATGAAAACACCTGAAACACCTGATGGAGAGGTAAGTTTTGTTGAAATTATGAAGCCGCCTCTTGAACCGCTTGGAGAAAATAAATATCGAATGAAATTTGCTAGTGCTGACACGCGAAATACAGCAAACTTTACAATACGTAAAGATAGTACAATACCTATTCTATTTGTAGGTGGTATTATTTTCATGATTGGTGTAGCAATCGGTTCGTATTGGAATCATAGACGTTTATGGTTACAGGTAGAGCCAGATGGAAAAGTGATAATGGCTGCCCATGTCAATAAAAATATGTTCAGCATGAAAAAAGATTTAGATGCTGTTTCATCCTTCGCTGATTTACCACCATATATAGATCAGCTAGAGAAGTCAGAAGATGTCGAGAAGTCGACAGAACCAGCCATTACTAAAAAGGAAGGTGACAACACCTTATGAGTTTGATTGACATAAGCGGAAACCTATTGTTTGTAGCATTTATAGCTTATCTTGTAGCAACATTATTCTTTGGTGGCTCGATTAAGCAATCGAATGCTACAGGCAAAAATACAGATAAATGGGGCAAGCTTGCTATTGCCATAACTATAATTGGTTTCCTTTCGCAGCTTGGGTATTTTATTACTCGTTGGATTCATACAGGACATGCACCTGTTAGTAACATGTTTGAATTTACGACAGCCTTTGGTATGTTCATTGTTGCTGCATTTATTTTAATTTACTTTATTTATCGAATGACAGCACTAGGTTTAGTGGCACTACCTGTGGCACTTTTAATAATTGCCTATGCAGCGATGTTCCCGAACGAAGTAAGTCCATTAGTACCATCTTTACAAAGTTATTGGCTAACAATTCATGTTATTACAGCGGCTTTGGGTCAATCGATTTTGGCAATAAGTGCGGTAGCTGGACTGATTTATTTATTAAAAGTAGTAGATGTTACGAAGCCCACTAAGGAACGCTTTTGGTTAGAAACAGTGATGTTCTGCTTAGTGTTAGTAGTTGGTTTTGTCATTGCTTCATCTACATTTAAAGCGATGGATTACGAATCTAAATATTCTTATGTTGATAAAGAAGGTACGGAGCGTCAAATTACTTATAATATGCCACCGCTATTTGGTATGAATGAATTTAAAGCAATTGAAGAACATGGTATGTCGCCAATTGTAGAAATGCCTTCACTTATTAATGCGAAGAAATTAACAACGGTTGTTTGGTCATTATTAGTAGGGTCAATTTTATACTTATTAATTCGTTTAATTGCACGACGACGTATTAGCGCAATATTCCAACCATTTGTTAAACGTGTCAATTTACAATTACTAGATGAAATCGGTTACCGTTCAGTTTTAATTGGTTTCCCAGTATTTACATTAGGTGCTTTAATCTTTGCGATGATTTGGGCACAAATCGCTTGGAGTCGTTTCTGGGGATGGGATCCAAAAGAGGTATGGGCGCTTATCACATGGTTATTTTATGCAGCATTTTTACATTTACGCCTTTCAAAAGGTTGGGAAGGTAGAAAGTCTGCTTGGTTAGCATTAATTGGCTTCGGCATTATCTTATTTAACTTAGTTGCTGTTAACTTAATTCTTGCAGGCTTACATTCATACGCATCAAATTAATACGAAACCAGCTTTCGTATAGAGGTGCTTAGGATAGAGGGATACAAGCTTATACCTATATCCACTATGAAAACGCTTGTATAATAACATCCTATCTGCATGAAGAAGCAGTTGAACATTCACTTCTTTTACCTTGGAGCACAAGTTTTGCAGGATGAACTAGTATGGAAGCATATATGAGATTTTCAACGTCGCTAGTATTAGAAAGATAAGCCTTCTTGCTTGTGGCAAGAGGGCTTTCTTTTCTTTTCAATATGTGTCGAACCATGTACAATAGAATGTAGAGAAAGATTGGAAGAGAGGGATCGTGAAAGTGTCAGAAAATATTTCAGTGTTAGTAGTAGACGACGAGGATCGTATTCGACGCTTATTAAAAATGTATTTGGAGCGTGAAGGGTACCTTGTTGACGAAGCAGAAAATGGTGAACAAGCGATCGAAAAATCTTTAGAAAAAGAGTATCACTGTATTTTATTAGATATCATGATGCCTGAAAAAGACGGACTTGAAGTATGTGCAGAAATCCGTGAACGTGCAGCAACACCAATTATTTTATTAACTGCTAAGGGCGAAGAAGCAAACCGTGTACAGGGCTTTGAGCTTGGGGCAGATGATTATATTGTAAAACCATTTAGTCCTCGTGAGGTAGTGTTACGTGTGAAGGCTATTTTACGTCGTTCGCAGGCATTCTCACCTTCGACAAATGCATCCTCCTCTAAAGATTTGGTTGTATTCCAGCATTTAATGATCGATCATGATGCCCATCGTGTAACAGCAGAGGGGATTGAGGTAAATTTAACACCGAAAGAGTATGAATTGCTTTATTTCCTAGCGAAATCGCCAGACAAAGTATTTGACCGTGAACAATTACTAAAAGAAGTTTGGCATTATGATTTCTTTGGAGATTTACGTACTGTGGATACGCATGTAAAGCGCTTACGTGAAAAGCTCAATCGTGTATCTGAAAACGCTGCAAAGATGATTGTCACTGTTTGGGGCGTTGGCTACAAATTTGAGGTTGTCAATGAATAGAATATGGAATAGTGTTGTCGGGAAGCTATGGGTAACCATATTGCTTCTCGTTTCATTTGTATTATTTGTTTTCACGGTTTTGATGCTCGAGTTTCTACAAAATTACCATATGCAGCAAGCGGAGATATCGTTGCGCCAAACAGCTGCAACGGTGGCAAGTATAGTAGATGATAATGAAACAGCAGAGTCAACGTCGGAATTATTAAAAGATATTTTACCCGAAAGCACGAATGCACTTATTGCTACAGGTGATAACGAAGTATCATTTGCTATGCAGGAGGGTGTTAATAAAAAAGAAATACAGGATACTATATTAGCCAATAAATCTTTCCATAAAATTTTTCAATCAGATGAACCAATTACGAAAGAAATGATGATGCCATCATCTACGGATAAAGAAAAAATAGAATCGTATGTTGTGCTCGGCTTCCCATTAAATGTAGAGAATGCCCTGCATGGTGCTGTCTTTATTTACCAAAGTCCAGATGCACTTCATAAAACATCGAAAGAAACGACTAAAATTGTCTTTTTATCTGCCTTTATAGCCTTTGTGCTGACGACATTCTTTGCCTTTTTCCTATCCTCACGTATTACCTCGCCATTGCGTAAAATGCGTGAATTGGCGTTTGAAATTTCAAAGGGGAATTTTGAAGCAAAAATGCCAACAACACAAAATGATGAAATTGGTCAGCTTGCTGTTGCCTTTAATCAAATGGGGCGACAATTAAAGCATAATCTAGAAGTAATCAATCAGGAAAATGAACAACTTTCTAATATTTTGACATCGATGACAGATGCAGTCATTACGTTTAATCGTGATCGTACAATATTATTAAGTAACCCACCAGCAGAGCGTTTAATGCAAAAATGGTTTGTTAATAAAGGTTCTCAAAGTGCAAAACCAATTCCACCAGAGTTATATCATATGCTGGATCATGTACTGATGTTTGAGGATAAATTGGAAGAAGAAATTGAGATGGACGGAAATTATTATACTTTTACGATTAGTCCCCTTTACAGTGGAGAATTAATACGTGGTGCAGTTGCTGTTATTCGTGATATGACAGAGCAGCATCGCTTAGAAAAGCTGCGTTCAGATTTCATAGCTAATGTATCTCATGAGCTGAGAACGCCAATTTCAATGCTTCAGGGCTATTCAGAGGCCTTAATGGATGATGATTTTATTCAGGATCAGGAAGAACGCAACGAGATAACAAAAATTATCTATGATGAATCGAAGCGTATGGGACGTCTAGTAACAGATTTATTAGATTTAGCTCGTATGGAATCGGGGCATATGACGCTTTATAAGGATGAACTCCCAATTAATTCTACATTCGAGCGGATAACACAAAAATTTGCTCAAGTCTCAAAAGAGAAAAATGTTCGTCTAGTATTTGATAGTGAATTCAATGAGGAAGCTAGGATAAGTATTGACGAGGATCGGATTGAACAAGTGTTAACAAATTTAGTTGACAATGCACTCCGTCATACGGATGAAGGGTCAGTTACTGTCAAAATTGAGCAGGAGCCAACCTTCGCAAAAATATCTGTTCAGGATACAGGGCATGGCATTCCACATGAGGACTTACCTTATGTTTTTGAACGTTTTTATAAAGCTGACAAAGCCCGGACGCGTTCTAAAGGCGGAACTGGCCTAGGTTTAGCTATTGCTAGAAATATTGTAAAGGCACATTCAGGGACTATTATGGTAGACAGTGTGCTGAAAGAAGGTACGACCTTTACGTTTTATCTACCTTTCGAGTAATTAATATCATTGCTACTTTAGTGGTATTAATTGGCTGTAACTTCTGTAAACATGAAGACGACAAATATTATAGAACGGGGGTGGAGTGCATTGAATGACTCCGTGTTCCATCGACTATACGATGCATACCATCAAGACGTGTTCCAGTTTCTTATTTATTTAGTAAAAAACCGTATACTTGCTGAAGATTTAGCGCACGAGGTTTATGTACGAGTGTTGCGCTCATATGATCAATTTGCAGGAAATAGCAGTGAAAAGACATGGCTTTTTGCCATTGCTAAAAATGTCGCAATCGATCACTTTCGGAAGCAGGCAGTACGCCAAAAGCATTCACTTGATTTTTTTGACTGGGAAACGGAACAGCTCCATTCAAACACACCATCACCGGAAGATATGTTGGAGGCCAGTGATGAATTTATGCAGGTAGAGTCAGCACTTGAAAACTGTACAGGAGACCAAAAGATGGTCATCATTATGCGCTACTTTCAAGATTTATCGATTGCAGAAACAGCACAAATACTAGATTGGACAGAAGCAAAGGTAAAAACGACGCAGCATCGTGCCATCAAATTTTTAAGGCAACAGCTACAACAGGTTAGAGAACAGGAGGCGAAACGGCAATGACACATAACCAGTTTGATGATGACCAGCTAGAACATGTATTGAACAATGCCCCTAAGCTTTCTGACCGCCGTTCTAAAGATGAAATATTAAATCGATTATTGGCAGATACTCGCTTGCAGGATAATGTTCATCTGCAAGAAGCCATCCAGCAGCCAATAGACGAAGAAGTGTCAGCGCAAGAACAACAGCAAAGTACAGAGACAGAGTTAACAAAGCGCAAAACCCGTAAATGGCCAATCCTAATGAGTGTTGCCGCTGTTTTTGCATTAACAGTAGGTGTAGGCTCTATGTTTATGAATAATAATGATTCCAAGATAGATCAGGCGACTGCCCCTGACATTGCTCCATATTCTACTATGCAAGATGGGCCAGCTGCAAAAACTGCTGAAAATCATGATAATTATTTGGATTCGAGCATTGCTGCAGAATATGCTAAATTTATGTCTCTACGTACCTCTGTGTACGAGGAGGACTTAACGGAAGCCGTTGTCTTCCGCATTGGTTTGGCAAGCCGTGATGTAGAAAGCGTACCAATGACGTATATTATTCCCAATGAGCGAGTTGAAGCAGATTTTGGGAAAGAAAAACCTTCTACATTACAAATATATAAAAAGTATGCACCACAAATTAAAGAGGAAGAAAAAGGCTTTACTAATTACCATCCATATCAAGGTGAATTGAAAGAAAAAGATGATAAGCTGATTCATGTATTACCCGAGAAAAATGATTATGATGTAGCTTCTGCACCCGTGAATGAGTATAAGGGAACCTTGCAGGATACATTTTCAGACTCAGAGTATACAGAGGTCGAGTTTGAAAATGCAGATGGTACACCATACGAGTTCTCTCAAGAGGGAGAGCCGAGTAAGGCTATGTCATTAACAGGTCCAAGTCATTTTAATTATTACTTATATAAAGACCAGAATAATGGGGCAGAATATTTATCTCCTGATTTTCGCCAAACTTTTTCCTCGGTAACAGAAGCGATTACGGTTATGCGCAATAAAACTGATGATGTTTATGTTCCTGTCGTTCCAGAAAATGTGACTTATACTGTGCAGGAGGTTGCAGAGGGTGTTGTTGTTACCTTTAATGATCCTCTTGATTTAACGACAATGGAGCCAGTTCGGGCAACACAATTAATCGAGGCAATGATGCTAACGGCTGCAAGCTTTGATAAACAATTACGCTTAGATAATGTAGTTCAGGAAAGTTGGGAAGGCTTTGATTTAAAAAATTTCTTGCCCACACCAGTAGGCGCAAATAAGCAGTATATGGATACGCCATAGCAACTTTACGGCGATAGTTAAGGAGTATTCTCGTACATAAACAGTGCGAGAATACTCCTTCCTGTTTTTATGGCAATCAATTTCGCCTTGGCGTAATTGTAGCTGCCTCTTTGCTTTCGCTACAGATAAATTGCCACAGGACGTGGCGTTTCTTAGACTGAGTTCCGCTATTTCAGTAGGTGTTTGGACACCCACTGAAAAGGAATCAAAATCGCATTCATCTCACCACCTGCAGAGGTGGGAGTCTTCTGTATCTGCCGCTGTGCTTTCGCGCAAAAAACATTTGCCGCTATGCTTTCGATACAAAAAACATTTGCTAAATGAAGATAAATCAACTAACTGTCCATAAAACATACAAATCTAATAGGATTTTTTAAGCAGAACTATTTACTTTTTCTAAATAATTCATTATAGTAAAGCTGTAGAACAAAAATAAAATATTGATTCATCTTCGGGGCAGGGTGAAAATCCCGACCGGCGGTAATAGAGTTGTAAATCGCTAATGTGAAAGACATTGGCTCGAATGATTTACTAAAGACTCTTCAGCCCGCGACCTGTGCAAAGTTTTTTGCATGGCTGACTTGGTGCGATTCCAAGGCCGACAGTTAGAGTCTGGATGGGAGAAGATGGAGGTACGATCGTCATTCGTTATTTTAAATTGGCTTTGTACGAGTGTTTTTTCAACATGGCTTTAAAGCCCGCTCAAAAATTGCTAATTAATGGCGTTTATTAATCATGCCTATTCTCCCTTATGCAAAAAATGCATAAGGGTTTTTTCGTGAATAACATGTGATTAGGTCGTAACCTTTCTTCTTGCGAGATTGAATCAGCAAAGAGGAGAGAGCTTTCAATGAAGAAAAATGTTAAACTTCAATCGTTTATTACGATTGGCATGCTGAGCAGTATTTCGTTTTTATTAATGCTATTTAATTTCCCAATTCCGCCATTCCCAGCGTTTTTGGAAGTGGATTTCAGTGATATGCCTGCATTACTAGCAGCCATCACAATGGGACCTGTAGCGGGGATTCTAGTAGAGTTATTTAAAAATGTATTGGATTGGATTTTCTCAGGCACGCCAACAGGAGTACCAGTAGGACATATCGCTAACTTCACGACAGGTATTTTATTTATTTTACCAGTATCCTTTATTTTTAAGCGTTTTAAAAACATTGGTGGCCTTATTGGTGGCTTGGCAGCAGGAACAATCGTTATGGCGGTTGGTATGAGTGTTCTTAACTATGCTGTATTTTTACCGATGTACACGTACTTTTTAGGGATGGAGCCTGTTGTAGGGGATTCATTATATAAAATGATTGTGGCTGGAATCTTGCCATT
>Ga0213824_1001686_pt1 | contig 12183 bp, 10 predicted proteins | sample MC6MC0906MG_FD_179892 | JGI IMG/M metagenome (GOLD analysis project Ga0213824, IMG submission 179892) | Enriched soil aggregate microbial communities from Iowa State University, Ames, United States - MC6-MC0906-MG | ecosystem: Environmental > Terrestrial > Soil > Unclassified | place: USA: Iowa...
GCGATTGCCTGTTCGTTGACCGTTTCATGGCCACCCCAATGTTCTACCCGGCCAACTACGGTTACATCCCGAACACCCTGGCTGACGACGGTGATCCCCTCGACGTGCTGGTTGTGACCCCTTATCCGGTTGCGCCAGGCTCGGTGATCCGCGCGCGTCCAGTCGGCATCCTGAACATGACTGACGACGGCGGCGGCGATGCCAAAGTCATCGCAGTGCCACACGACAAGCTGTCCCAGCTTTACGTCGATGTGAAGGAATACACCGACCTGCCGCCACTGCTGATCCAGCAGATTGAGCACTTCTTCGCGAACTACAAAGATCTCGAGAAAGGCAAATGGGTCAAGATCGAAGGCTGGGCCGGTGCAGACGCCGCCCGCGAAGCGATCACCAAGTCGGTTGCCGCCTACAAAGGCTAAGCACCTGCGCTACGCGCGAGGCTTGAAGAAAACCCCGGTTGATCCGGGGTTTTTTGTGCTCGGCAAAAGCCGTCTTAAACAGAGTGTTTATGGCGGACTACAGAAAAGTTTTAGCCTGTGTAATTTCCCACAAGATCGTCTTACATCCCGTCGCAAAATTCAGCCCGTTTTTGAACGTCCGGTTTATTCAAACCGCTCTGGCACGGCCGTAGACTCCGTGTTTATGAGAAAGAACACTAGCGGTCCAAGATTCAAGGCACTCCTGGAAGCTGCGAACATCTCGACGACGGGTTTCGCAAAGTTCTGGGGCACGGAAGCCCAAAATGTCCACAACTGGTACACCCGGGGCGTCCCGGCGTATCGCATGGAAGAAGTCTCACGCCTGCTGTCCGTCAACAGCGAATGGCTGAAAACCGGCGAAGGCACAAAAGAGCTGCCGAGCCTGACTCCGCCTGCCAGCAACGGCGACAGCTTCGACGCCCACGATCCCCAGGGCGCCTACCGTTTTATCCATCCCAACGACATTGAACTGGCCTTCTTCAAGGAAACACCCCTGACCAACGGCTCCGACAAAACCCACGTCATTCAGGACCCGGACCTGTCCATCCGCCTGCTGCGTGCACCACTGGATCAACTGGAAATCCGCCACGCCGACGCCATCTGCGCGCACATGATCGGCAACAGCATGGCCGAACGCATCGAAGACGGCTCCATCGTCGCCATCGACCGCGGCCTGACAAAAGTGGTGGACGGCGAAATCTACGCAATCGAACACGACGGCATGCTGCGCATCAAATACCTGCACCGTATGCCCGGCAACGGCCTGCGCCTGCGCAGCCACAACAGCGCCGAATACCCGGACGAAGTGTTCCACCCGGCGCAGATTGAAGAGCAACGGATTCACATATTGGGCTGGGTGTTCTGGTGGTCGACGGTGAGCAAGCGGCGGCCGGTGGTGCCGTTTCTTTGATCTCACGGCCCGCAAAGCCCCCTGTAGGAGTGAGCCTGCTCGCGATGAGGCCCTGATAATCGGTACAAATCTCGAATTTGTTCGACTGCGGTCGCTCTAAACCGCACTTCAGGCTGGGAATCCACAACAAAACTCAGTATCCTGCGCCCCACATTTGCGCATCGACCCGCCCCGCGGCTCAGACAGCGCCCGACGCGGCAGACCAACGTCTGACCAAGTCCCACAGCCGGACGCAGATCCGGATGTACGTTTTGAAGGCTGGCAAGGCTTACCAAAAATAGGCCAAGCCAGTCCCCGAGAAGCCGGCCACAAGCCGGCTTTTTAATGCCTGTGAGAAAGTGAACCAGCCAGATATTCGACATATGTGCGAACCGAGACATAGCGACTTACGTTTTCACGCAAACAGTGCTTACTCTCCAAGGCATCCTCAGCGAGCGTTAATTTATACTCGCCCGCCGGTTAGTTAAAAAACCTTCAGCACAGGGATGCGCCTATGTCCGTTCCAACCTACGATCAGTTCATCGAACCGATCCTTCGTTTTCTCGCCACAAAACCCGAGGGTGCGATTGCTCGGGACGCTCACGAAGCGGCAGCAAAAACACTGCAATTGACCGAAGCACAGCGCGAAGAATTGATCGCCAGTGGTCAGGCTACCTACAAAAACCGTTCAGGTTGGGCGCACGATCGACTCAAACGTGCCGGTCTTTCCAGCAGTGCCAAACGCGGTTACTGGAAATTGACTGATGCAGGCGCGCAGTACGCCAAGGAGCATGCATTTCCATTGTCGGCCAAGGACGTGGAGCATTTGGCAATCGGCTACATGAATGTGAAGCTGAAGGTCGCGCCTGATGCTGAACCACTAGACGACCAACCAAACATTGAGCCAGACCTGACCTCCGCCACCGAAAGCCCTGACGACCGACTGGAGCGAGCGCTAAAGGAATTGCGCGATGCCACGGCGGCGGACATTTTGGACAACTTGCTGCAAGTTAGCCCCAACCGTTTCGAAGTGATCGTGCTGGATGTGCTTCATCGACTGGGGTATGGCGCCAGTCGCAATGATCTGCAACGTGTCGGCGGTTCCGGTGATGCGGGTATCGACGGCATTATCTCGCTCGATAAATTAGGGCTGGAGAAGGTTTATGTTCAGGCCAAACGCTGGCAAAACACGGTTGGCCGGCCTGAACTGCAGGCGTTCTACGGAGCACTCGCCGGGCAAAAAGCTAAGCGCGGCGTATTCATCACCACGTCTGGCTTTACCGCGCACGCTGTTGACTTCGCTAAATCGGTGGATGGCATTGTGTTGGTAGACGGAACGCGACTGGTGCATCTGATGATGGATCATGAGGTTGGCGTGACATCGCGCTTGTTGCGGTTGCCGACGCTGGATCGCGATTACTTTGATGAGGAATAAGGTTGAAGTTGCTGCTGTTCGACCCTTTTAGCTAAATCTCCACATTGGGCTTGTGGTCAAAAGTGATGGCACACTAGAATCATAACCACTGTTCTACCAACCCCCACGGATCGAGGGTTACATCAGCACGGGGCGAGGCCGGGACTGAATCCAGTTTAGGTTGATGTGCAGGTCAAGGAGACCACTATGTCGGACGTCAGAAACATCAGGGAACAGAAGCTTCTCTACCATCTCACTTCGGTTGCAAATCTGGATGGCATTTTCAAGGACGGTCTTAAGCCTCGCGCGAGTCTTGCCGGATTCACAGACGTAGCCGATGCTGAAATTTTAAAAAAACGCCAACTTCAACAACTCGATAATTACGTTCCTTTCCATTGGTTTGCTGGAAACCCTTTTGAAGGGGCCGTCCAACGCCGCGAGCCGAAAGCCCAGTTCGTACTGATCTCGGTGTACAGGTCAACGGCCAAGCAAAACGGTTGGAAAATCGTCCCCCGCCACCCTTTGGCTGGAGACTCTATTCAGCTACTCGATTATGAGCAGGGATTTGAGGCGATCGAGTGGGACGTCATGAGTAGTCGCGAATACCAAGACCCACATTGCAAGAGCATCTGCATGGCGGAATGCCTAGCGCCCGGAATTGTTAAAACCGCTGAGTTCTTCAAAATCTTCACACCGAATGAAGAAGTAGATGCGCTTTGCTTGGCAAAGATGCAGGCGGCCGGTGTTAAGGTGCTCACGGGCGTGAACCAGAGAATGTTTTATCAATGAACTACACCAACCTGAATCCAGAGAAGGCTCTGATTTGGCGTATCGTCCATCGCGATAACCTACCCTGGATTCTGGATAACGGTCTGCATTGCGCGAACTCGGAAGTACAGGCACCTCAGTACGTGAACATCGGCAACGTCGACTTGATCGACAAACGCCGTTCCCGCCAGGTGCCTATCGCACCCGAAGGCGTGCTGGCCGACTACGTGCCCTTCTACTTCACGCCCTTCTCGGTGATGATGCAGAACATTCATTCTGGCTGGAGCGTTCAGCAGCGCACCAACGACGAGATCGTCATTCTCGTTTCCAGCCTTTATCGCGTTGTAGAGCTGGGTCTACCGTTTGTCTTCACAAACGCACATGCCTACCCGGATTGGACAAACTACTACAGCGATCTGGCGAATCTTGACCAGATCGATTGGTCTATCCTTCAACGGCGCGACTTCAAGCGCGATCCTGATGATCCTCGCAAAATGGAGCGTTATCAGGCTGAGGCGCTGATCCACAACCGTTTACCGATTACGGGACTACTGGGCATCATGTGCCACACCGATGCAATGAAAGTACGCATAGAAGCAGACGTTGAAGCTAGAGGCCTAACGTTGCCAGTCCATGCGCGCCCCAAATGGTATTTCCAATGATCAGATTCACCCAAGGCAACCTGCTGGAAGCCAAAACCGAAGCCCTCGTCAACACGGTGAACACCGTGGGTGTGATGGGTAAAGGCATCGCGTTGATGTTCAAAGAACGCTTTGCGCAGAATTACCGTCTGTATGCAGCAGCGTGCAAGGCCGGCGAAGTAGAAACCGGCAAAATGCACGTGACGGCCACCAACGAACTCGATGGCCCGCGCTGGATCGTGAACTTCCCTACCAAACGTCATTGGCGCTCTCCGTCGCAAATGGCGTGGATTACCGAGGGTTTGCATGATCTGCGTCGTTTCTTGATAGAAAACGATGTGAAGTCTGTCGCTGTCCCGCCGCTAGGTGCTGGTAACGGTGGGCTGAAGTGGCCTGAAGTGCGTGAGCAAATTGTTGAAGTACTGGACGATCTGGACGTGGATGTATTGGTGTTCGAACCCTCCAATCAGTATCTGAATGTCGCTAAACGCAACGGAGTTGAGCAACTCACTCCGGCACGGGCGCTGATTGCAGAGTTGGTACGACGTTATTGGGTTCTGGGGATGGAATGCAGCCTGCTCGAGATTCAGAAACTGGCGTGGTTTCTTGAGCGTGCAATCGAAAAACTTCCTAGTACTGAGAACCCGCTGAATCTTAAATTCGTCGCCCATAAATTCGGACCGTACGCTAATCGATTGGAACATCTGCTCAACAATCTGGATGGCAGCTATCTGCATTGCGACAAGCGCATCAGTGATGCGGGAATCACCGATGTGATTTGGTTTGACCAGGATCGCAAAGCCTTTTTGCAGACCTACCTCAAGACTGAAGCCAAGGAATACTCCCAAGCGTTAGAACGCACGGCTGAGTTGATTGATGGCTTTGAATCACCTTTTGGCATGGAGTTGCTCGCGACTGTCGACTGGTTGCTGATTCAGGACGGCGTTGCGCCAACCGTTCCAGCTTTACGCGAAGCGCTGATGAAGTGGGATGGTGGTTCCAGCGCTGCAGTGCGAAAAAACAAGCTATTTGACGATCAAGCTCTGGGGATCGCAATTGAGCGCCTTACTTCCAGCAGTTTCAGTCCAAACATAGCGGCCTGACGCCGGAGCGAAACAGGGCAATTGCTGCTGCACAATTGCCCCGCTGCCTGTCGCAATGGCTTAGGCAATCCTCAGGTCAATGCGCCAACACTTGCAAAACCCAACCCCCACAGTGCTAAATCCCGCCTTATAACCACCCCCTCTGTTTTTACCCGCATTCCCGCCACCGGCCGGATTCCGGTATTGAGCCTCACGGGAATCCATGGAATGGTCCTGCATATCCCGACCCTGCTGGTCGTTTCGGTCTTCGTCTTCTTTTTGATGGGGCTTTTGACGCTGCACGCCTGGTATCGCGAAACCCGCGAGCCGCCACTGGCGTACCTCGGAAGCATGATGCTGCTTGGCGCCTTGGGCGTGGTATTGGTCAGTTGGCGTGATCGAGGCGTCGACTTCGTTCCCATTGTGTTCGGCAATGTTGTTCTGTTACTCAGTGCAGCGATGAACTGGACGGCCATGCGCACGCTGGTCGGGCGCAGACCGTCAGTGTCCGGCATTCTGGCAGGCGCGTTCGCCTGGCTGACCTTGTGTCTGATTCCCGCCTTCTACGAGTCGATGCCAAATCGGGTTCTGATCTACTCCTTGCTGGCATTCGGTTACGGCGTGCTGACAACGCTGGAGCTCTGGCGCAGCCGCCACACTCTGGACGTCGCGTTTATGCCGGCGCTGGTGCTGACCGTTCTACACACTGTGTTCTACGCCGTTCGCAGTGCGACCGATGAAGGGCTGCCGGTGACAAAGGCGCTGCTGGGCACTGGCGAGGGTGTGCCGTTTTTCTCGTTCATGCTGTTCGAGTCGATGCTGTATGTCATCGGCATTGCCTACATCACCCTGGCGATGGTCAAGGAACGTGCAGAGCTCAAGCTCAAAGCGGCGGCGTTCAGCGATCCGCTGACGGGCATTGGCAATCGTCGCGCGTTCATGATGAACGCCGGCCAGTTGCTTACTGAAAGCCAGCAACACGCAGAACCGGCGGCGTTGCTGCTTTGTGATCTGGATAACTTCAAGCGTCTGAATGACACCTATGGCCATCCCGTTGGGGATCAGGCGTTGATCGCGTTCGGCCGGATCGTGGCCGAGAGCCTGCGCAAGGACGATGTTTGCGGGCGGATTGGCGGTGAGGAGTTTGCCTGCCTGCTTAACGATTGCGATGAGCAGACTGCACTGGAAATTGCCGAACGGATCCGCCGTTCGTTCTCGCAATTGTCGATTCTTGAGCCGGGGCTGCTCAGCGTCAGCATCGGAGTTGTGACTACCCGTGAATCCGGCTACGACTTGTCACGCCTGCTATCGGAAGCGGATCAGGCGCTGTACGGCGCCAAAGACAAGGGGCGTAATCGTGTACAGACTTTGCGTTCGCTGTACTTGAGCCTTGCCGATAATTAATGCCCAACAAACGGCCATTTCAATAAGCCATTAGCACATCCGCCCTAATTGCCCCAGCCGGCACCCGCCACTAAATTTCCATTCTGTTTTTGTGCATTACAAAAGCGCCAAGGAATGGAGCAACACCATGTCATCATTTTTCAGATTGAGTAAATCCCTCGCTCTACTGACTGCACTCTTGACTGCCACCTCAGCGTCAGCGGAAGAGCCGAACCCCGTCGGCGACTGGTGGATCATTTACGGCAACGGCGTTCCGCACAAGAACATCATGTATGTCGCCGACAGCACATCAGTTGTGCCGTCGACGCTTACCAAGGGTGCGCAAATGCTGGCGGTGACGCTGGTGTATGAAGAGCCGGGCAAGCCAATGATCGATGCCTACAACCTGGAAGTTCAGTGCAAGACCAACAAGGTGCGGTTTGTTAATGGCCAGTCGGTGGATCGAATTGCCTACATGCTGCGGCACCTGAAAGTAAACGAGCAATGGCAACAGCCGAAAGAATTCTGGGTCCAGCGCGCTTTGGCTTTCGTTTGCACTCCAGAGAAAAAAGACATGATTGCATTGGGCAAGATGGAGCACTTGCAGATGATTCAGGGCATGCAGCAGATGTTCTTCAAACTTGCACCGATTCAAGAGAAAGGCCAGATGATGGACAACCTCGACTCGATACTGGGCAACAAGTAACAGCCTGATTTCTGGGCGCTGCAGCGCGCTATTTCGTCTCTCACATGACACCGGGAGTCATGATGAATCAATGGACTAAAACGTTACTGACGTTGCTGATAACAGCCACAGTCTCAATGATTAATGGCTGCCACCTGATTGCACAGTCGCGCTGGGAAGGACGGGATGTTCAGGAAGCACTCGATCTGTTCGGTAAACCTGACTCAATGAAAAAACAGACCGGTGCCAACGGCGAAAATCTGGCCGTCCTGACCTGGTTCAAATCCTCCAGCTGGACCACCACCGAAGCGGCCGGCACTTCAATGAATCACACCGGCAACGGCATGGTGTACACCGAGTACTACGAGACGGTCGGGCATAGCTCTGACTGCAAACTGGAAGCGACCGTCAATAAAGCCAAAAAGATCGTACTGTTCAGGATCGAGGACGGAAAAATCATTCATGGCAAATGCATCAACGTTCCGTTCGTACCCGGTTACATTCCGCCCGGTTTCTAGTGCTATCCCTGAGCGAGTACCTGCTCAGGGATAACTGAATGACTTCACCAGCGTCAGCTCTCCCACCGCGCGCATAGGGATCAGAAACGTCTCCATCTTCTCGCTCGGCGTACCTTCTTCAGTAATCACCGTGACCTGCGCCGTGGTCAGCGGCTGCACCGCCTCATCGCCGCCATCCTCATCCCCGCGATAGCCACCGCCGTAGTAATTCACATACACCAGATACTGGCCCTTGATCGGCGCCGGCATGGCGAAGATTTCCGGGCCGTAGCCGGTGGTGACGTCGACGTCAAGCGCGGCACCGTTGGCGGCGGTGCGGTTGCCGTACCAGATGTGCGCGCCGTCGGGGGTGACGAGGTGCAGGTCGAGGTCGGTGCCGTCGCTGTCCCATGCCAGCAGTACGCGCAGCTTGGCCGGGGTGGCGCCGCCGCTGGTGTTGAGGAATTGCGTGCGGTGACGCTGCTGACCGTCGGGGCTGCGCACTTCGACGCTGTTGCTGCCGTTGGGGAAGGAGAACGGGCGGTCGAAGCGGCCACTGTCGTCGATTTTCAGCGGCATGCTCACGCCGTTGACGATCAAACGACCGGGTTCGTTGTCCTTCCGCGCAGCTTTTATCTCGCCGCTGATGCGCGCGGTGTTGGCCTGGCCGATCGGGGTGTTGACCGATGAGGCCGGGTAGTTGACGGTCTGGCGGAAGCTTTCGCCCTCGCCTTCGGGAGCGCCACTGCGCCAGCCGCCGACCGGGGTGTCGAGTTTGACGCCACCGGCAGCGATGGCCGGCGAGAGCGCGGTCAACGTGCAGAGCAGCAGCAAGACCTGTGGATAACGGAGTGTCATGGTCTATTCCAGCAAAAGGTGACGGGCGAGCCCTTCGATGTAGGTTTCATCCTGGCCGTTGGGATGTGCTTCAAAGGCCAGGTGCAGATATTCGTGGGTCAGATCGAGGCGATCCTGCAGAGTCAGCACGCCGCGCACGTAGATGCGTTGGCGTTCACGGTCGACAAACGGGCGACCGAACGCCAGTTTGCACACGGCGAATGTGCTGACTTCGCTGTAGCCGGTTTCGCTTTCCAGCTTCGGACGCCAGCCGCGTCGCTGCTTCTGCAGCCAGTCTTGTGCGGCGGGCAGCGCTTCGCAGGAAGCGACGGGGTTGTCCCAGCGGCTGAGGCTGGCGCGCGGGTAGGCGTGCAGCAGAATCGCGTCGTAACGCTGACCGGCATTAGCTTGCTCGACGGCTTGTTGCCAGGCGAGTTTGTCCGGGCCGGGTTGATCGGAGTGATAGGTGACGGTGCTGCCGGCCAAAACCAGATCCGCCGTCCATGCGGCGATGCTTCGGGATTCAGCAGAGGCCGGGCGCGGTGCAACGCGTTGGCGATTGCTGCTGTCGTCGATACTCAGGCAGTCGCCGTTGCGCGTGGCGTTTTGCAGCAGATAAGTGCGGATCGCCACGGCCAACGCCTTGGCGGCTTCGGCAGGTTCGGGTTTGGCTTCACGTTCCAGTACTCTCGCGACGTATTCTTCGCGATCAAGCCTTGCGACGAGTTTGTCGTAGAGCAGAAACAGCTCGCCGTCGCTGTGGATATCCAGCGCGTTGCCGTTGGCGAATTCGACGCGGTAGTCGCCCTGCAACGGGCCGGAAGTGACCACCCGCTCGCCAGTCAAAACCCGCGAAACCGGATAGCGCGAGAACAACCCGACTTCAACACAACGCCCCGGCTCTGCCGGCCATGCGGCGGGCAACACCGTCGCCAGTGCCTGCCCGTAATGGCGCAAAACCATCTGACTGGTACCACGTCCGCCCGCCCAGATCGGCGAGCCATCAGCTGTCCAGCCAGCAAACCCGCCCTGCCGCGATTGTGGGTCCTGATCACCGAGCCAGCTCCAGGTTTTCACCCGCAAGCGCCCGCCCAGTTCACCAACGACATTGCCGTCCGCCGCGTTCAGCACCACGTCGAGTAGCACTCGACGCGCCTGATCCTGCGCCGGCAACGAGGCCATAACCTTCAGCAGTTCAACCACGGAAACCCGTTGAGCCGGTTGCACCGAAGGCAGATCCAGCAACCACGACGGCGCCCTCCGCGCCTGCCAATAGGTTCGCCAATCCGCCGCCGAAATCCCTAACCGCGCAGGCTCGAAATACAACCCGCAGGATTTCACCAACGCCTGATCACGCTCGATCTTGCCACCCGCCGAGCAGCAATAAATCTCGTCTTTCGATTGCCCGCGACATTCATACGCCGGCTCCCGCGCTCCGGTATCCACCAGCCATGCGTAGACAAACAACTTCCACAGACTGCCCAGCGGCGTATCCAGCGATGACGGCAACGGTTCACGCTTGATCAGTTGCGTCTGACTCAACGACAACAATTCGCCCTTGTAGGCCACGCGCAACGGCTCGTCCTGCGCCGTTGCCAGCACAGGGATCACACACATCAGCAGCCACAGCAGCGGCCGGCTCATGTCAGTTGACCGTGACCTGACCGAGGGCGGCTTTCACTTCCTGGGCCTGATGCTGCGGTGCGTAGACTTGCTTGAAACGCACCGGCGGCAGGCTGAACTGGCCCTTCTGCGAGAAGCGCACCAGATGGCGCAGGCGCAACTCGCCGCTCAGCGCATCGACCGGCACGGCGTAGGCCAACTGGCCCGGTTCGAATCGCGCCTTCTCCAGCGCGGTCGGCTCGGTGCCCTCCTTGCCTTGTAACTTGATGCCCCAGGTGGTGCGCTCGACATCGGCGCCCGGTGGCAGCGGCACTTCGAGCATGCCGTAGCGCAGTGGTTTCGGCGCTTTGCTGGTGAGGATCACTTCGTCCAGATACAGGCTGTCGCTGGACAGCGGCTTGCTGCCGACCGGCTCCAGTTTGAAGGTGAAGGCTTCATCGCCCGGCACCAGTCGCGACAGGCGACGAGTGATGCTCACGGCCATCGGATCGACCGCCGGTTGCTGGGTCTGGAAGCTCAACGCCGCGCGCAGCGGACGCTCTTGCGTACCGGACACCGTCAACACGCTCGGCACCGGAGTGGCGCCTTGCCAAGTCCAGTACATCTCACCGGTAGCACCGTAGTTTTTCTTCCAGCCTTCACCCGGTGTCAGCGCGATGGTCGGCGATGCCTGGGCGATGCTGCGTTGCAGCCAGGTCAGCGCCAGCGCACGTTCAAGGGTCGATTGCTGCGGCAACAGTCGTTGCAACAGCGCTTGCGCACTGGCCTGATCGAACGGTTGCAGCGACAGGTTCAACGCTTCGGCAAATGGCTGCGAGCTGACCGACAAACGCTGTTGTGCAGCGCCCACCTGACGATTGAACGCGTCCGGCAAGGCCACTTTCGACTGCGTGGCCAGCGCTGCGGTCAACACCCGCGCTGCCGCCAGACCGAGCGCCGAATCCGGATCGCTCATCACCAGGCTGTCTTCGCCGTCGTCCATCAGGGTTTCGGCGTTGCCTTCACCGGCCTTGGCCAGATCCTCCATCAACCCGCTGAGCAAGGTGTTCACCGGCAAATGCATCTGCTTGGCAAACGACAGAATCAGCGCCCGTTGCAGCAATGGCGTGTTCGGCGCTTGCTTGGCGTACACCTCCAGCACCCGCTGCCAATGTTCCGGCGGCAAGGTCAACTCCAGCACTTGGCTGGCATTCCAGTCGGCGTAGTAGGCGTAAGCAGTGAGGAACGCATCCGGCTCACCGTCATAACCCCACCAGGTGAAGCTCGCCGATGGCCCGGCCATTTGCACCAGACGCAGCCGGCTGTTCTGCATGATCAGGCGCAAGCGATCACGAATCTGCGGATTCGATGCCAGCGACGGATAGGCGATGCTCAGCGGCAGTAAACGGCTGGCCGTCTGCTCGACGCCGCCGTATGGATAGCTGAGCAGATCGTCGAGCGCGGAACGGAATAACGCTTGCGGGCTGTCATCCAGACGCAGGCGAATATCGGTGGCGTCGGCCGGCAGACTCAGCGCGGTGTCGCCGCTGGCGACATCAAGGCTTTGCGTCTGCGTCACTTGCCAGCCATCACCGGTCGCACTCAGGCGCACGGCCAGAGAGTCGGCGGTCTTGCCGTCCTGCACCAGCTCCGCCGTCCACTCGCCAGAAGCCAATGTGAACGCCGGCAACGGCAGGTAGTTGATGCCGTTGTTCAGAGTCACCGGCAGGCGTTGTTCGGCGCCCGCGTAGTGCGTGACGAGTTCAGCCTTGACCGGTTTCTCGGCTTGGCTGAAGGCGAACACGCCGAGTTGCGGCTGATCGCCCTTGCGGAATTTGCTCGGCCCGCTCCACTTCAGGTACAGCGGTTTTTCCGAACGGACGAACTGTTTCTTCTGCCCAACCTG
>Ga0213824_1001691_pt1 | contig 12134 bp, 10 predicted proteins | sample MC6MC0906MG_FD_179892 | JGI IMG/M metagenome (GOLD analysis project Ga0213824, IMG submission 179892) | Enriched soil aggregate microbial communities from Iowa State University, Ames, United States - MC6-MC0906-MG | ecosystem: Environmental > Terrestrial > Soil > Unclassified | place: USA: Iowa...
CGCCAGCCGGGCCCTGCACGAGAAGGCCCGGGTGCAACCGTGCTACATGGAGCAGGTGGGTACCGAGGGCAATGCATTCCGCGATCCACGAGGGTGGTCGTTGAGCACCTATTACCTGGCGTTGCTGGGCCCCGCGCGGGCCGTCGAAGGCGAGCAACTGGCGTTTTTCGATCTGGACAGTGTGCTGGGGCGCAAGGTGCTGTTGCCCTTTGACCACAACTTGCTGGTAGAGCGGGCCCGCGAACGCCTGGCGGCAAAGACGGTGTACAGCAGCCTGCCGCTTTACCTATTGGCGCAGAAGTTTACTGTGCAGGATGCGCTCGGGGCAGTGCAGGTGTGCCTGGGGCAGGCGGTGAACGGTACCTCTGTGCGCAAACGTCTGGAGCGTTTACGCGAGCTGGGGTGGGTGAGGGATACCGGGGAGAGGCACCAGCCAAAACTGGGTAGGCCGCAGCAGTTGTATCAGTACACGCCGCAAGGGGAGCGGGCATTCATGTTTGACCGCAGTTTGTTACCTGAAGGCGGATAACTGGAGGCCAAGCGGACCTGGCAGATCTACCAGTATCGACCCTGTCATCTACCGTGTACTGTCAAACACCTCTGCCAAAGGTGACGATGGAATGAGCACGATAGCTAACAAGGTCCCCAGTGTGCGCCTGTTCTACGCCAACACCAGACTGGTTTGTTTGATCGGTTTGGAAAACACGCGGTTAATGCGTACTGATAGCAGGGCGCTAGCCCAGTTACAAACATCGGCCAGGCTGTTGCAAAGCGACGCAGCCAATACCGTAATGGCAGCCCACGCTATTGACCTTCACGATTGCGAGGCTTATTCACCCTATGGTTTTTCGCCTGTCCAGAAAAAACTGGCAATGATTGGATTCACTGGCGAATGGCGTGATACGCAGACGGGGTGCTATCCGTTGGGTAACGGGCATCGACTGTTCAGCCCGTCACTCAGGCGTTTGACAGGGCCTGACGTATTGAGCCCGTTTGACAGAGGAGGGCTGAATGCATACGCCTATTGCACAGGTGATCCCATCAATTACTCAGACCCTTCAGGTCAATTGAGCGTCAGCCTAACTGGAATGGCTAAAACTTTGGGTGCAATGAAGAAGACCGGTGCTACCGCTCTGCTGCGGGAAAATAATGCGCCTATGACGCTCAAACCTTTTATCCGACATTTAGCTCAAGGACCGTCTGATGTTAACGCTTTGCTGGCCTTACCCGAAGGAAATAATCGTGTATTCAAAAAACTGTCCAAGGTTGAAGGGATAATTCGCTTCCAACGGCCGGATGATGATTTTGTTGCAAACTTTGTTTCGACCGTATCTGTGCGCAAAAAAGGGCATGTCTTCGCAGTGAACAGAGGGCAGCTTCCCAGAGGGGTCAAGGGATACGAATACAGATGGCATGGTAGATATAACAATACCCCTCTCTTTGCTATAAGGCGCCCTAGCTCCTCTAGCACTGATCCTTCGTTCAATTCTAGCACTGATCCTTCGTTCAATGGCCCACCGCCTGAATACGGTCCACCGCCCTCTTATGAAGAAGCGACAGCACAAGGGTTTGGCATCAGGACAGCAAGTTGATCATCTATTGGCCCTGTTCAGCAGCCTAGAGCCAGGCTAGTCATCAATGCGCGCAGCGGCTGGTGGATGGGGGAGAAGAAGCAGCCAAAGCTGGGCAGGCCGCAGCAGCTGTATCAGGCCACGCCGCAGGGTGAACGGGCACTCATGTTTGACCGCAGCTTGTTTCGGAAGGGGGCTGACAGGTGAATTGCAGATTAAACCGGATGACCTGGTAAAAATGTCAGTTTCCAAACCGCGAATACCTCTCTAGGGTAACGGCATCTGAGGCTTTGAGTAGTTGTGCGATGGATTGTCTCCTTCGGAGTGTAAACCTCCAGAGTCCCCCGAAACTTGATCTAGCCTATACGGCTTACGGTTTCTCTGACCTTTCACACGCTTCGTCTATTCTCGGATTCGCCGGGCAGTGGCGTGACGCAGTCAATAACGTGTATCCGCTAGGAAATGGTCGGCGTCTGTACAGCCCTTCAAGCTGCCGTTTTACCAGTCCTGATGCTTTAAGCCCGTTTGGTGGCGGGGGGATAAATGCGTATGCCTATTGCTCTGGTGACCCTGTGAATTATGTTGATCCTTCTGGGTCTTCCAGGAATACATCCAGGGGGCGAGTGAATCCACAAATGAGCTTGGATATCAATGTTTTGCAAAAAGAGGGTTTTCCATCAAGCTTGCACCCACAGCTTTCGCATTTCCGGAAAGTGGCGAAGGGAATACACCGAGGGGCGATGGAAAAGAAGGTCGTAGCTGCACGGTTATATAAGCATGGGGCTCCGCACTATGGGTACACTCGATGGGATCTAAAATACAATTTTGAAACCGATGGATTTGCAGCGGATTTTGTGGCTGGCAGCCCCATTTTTCATTTGCCGGTTGGTCACTATGAGGCGAAGCTGAATATCTTTGTGCTGGGCGTGGGGCCTTTTAAACCCGCACGAGGGCTTGGAAATTATAAATCTTACGAAGTCAGTAAAAGAGATCTTAGAAGTTTCTCTCTTCCTGCTGCTCAGCACGAGAGACCGCAGCTGGCAGGGTCAGCGTGGCCTGAAGTTGCTAAAGCAATGTGGGATGTGCGTTTCCTAAGGGAGATTGACCGGTTTGATGGGATGCTTGAGCGCTATGGACCACCAGAAGCGCCTCCTTCTCCCCCCCCTAGGCGACGCTAACTCTAGCAGTAAGCCTTCTCGTTTTCTGAAGCAGGCGCGGCATGCGTTGAGCCACGCCCAGGACAGACATTCAATGCGCGCAGCGGCTGGTATCCCCTTGCTCCGCCGGTGCCTTGCGCGCCGCAGCCAGTAGCGCGATGATCATGCCGGCCGTGCGCGCTTCCAGTCTTTCCAGGCTCTTGACTAACAAAAACTGAGACAGCCCGGTGCAGAACACGCCCAGCAGCGCCAGGTTGATTCAGTCACTGCCCGCCAGGCTGGTGCTGCCCAGGTGGGTGAAGGCAAACGGCACCACCAGCGAGGCCACCACCACGTTCTGCCAGAAGGCCACCTGCATGGCGTTCATACCTGATGCATTAGCCCCTCGTTAAGTCATTCCAGCGCCTTTCCCGCTGTGGGGATGCCGAGCGTGTTCGAACACGGCCCCGTCCTCAAACACTTGCCTTAGGCGATAGCTGTCGCTCAACAGCGTTCAGTAACTGGTCAACCGTCCAGGGTTTGGACAGGAACGTTGAACACGCAGGCAGGCGAACGCCGGGATCAAGTTGGCCGGCCGACATCACGATCACGGCGGTAGTAGGCCAACGATCAATGATCAGGTGCGCAAGATCCACGCCATTGAGTTGGCCAGGCATCTGGATATCGGTCAATACGAGGTCCAGGTGGGCCATTGTTTCCAGCACCGTTATCGCCTCATCGGCACAACTACAGCTGTGCACGTCGAGGTCGAGTGATTCCAGCGCCTCGCAGGCGAGCATTCGGATCAACTCGTCATCCTCTACTACCAAAACACTGCGAGCCATAATAAAAACCCCGATCATGTAGCCATACGGCCAGCGGCCATGACCAGTGGTTTCACGCGGCTGACGGGTGGCGCTTGGGTTGTTGGCAAGCGCAGCGATCTATACTTGCCCATTACCGTCAGGCTTAGATGGTTTTTGTCATTGCCATCGATCCAGGATCGTTGGTAAATGAAGCCACGAATCTTTTTCGATCCCGGTCCGGCACGTGCGCAGGGTCCACGGTGTCAAAGGGCACGCTCGAAAATAATCTTCCAGATTGGCCAGCTGTGGATGAGAACCCATGCATCAACTGCCTCCCGATGAAATGATCAGGCTTGCACTACAGAAGTCACAGGCCCGTTTACACAAGCAGCATCAGTTGGTGGTGGAGTATGGCGTGTCGTCGCTCAGGTCGACGAACCTTGATACTTTGCTCACGCAGGCTTGTACCGTGGTGGCCAACGGCATGAACACGCGTTTTGCCAAGGTGTTGATGCCCTTGCCTGGGAGTGACGATTTTTTGCTGACCCACGGCGTCGGTTGGGATCCCTCGGATATCGGCCACGCCAAGGTCGGTGGGGATGTGGCCAGTCCGGCGGGTTATGCCATTTCCACCTACCGCCCGGTGCTCTCCAACCATCTGGGCCAGGAGCAACGCTTCCGCACGCCGGACCTGTTGAAAAAATACGGAATCGAACGCGCCATCAACGTGCCTATCCGGGGGGCGCTCAGGCCCTTTGGTGTGCTGGAGGCGGATAGCACCGACGGGGACGACTTCATCGAAAGCGACCTGGTCTTCCTTGAGGGTATCTCCAACGTCATCTCCATGGCCGTGGAGCGCCTGGCAAATGGGGCGGATGACCAGTTACCGGATCGCTATTCCGAGAGCATGCTCAATGCCAGTCCGGACTGCGTAAAGATCCTCACCACCCACGGCGACATCGAATTCATGAATGAGGCCGGCATGTGCCTCATGCATATCGGCGAGCTGGCAGAGGTGCGCGGCAAACCTTGGGCCCAGCTGTGGCCTGATGACTCCAAGGCGGTGGTGCGTGATGCCATGGCGCGTTCCGTGGCCGGCGAGTCGGCAAGGTTTGAGGCCTATTGCCCTACGGCCACCGATGAGCCGAGATGGTGGGACGTCACCATCGCCCCCATTCTGACTACTGAGGGCAAGGTGGACAGACTGATCGCGGTGTCGCGGGATATTACCGAGCGGCACCAGCATGAGGCTCAGCTGCTGTCCCTGATTGCAGTGCAGAACACCAAGCTGAGCGACAGCGATCTCTACCTCGAAGAGATTCACCATCGGGTGAAGAACAGCCTGCACCTGGTGAACACCCTGCTGCAGCTTCAGGCCAACCTGTCGGCGGATGAGGCGGTCAAGATCCAGCTGCAGACGGCAGCCAGCCGTGTGCTGACGATAGCCAGTGTGCATGAACGCCTCTATCAGACCGCAGAAACCCAGGGCGTCGTGGCATCAGAGTATCTTGGCGCCTTGTTGAGTGACCTGGGGTCGGCGCTGGCTGAACGAAAGATCGTTCTCGATGCCGATGCTTTCATTCTCCCTCCACAGCGGATGGCGCCGTTGGGCCTGGTCATTTCCGAGCTGATCACCAACGCCCTCAAGTACGGCAAGGGCACCATTGGCGTTAGCGTCCAGGATGCAGGCGACCATGCTGTCATTACGGTCAGGGACGAGGGGGAGGGCTTTCCGGAGTCTTATCCCGAACCAAGCGGAACAGGCCTGGGCATGCGGCTGGTAAAAAGCTATTCAGGGTATGGGGCCAATGCAATCACGCTGGATCGGCTAGCCGAGAACAGTACGATTTGTGTGAAGTTCAAGCTGTAGGGGCCACTTGAATCCGCCTTGGCCCGCACCGCGCTCCAGGTTGGCCATGCAGGAGCAAACCAGCGCCAGCAGGGCCCTGGTTTGCTGACAGGTCAGCGTTCGTCGTCAACTAAGCCTTCGTTAGCAGCCTGATCTGAAAACAGGCCCGGGCCGCGTGCCGTATCGGCACTAACGGTCAAAAGTACGAGCACCTGGACTTGGCGGGACTAGCCATGTTTACGACACCTGCTACCGCTTCGAAGGCAGCTCCTCATTGCGTCTGCGTTGTTAATGAAACAATGCGGGCGCTTTAGGTGAACAGAATTTCACTACTGAAAAACACATTTCCCCCTGAGTCAGTTTTTTTTTGGCTATAGGGGGGATAGCCTCCCACTACCAAATACATTAATAACTCTAAGAAAGGTAGATGATCATGCATCGTGGCGACCATGCCTTGCCTAGCCAAAAATCCAAGATCCTCTGGCGCGTAGCGGCCATCGCAACCATGGGTTCTCTTGCCTTCGGTTACGACACCGGCGTGATCTCTGGCGCTCTTCCATTCATGACACTCGACCCTGGTCAGGGGGGGCTCGGCTTGACCCCTGTGACTGAGGGTGCGGTTGCATCCTCTCTGATCTTTGGTGGTGCGGTTGGGGCGTTTGCTGCCGGTCAACTGGCGGACCGCTACGGGCGCCTTCTTGTTCTAAAGCTCCTGGCCCTCCTCTTTGCCTTCGGCGCTATCGGTAGCGCGCTGGCCCCGAGTATCTGGGCCATGATCATGATTCGCTTCGCCTTAGGCATTGCTGTCGGCGGGGCTTCCTCCATCGTTCCTGTGTTCATTGCCGAGCTCGCCGGCCCTAAGCATCGGGGGAGACTGGTCTGCCAGAGCGAGTTGATGATCGTGTCCGGGCAGTGTTTGGCATACGTGTCCAGCGCACTACTGGCCCACCTGTTTGAGAACCCTGCCATCTGGCGATACATGCTGGCCATTGCCTTGATTCCAGCAGCATTGCTGTACATGGGTACAAATTTCGTTCCGACCTCGCCACGCTGGTTGGTTGCCAAAGGCCGCGTTGACGAGGCTCGCAAGGTGTTGCTCGGTCTTCGGGATACGGAAAAAGAAACCGATGAAGAGGTGCGGGAAATCGTTGAGCAGTGCAGTTTCGAGCGGACTCATACCAGCCTTGTCAGCAAGCTCAGTGAACCCTGGCTGATGAAGCTGCTGTTGGTGGGTATCGGTCTTGGCTTCGTTATCCAGGCTACTGGCGTCAACGCCTTCATGTACTACACACCGAGCATTCTAAAATCCACTGGTATGGGTACCAGTGCGGCGCTGGTCGCTACGATTGGCAATGGCGTCATTTCGGTAATTGCCTGCATGATTGGGATGTGGGCTATTAGCCGTATGGGTCGGCGTCCGATGCTGCTCTTGGGTCTTGCAGTTGTAGTCCTGACCCAAATCTTTCTGGGTATCGTCATCAATTTCATGCCGAGTTCGCTCACTCAGAGCTATCTGGCCCTTTCCGGCATTCTGGTGTTCCTCTTCTTTATGCAGATGTGCATCGGCCCCGTCTACTGGGTGCTGATGTCGGAAATCTTCCCCACCCACGCCCGTGGCGTCATGAACGGGATCGCGGTTGGCTTGTTCTGGATCTTCAACGCTATCGTGGCCTTTGCTTTCCCGATTGCGCTCAGCTATTTCGGCGGAATGACCTTCTTCCTGTTCGCAGGGGTGAATGTCTTTTCCATCATCTTCTGCCTGCGCTGCATCCCTGAAACCAAGGGGCTTTCGCTAGAAGAGATCGAGCGGCTCATGGAGCGTCGCTTTGGTGGCAAGGGCGATGCTCTTCAAGAGGCGGACGTTAAACCTAATGCGAGTATTTCTTGGTGAACCTGTGTAAGTAGTTGAAATCGCAGTGGCGCTACCGAAGCGTAGTGCCACTGGGTATGAATGCCATCCCCGTTAAATTCGTCCGCTTAATCCCTCTAGTTCATTGCTTGCTTTCAGTGCTTGGCGCGTGAGGGCGAGCTCGTTTGCGTGTCGTTCAGGCATTGGGGCTTTCTGCCGATAAGCCCGCCTTAAGTAACAATAATAAAAGTACCGTAGGAGAGTATATGCCAGTCGTTTATCTTCATCCCGTTAATCCGCGCCTTCTGCTGGGCGTTACTGTATTGGGGTTAATTGGTTTAATGTCGGATCATGTAAGGGCTGATGAAAAATTTGCTGCCTCAAACTACTTGTCTGGTGACTGGGGCGGTTTGAGGTCTGAGCTGCACGACAAGGGTGCAGATATCACAGTCGAGTATGTGGGCGAGGCCGCTGCAAATTTGCACGGTGGGTACAACAAGGACAAGACTGCGCGCTATACCGACCAGCTCGCCCTGGGGACGACACTCGACATGAACAAGCTTGCCGGATGGCACGGGGCGAAGTTCCAGCTGATGATTACCGAGCGCAGCGGTCGCAACCTGGCGGGGGACCGGATTGGTGATCCACGCGCAGGCATGCTCAGCTCGACTCAGGAGGTGTATGGCCGTGGACAGACCTGGCGCCTGACCCAGATGTGGATGAGCCAGGAGTTTCTGGGTGGTGATCTGGATGTGAAATTTGGACGCTTTGGCGAAGGTGAAGACTTCAACACCTTCCCCTGCGATTTTCAGAACAACGCCTTCTGCGGTGCCCAGGTGGCGAACTGGGCTGGTTCGGTCTGGTACAACTGGCCAGTCAGCCAATGGGCGGCTCGTGTGAAATACAAGCTCACGCCTGAGGTGTATGCGCAGGTAGGTGCCTTTGAGGTGAACTCTTCCTACCTTGAAACCGGAAACGGGTTCAAGCTCAGCGGCAGTGGTGCCGAAGGAGCCTTGTTCCCTGTCGAGCTTGTATGGACACCGAAATTCAACGGACTACCGGGCGAATACAGGGCGGGGTATTACTACAGCAATGCTAAAGCTGATGACGTTTACGATGGGGCGGACGGTCAACCTCAACCGGTATCGGGCGGGGCGTTTCAGAGTCATGGCAGCAAGCATGGTTCGTGGGTGGTCATCCAGCAACAGTTGACGTCCCGTGGTGGCAGTACGGATCGCGGTCTCTCTGTGTTCTTCAATGCCACCCTGCACGATAAGGACACGAACCTGGTCGACAATTTCGTTCAGGCCGGTGTGTCTTACAAGGGCCCGTTCGACTCCCGACCGAAGGATGACTTCGGATTTGGCATTGCACGTATTCACGTCAACCCAGCGGTAGCCAAGCAAGCCAGCCTCACTAACCAGCTTGCTGGCATCAACGACTACGACAACCCGGCATTCATGCCCATCCGTGATACCGAATACGACGCGGAGATCTACTACGGGTTTGCTGTAACGCCCTGGCTAACCTTGAGGCCGAACCTCCAATACATCCGTCACCCAGGCGGGGTGGATGAGGTCGACAGTGCAGTGGTTGCAGGCTTGAAGATGGCGGTTAAGTTCTAAGCCGATTCTGGAGCGCCAAGCCCGACATTGATGTCGGGCTTTTCATTGGGTACCCATCAAGGGTTGCCTCCCATGAGGCTGCTTGGACAGAATCAACAGACGATAAAAAGCCCGTAGTGTGAACGGGCTCCTGGGTCGCGGGTTTAGCCTACGTAGTCGACCTGATAGCGATGAGTACGCAGGTTCCCCAGTGCTTCTTTCACGCGAATGTGAGCGGGGTGGGTCGCGTAATCCTGGAGCGCCTGAGCCGACTCGAATTCCGAGTACAGGACAACATGGCATGCGTAGTCGATCTTGCTGAAGTCGACACCGATTTCGAGAAGCTTGAGGCCAGGAATCTCGTGCCGAATCGCTTCAAACTCTCGCTTCACTTTGTGAATGTTGTCGGTGCGTTCTTGTTCGCTGTCACCGCGTAAATTCCACATGACAATGTGTTTTACAGGTTGCATGTTGGTGCTCCAGGGAAGGGCAAAGCCCGAGCAATCATGCCCGGACCGTGATGGAATTTTGTTATCGGGTGACTGGGTTCAGAACGAAGTCGAAGTCGAGCGTGTAGTACGGGGATTCCACTTGTTGGCCGTAGGGGTCGAGGCCTGGCTGATGCTCCACCCAATTCGCGATGAGCGAGGAACGGACACCGAAGACCGCGTCGGAGTCCAGGTACTCACCCTGCTCACGGAAGACGTGTGTCACCAGCCGCTCATGATTAGGCGAAGTGATCATGAAGTGCAGATGAGCCGGTCTCCAGGGGTGACGATCAAGGGCCTGCAGCATCTTGCCCACTGGCCCATCGTGCGGAATTGGATAGCATTCAGGCACGATGGTTTTGAAGTGATAGAAGCCATCGCTGTCGGCCTGCAATACCGCACGGCCTTGGTAAATCTCCTCACCCAGTTCAGGTTTCTGGACGTCGTAGAAGCCGGCATCGTCTGCCTGCCAAACTTCGATCACAGCATGAGGGACCGGATTCCCGTTGATGTCCTTTATCGAGCCCCGCACATACCAAGGCACGCCTGGCAAACCATCACTGATGTCGGCGCCGTTGTCGTATTGCGGCGCATTCTGAACGTGGAATGGGCCGAATACGGTGGCCTCGGTGCAGCCGTCCGGTTTCTTGTGATTTTGAGCCGTCACAAGGGTGGACAGGCCCAGCGTGTCCGAAAGAAGGATGAACTCCTGGCGCGTCGGGGAACAGATCTGACCCACTGCGGTGAGGAATTCGATGCCTTTTTCCCACTCGGGCTCGGTGAGCCTCGTCTCACGAGCGAAGGCATGGAGATGTTGGACCAGGCTGGTCATGATCTCGCGCAGGCGGGCGTCATGAGCGTTGGCGTTTCGTGTCAAAACAGCCTGGGTAATAGTGTGTTCGTCCAGATTTCTCATTGGTTGCCCCTGGTTCCTTCTTTCTTGTAATCGGCGATGTCGGGGGGCTTCCCCAGCATTTTCGAATTGGTGTAACTACGCTAAAGTGCTTGCCAGTGGAATAAAATACTGACAATGAAATTCTTTGTTTCACCCGTGAAAAACTGAGAGGCAGCCCGTGGATCGCTACACCGAGATTGAGCTCTTCGTCCAGACAGCGGAGCTGGGAACGCTGAGTAAGGCTGCTGAGAAGTTGGACATTTCCAATGCCGCAGCGAGCCGTCACCTGGCTGCGCTCGAGAGTCGGCTTCGTGTCCGTCTCGTCGACCGGAATACTCGGCGCTTGGCGTTGACCAACGCGGGTCATGATTTTTACGGACGATGTAAGGCGCTGCTCGCCGAATGGGCTGAGGCTGAAGCGTCGGTGAATGCGGCGTTGGTTGAGCCCACCGGTACCCTTACCATCACTGCGACGATTTCCTTCTCCATGCTGCACCTGGCGCCTCTGGTGCCGGCATTCAAGCGTCTGTACCCGGGTATCAAGGTGAAGATCATCGGTGCCAACCGTTACTACGACATCATGGATACCGAGATCGATCTCGCGATCCGTACCAGGGAGTTTGAAGCGGACTCCAACATCACGATTCGGCGCTTGGCGCAGACGCGAAGAGTACTTGCAGCATCACCGTCATACCTGGCCCAACGTGGGTATCCAAAAACAGTGGCCGACCTCGAGCATCACGACCTGCTTATTTATAGCCACGCCAACCATCCCAACTCGATGGAGTTCACCAGGGGAGAAGAGAGAGCTTCGGTCAAGATTCAGCCTTCGATGGAATCGAATGACGGTCAGATAGTCAGGGCGGCTGCGCTAGCCGGTGCAGGAATTTTGGTGCAGCCCAAATACATTATCTACGACGATTTGGTTGCTGGCAGGTTGCTACCTGTTCTCGATGATTGGGACCTGCCGCGACTGACGATCAACCTTGCTTTCCAAGATCGTCGATACATGCCTGCCAAAACCCGGTTGTTCATCGACTTCTTGCTGGAGCATTTCAAGAAGGAGGGCTACGAGCGCTATTGGACTCGCTAAAAAAAGACCCACTCAGCCCCCCGCACGAGGATTGAGTGGGTTAAGGAAAGTCCGCAACTTAAATCGGGCGGTTACCTTCATAAGCATTCTGAAGCAGCTCGCGAATCGCATCCCGCTCGATTGGGCGAGGGTTCCAATATGGGTTGGCTAACGCAATTTCTGTGGCGCGATCCATATCAGCTTCGCTAACACCCAGAGACTTGAGCGCCAGTGGCGCACCCAAGGATTTGGACAGGTCGTACAGAGCCTGTCCAGCCGAGGCAGATTTACCGCCCAGGGCTCGAACGATGCGGGCAGCCGCTTCAGGTGCTGCTTCTGAGTTGTATGAAATAGCGTGCGGCAGCACGATGGTGTGCGTTGGAGCGTGAGGCAGGTTGAAGCTGCCGCCCAGGGTGTGGCAGAGCTTGTGGTGAAGCGCCATACCGACGTTGCCCAAGACGGTGCTGCACAGCCAGGCACCGTACAGGCAGTCAGAGCGGGCATCCAGATCTTCCGGGTTCTCGATGATCAGCTTGAGGCCTTCAGCCATTGCTCGGATGCCTTCTTCTGCGATCAGCGACATCACGGGGTTACCGTCTTGGGCGTACAGCCCTTCCGCGGCATGTGCGATGGCGTTCATGCCGCTGGTTACAGACAATTCGACCGGAAGGGTCGCCGACAGCTCAGGGTCATAGATGACGGTCTTAGGCAGAACGCGCACGTCTTTGCCCGTCCGTTTGATGCCGTTTTCAGTCAGGCCATAAACCGAGGTCATTTCGGAGCCGGCGTAGGTGGTCGGGATTGCAAGAATTGGCAGGCCGGATTCCAGGGCAATCGCTTTACCCAGGCCGGTGGTCGAGCCGC
>Ga0213824_1001696_pt1 | contig 12107 bp, 12 predicted proteins | sample MC6MC0906MG_FD_179892 | JGI IMG/M metagenome (GOLD analysis project Ga0213824, IMG submission 179892) | Enriched soil aggregate microbial communities from Iowa State University, Ames, United States - MC6-MC0906-MG | ecosystem: Environmental > Terrestrial > Soil > Unclassified | place: USA: Iowa...
AGCAATTATAAAAATATTTTAATAAATTAATAGGAGGAATTTTACCATGACAGATTTAAGAGTTGAACAATTGCAGGAAAGCTGGGAAATGGATAGCCGTTGGAAGGGGATTACGAGACCGTACACAGCTGAGGATGTTATCAAGCTGCGCGGTTCGATTGATATTGAACATACTTTGGCTCGTAAAGGATCTGAAAAGCTATGGAAGCTGTTAAATGAAGAAGACTATATTAATGCCCTTGGTGCCCTAACAGGAAATCAAGCTGTTCAGCAAGTAAAAGCTGGTTTGAAAGCCATTTACTTAAGCGGCTGGCAGGTTGCGGCAGATGCCAACCTTTCTGGACATATGTATCCGGACCAAAGCTTGTACCCAGCTAACAGTGTCCCAAGTGTTGTTAAACGAATTAACCATGCACTTCAGCGCGCAGACCAAATCACCCATTCAGAAGGTGACGACTCGATTGATTGGTTTGCTCCGATTGTCGCCGATGCTGAAGCAGGCTTTGGCGGCCAGTTAAACTGCTTCGAATTGATGAAAGGGATGATTGAAGCAGGCGCTTCAGGCGTTCATTTTGAAGACCAACTTTCCTCCGAGAAAAAATGCGGTCACTTAGGCGGTAAAGTATTGCTGCCAACGCAAACGGCGGTTCGTAACTTGATTGCGGCACGTCTGTCAGCAGACGTAATGGGCGTTCCAACGGTATTAGTTGCCCGTACTGATGCAAATGCTGCTGATTTAATCACAAGTGATATTGATATGAATGACGCTCCGTTTATTACAGGCGAGCGGACAACAGAAGGATTTTTCCGAGTTAACGCAGGAATTGAACAAGCAATTGCCCGCGGATTAGCCTACGCGCCATATGCGGACCTCATTTGGTGTGAGACTTCTGAGCCAAATATCGAGGAAGCAAGACAATTTGCAGAAGCGATCCATGAGCAGTTCCCGGGCAAACTATTGGCTTACAACTGTTCACCATCCTTTAACTGGAAAAAGAAACTTGATCAAGAAACGATTGCAAAGTTTCAACAAGAGCTTGGAAAAATGGGCTATAAGTTCCAATTCGTTACCCTGGCCGGCTTCCATGCTTTGAACCACAGCATGTTCGAGCTTGCTCGCGGCTACAAGGAGCGCGGCATGGCAGCGTACTCCGAATTGCAGCAAGCTGAGTTCGACAGCGAGCAATACGGTTACACAGCAACGCGCCACCAGCGTGAGGTTGGAACAGGTTACTTTGACCAAGTATCAATGGTAATTACCGGAGGAACTTCTTCAACAACAGCATTGAAGGGTTCTACAGAAGAAGCGCAATTCACCGGTTCTGCTAAAAAATAATACCGTATGGCTTGCGGCGGCTCCTTCCCTCCTATTTAGAGGGGAGGATTTTTTTGTTGTAGTACATGTACCTGCGGAAAAACTTGGTTAACTTATAGATATGGCGGTTTAACTTGCGGAAACGGAGGTTTGACTTGTGGAAACAGTGGTTCAACTTGCGGAAAAAGCGATCCAACTTGCGAGTAACCCGAGCCAACTTGCGAATAAATTTACCTGCCTAAAACACAAATTAGTAAGGAATTTTTGGAAAGGAACGTTTTTTAGGGTATTATCATACATAATAATAGCCTTTTATATGGAGTTGATTTGTTTGAAAAAGACAACCGTTGACGAGGTCTTACAGCAAGGCATATATGGCCCTTTGGAAACAAAGCCGGATGAGCGGCGCAAATACTTAGGAACGATTCGGGAACGGATCATTGTTGCCCTGTATAAAAAACAGGTGGCAGAGGCGGAAGTTTATCCGCAGATTGAACAGTCGATGAAGGAATACCCTGGGGCACAGCTTTTTCTAAATGGAAACATGAGCTATGAGGAATTATCAAAGTATGTTAAATTGGCCACTAAAAATAAGATTGAACATAAGATTGTCACGAACAAGGAGCACGACACGGAAATCGGATTGGTTTTAGCAATGGACGATGCGATTGATAAAGAAGAAATTTTTATAACAAAAAAAGAACCAAATCTTGAAAAACCTCAGGAAAAAAAGGGACTATTTTCAAAAATTTTTAAGCGATAAAACTTGAAAAAAACAGTGTGTGATTTAACTGGAAATCACACGCTGTTTTTTTCTTAAGGGGGAAATTGCTAATTTTATACAAAAATAGTTTGATTTGTCATACTATTAAGAGAGTAGTTCATAACACAATTATCAAAAAAGTGGCGTAAAACCCCTTACTTCAGAAATGGGGATATAAGCCATGTTCTTTTACTTCCAATTACCAATAGAAACTAGTATAATAAAAATATAGAACAAATGTTCTGGTTGGAGGTGAAAGAAAATGGGACCACACAAAAAGAACATGAAAGAAAAGAAGAAAAAAGAGTCGAAAGGCGATATTGTTATTCGGAAATTTCCGCTCCGTTTAACCGGCGAGGAGAGAAGATTAGTCGATACACTACGTCAGAAAGCAGCGAATCTATGGAATGACTGCTTAGATCTCCATTGGTGGCTATATGATGTATATAAGATTTGGACAAGTGCATCAGAAAAAAAGAAATGGTACAATGCCACCACCCATCAATTACACTCGCAAACGATTCAAGCCATCATCGAGTTACATGAAGAAACATGCAAAAGAACGAGGGAGCTGCGGGCTAAAGGTGAAAAACAGTGGCGATACCCTTGGAAATACAAAAAATTCTTTTCCGTCAAATATAAAAAGGCAGCTATTAAATGCAAGGATAAAAAGCTGCTGTTTAGCAATGGAAAACAACAATCCCCCTTAGTGATCCCTCAACCAAAGCACATTGATTTCCATACAATAAAAAGTGCCGAAATCGTTTGGCACAAAGATCAATACTGGATGCATATAGCAGTGGAAGTACCAAAACAAAAGCAAGTACAAGGGAATAAGGAAGCTGGCTGTGATTTAGGGCTCATACATGCGGCTGTTTTAAGTGACGGGAAAAATCACTTCATTGTCACAGGAAGAGAACTTCGCTCGTTACAGCGCTACAGAAACAAAAAGTTAAAAGAGCTTCAGAAGCTCATTGACCGGAAAAAGCCAGGTTCGAACAAAAGGCAAAAACTCATTTTCCGTAAACGCCGTTTTTTAGAAAAACTGGAACGGAGAATTGAGTACCTATTGCATACGATTTCGAAAATGGTCACCGATTGGTGTGTGGAAAACCACATTAAAGCACTCTATATCGGAACACCGGATGGCGTCCAAAAGAATACGAAGAAGAAAAAGAAAACAAGAAAAGAAATTCGTCAACAATTGTCCAATTGGAGTTTTGGGCAATTAATTGAAAAAATAACATACAAATTGAAACTTCGAGGCGTCAAAGTCCAACTTGTGGAAGAGTCCTATACTTCTGGTACGTGCCCTTCATGCGGAGAATTCAGTAAACAATGGAATCGAAACTTCCACTGTCCGTGTGGTGCGAAAGGACATCGGGATCTAGTGGGTGCCGTGAATATATTGGACAAGTCTATCAATAAACAATTCAAGAAAAATCGAGAACTACCTAAAATAGAAGATACAAAGTATCGCCGAGTCCTTTTAACTCCCATTGTCCCGCACAATGGGGCTAAAGGGGCAGTGGTGTAGTGCCTATGATTGGGCTGCGGTATGTGTTTTTCACTACATGTCGTAATGAACTGGAGAAGCAGTAAGACCTGGAAGCCCCGGCTGATAGGCGGCTTTGATGAAGGTTTAAAAAAGAATCCCCTGGATTTATCCATGGGGAGAAGTCAAGTGTATTGATAGTAATGTGAAGCATGAATTTACATTTACCCCTTCTTTTTCATTTTTTATCACCTGTGATACAGAGGATGAAATCAAGTATCTTTACGAGAAGTTATCTCTAGGCGGGGGTGTTCTAATGCCGTTGGATGATTATTCCTTTAGTAAGAAGTTCGGATGGGTTGTCGATCAGTTTGGGGTATCCTGGCAACTCACGCTGCCACACTAATCAAACGTTTGATTGAAATTGCGAACAGTGTCTGGCACTGTTCGCTTTTATCAAATTAAATTAATACTAAGTCCTTATCTAGTAGTCCAACCTGAATGAGACCATTGAGAATCCCATCATTAGAAGAGGAGGTTGTGATGACATTCGCTGCAGCCTTTGCTTCAGGAACCGCATTACCCATAGCAACTCCAGTTCCAACCATCGTCAACATCTCCAGGTCATTCAAGCCATCGCCAAAAGCAAAGCTGTTCTCTTTGTTAATTTCTAAGATCCCTAGCATTTTACTAATACCGACTGCTTTTGAAGCACCTTTAGGAAGGATATCGTAGGCATTGTCATCCCATTTAACAAAACTAAATTCAGGGAATTGGTCAAAATACATTTGTGCATCCTTACGGCTGCAGTAGAGATGCCCTTGATAAATAGGCAAATGTTTATAATACTCTTCATCTACTTCAGGATAAGGCATCATCAAGGAATCAAAACCAGCTTCAATAAACGGATGATTGCTTTTACTAACCTTATAATCAAGGTGGCTGCAGTAGGCTAAGGCATGATCGTTGTTAGCTGTCAATTTCGTAAGGGATTCCAGCATTTCAGGGTTAATCGGATTTGAGTAAATTTCTTTTCCTTCAAATACAACATATTGTCCATTCATCGCTACATATGAATCAATATTTAATTCTTTTTGAATCCAATAAAACATGTTCGGTACACGGCCCGTGGCAATAGCCGTGTGAATACCTCGTTCTTGAAGTAATCGAACTGCTTTTTTCGTGGAATCTGGAATTTTCTTTTCATCATTTAATAAAGTCCCATCAATATCAAAAAACACAATTGGTTTTTTCATTTCATACACCTCCGTTAAATACAACACCTTCGTTACGCTTGGTTGGCTCCAATCACGCCGAATTGGTGTTGTATCGTCTTACACAAACTAGCATATTTTATGAAACGCGTTTCAGGTCAAGTGATTTGATGAAAGTTTTTTTATTAAGGGTGGGGGAAAACTGTAGACGAGCCTTTTACTTGCGGAAAAGTCCGCTTAACTTGCGGAAAGGCCTGCTTGACTTGCGGAAAAGCCCACTTAACTTGCGGAAAGACCCCCGCTTAACTTGTGGATAACTCACTTTACTTGCGGTTAACTCACTTTACTTATGGATAACCTCCTTTACTGTTGGCTAGCTCCTTTTTTCTTGAAATTACAAGAATTTTTCTGAGCAAAAAGACTTGGAATCCAATAAGGACTCCAAGTCTAGTGTAAAATTTAAATCGATTATCAGGCACCATCTAATTTTAAACAGTTTTACGTTCAATTAATGTAACGGGAATTTCTTGATAGGAAGCCTCGCTATCAACTATTCCTTGCAAAAATAGCTTCCTTCCCATTTCCACTAGCGGGATGTCAATCGTTGTGATGTTCATCATTTTTGCGATGGGCTGATTATTGAAACCAATAAGGGCGAGGTCACCTGGTATTGAAATATTTTGCTGTTGAGCACAGGTTACAATACCGGCTGCTACTTCATCACCTGTAATCAGCAAAGCGGTGGGTGGATCAGTCATTTGTTTGATCCGCGCGATAATTTGTTCACCATCCTCAAAGTTTAGAGATTGCTCAAAAATATAACTAGGGTTATTTGGTAAATGATGATCTTTAAGAAAATCCTTATAAGCCATTGCTCTAAATTTACTATTTGAGCCTGTCTTTCGGCCAATACTATAGCCGATTTTTCGATGGCCTTTTTGATATAGGTATTCTAACGCAAAAATAAATGTTTTGTAGTGGTCGACATAAGTGGAGGATACATTTTTACCCCTTGTATCTTCACATAAAACAATCGAACCATAGGGTGTAAATTCTTCAATTGTCGGCCAGCCGCATATTCTGGAACAAATAATTAACGAATCAATCTGCTTTTGCTTAAGCATCTGTAAGGCTTCCAACTCTTTGGCCTCTTCGTAGTTGCTCTGGAATAACACCAGCTTATAGTTGTTTTCTAATGCTTCAATCGCCATTCCTTTCATTAACAGAGCAAAATAAGGATGGTCGATAAAGGGCACAACCACACCGACAAGAAATGTTTTTCCCATACTTAAATGGATGGCGTTGATATTAGGCTGATAATTACTATCCTTAATCGCTGCTAAAACTGCATTCCTTTTTTCCTCACTCACATACGGATGGTTATTTAGCACCCGCGAAACGGTTGAAACTGAAACACCGGCCATCTTAGCTAACTCTCTAATGTTTGTCATATAATCACCATTTTTTCAATGTTGCTTAAATAGATTATAGTACAAAATGAAAGGAATCCATACAGTTTATAGCATGATTGCTTCAAACGCCGCGGTGGTGTTATATGTACTATACCTGTACAGGGTAAAAAATGGCACATACTATAAAGACTAAGGAAAGAAAAGGATTGTTAAAGGGGCTAATGTTGTGAAGAAGTGGGTCCGTATTATTGCGATATTCATCTGCATCTGTTCTATTGTTCAAACTAATGCTTCTGCTAAGATGATAAAGAGAAAGCAAATTGAGCCAACAGGGCAAGTCATTTGGGATGTGGCAACGAATAAAAAGGTTATTGCTTTAACGTTTGACGATGGACCAAGCCCGATCTATACACCACAAGTTCTTGATGTTTTAGAGCAGTACGGTGCGCATGCAACCTTTTTTCAAATTGGAAATAGAATGAGGCGTTATCCTGACATTGTTGAACAATTGGTGGATGCTGGCCATGAAATAGGCATCATTCCATGACGCATCCATATGAAAATAAGGTTGGTTTTCAAAAGATGCGCGACGAAATTATTGAAGCTGATCATATTATTCAAAGATATCAGCCCAACCATTCTAAGTTATTTCGTCCGCCGGGAGGATATTAGACAGTGCATTATTACAAGAGGCAAGAAAACAGGGTTACAAAGTAGTGTTATGGTCTTATCATCAGGAATTAAAGGATTGGTCCCTGCCAGAGCAAAGGTCATGGCTGATCATGTTATTCGCCATGCCAGGAATGGCGATATTATTCTCCTGCATGATGGTGCGGCAATCGAAATCAAACCATTGAGGCCTTAAAGATCTTTTTGCCGGTACTAATTAAACAGGGATATGAATTTGTAAGTGTATCAGAGCTGCTTTCTAATAAGGAATAACCCACACACCACCGTTGTATCTAGAATTTTTAAATACAAATAATCACCTTCAATGTGCCTGACACCATTCGTGGACACTGTCCTTCTCAGGAGGACAGTGGAATCCCAGTTACATTCTGAATTAAAATACAAGATAAAAAGGTGCCTGACACCACATGCATAATTGCATTGGTTTCAGGCACTTTTTTTCATAAAAAAGGCTGTGTTAAACTTGTGCGCTCCAGGCGCTTCCGCTTTTCTATTTAATTGCAATGCTGACTTTTAGTCGCTTTCCTTTGATTGAGGCATTTTCCATGGCTTGTAGCACTAGTGAGCCCTTTCCATTTAGAATATCCACATAGGATAAATGGTCTTGAATCGTAATAATGCCGATATCTTCAACTGTTATTCCCGGTATTTTCGCGATGGTCCCAACGAAATCGACCGCACGAATCTTCTTCTTTTTGCCGCCGCTGAAATGGAGTTTCATGATATCTTGGTTGATGCGGGCCGTTTTATTATTCCTGACCACTCGGCGGCCGCTGATCTTTTCTTCGAAGGCCGCCTTTCCTCCAGCAACTTCCTGTGGTTTTGGTGCCTCTATTGAAGGAATCTCAAAGCCAATATATCTTTCAATCGCTTTAACGAATTTTCCTTCATAAGGCGTGCTAAACGTAATGGCCTTACCTTTATTTCCAGCTCGTCCGGTTCTGCCTGTGCGGTGGACATAGCTTTCTTTTTCCATCGGTACGTCATAGTTAATCACAAGTGTCACGTTATCAATGTCAATCCCACGTGCAGCAACATCGGTGGCCACTAGGTATCGGAAATTCCCCATTTTGAACCCGTCCATCACAGCAAACCGATCTTGTTGTTCTAACCCTCCATGAAGTCTTTCACATGAATAGTTGGATGCTTCCAATTCAGCGTATACAGTTTCAACGTGTTCTTTCGTTTTGCAAAAAATTAGACAGCTGTCAGGGTTTTCAACGACAGTAACATCTTTAAGCATGGAAAGTTTCTCTTCTTCTTTAACATTGATTAATCGATGGTCAATTGTATCCGTAGTAATGCCAGCCGCTTCAATCTCGATATGAAAGGGCCCTTTCATATACTTATGGCAGAGAGTTTCAACATCCTTCGGCAATGTAGCGGAAAATACCATTGTGACTCTGTTGGATGGAAGTTCTTTTATTATTGCTTCGACTTCATCGATAAAACCCATATTCAGCATTTCATCCGCTTCGTCGATAATAAGATACTGAATCTGGCTTAAATCTAGCGTTCCTCTATCGATATGGTCGATGACACGCCCTGGTGTCCCTACGACAACATGGGTTTTTTGCTTCAATTCTTCCTTTTGCTTCGAAAAAGGTTCTTTCCCATAAACGGCCATTGCTTTAATTCGTTTAAACCTGCCAATATTCGTCATATCATCGCGAACTTGAACCGCGAGTTCTCTAGTAGGAGTGAGAATTAAGGCCTGTGGCTTTTTTTCTTCCCATTCGATCATCTCGCATATAGGGATCCCAAAGGCTGCTGTCTTGCCGCTCCCAGTTTGGGATTTTACGATAAGATCGTGCTTTTCCAATGCTGAAGGAATCACTTCCCGTTGAACCTCTGTAGGTGCTTCGTATTTTAACACCGCAAGCGCTCTTGTTATTTCATTGCTTAAAGGGTATTCTCCAAAACTTCTTTCACTCATGTAGGAACCTCATTTTTTTATATTATTCGACTCATCTATAGGATTTCTCTGAAAGAAACATCATATGCAAAAGCTGAATAGGATTCATTATACAGGAAAAGCCGAACAAATCGGCTCTTATTCCAAAATAAAGACTATTAATAAACTTTATTAAAATGTCCCGGTTTTAATAAAGAAAAATCAAGAAACACAACGACATCCACAAATTACCAAATGGTGCCTGACACCGTTTTCAATATTTTCAACTTATAAACATGACATTTATCATGCCCAGGACATGATACTTGCTACTAACATGGACAGGATCCTTTCGTTATAATTCGAATTAACGACACGTAATGGAAAGGAAATTGAATAAAATGACCTTACAGGATACGAAGAATTTGAAGAAACAAATTACTCCCTTTGAAAAATCAACGGCTAAGGAAAGTGTTTGGCAAATCATTAATACGGTTGTTCCGTTTATAATCTTATGGTACCTTGCTTACTTAAGCCTTTCTGTTTCTTATTGGTTAGCATTAGTACCCGCCGTGTTAGCTGCAGGCTTTTTGACAAGGATTTTCATCATTTTTCATGATTGTACCCATCATTCCTTTTTTAAGAACCGCGGTGTCAATCGAATAACTGGCACATTTATGGGGGTTTTAACGCTATTTCCTTTTGATAAATGGGGACATGAGCATTCCGTACATCACGCGACAAGTGGGAACTTAGACAAGCGCGGAACTGGAGATATTTGGACACTTACCGTGGATGAATATATAGCAGCACCACTTAAACTTCGTTTAGCATATCGTTTTTATCGTAATCCGGTCGTCATGTTTGTTTTAGGACCGATTTATGTTTTCCTTTTAAAAAATAGATTTAACCGTAAAGGTGCGAGAAAGAAAGAACGCATGAATACGTATTTAACTAATGTTCTTATCGTTGCGTTGATTGGGTTGCTTTGTTGGGCAGTCGGCTGGCAGTCGTTTCTTTTAATAGAAGGCTCGATTTTCATGATTTCAGGAGCAGCAGGCATTTGGCTATTTTATGTACAGCATACTTTTGAGGATTCCTATTTTGAAGAAGATAAAGAATGGGAATACGTGAAAGCAGCAGTTGAAGGCAGCTCATTCTATAAGCTTCCAAAGGTTTTGCAATGGCTCACAGGTAACATTGGCTTCCACCACGTCCATCATTTAAGTCCAAGAGTGCCTAACTACAAACTTGAAGAGGCACACAACAATACGAAGCCATTACAAAATGTACCGACGATCACTCTTGCTACAAGTTTTCAATCACTCCGGTTTCGCCTTTGGGATGAAAAAGCCAAGAACTTTATAAGCTTTAAAGACATTAAATCTGTTGCTAAAAAAAGGATTTCTGTTCAAGCAAAACCTGAACTATAAGTTCACATCAACGGGAGATTCCGCTTAACTTCACGTTTATCAGATAAGGAGAGAACAATATATGATTCGAATTGTCATTGCTGAGGATCAGGAAATGCTGTTAGGAGCAATTGGTTCCCTCCTCAATTTGGAAGATGATATGGAAGTAGTCGGGAAGGCGGGAAATGGAGAAGAGGCACTGACGCTTGTCCACCTTTTAAAGCCCGATGTTTGTCTCATGGACATAGAGATGCCTGAAAAGAGTGGGTTAGAGGCAGCAGAAGCATTAAAGCCATATGGCTGCAAAGTCATCATTTTAACTACATTTGCCCGGAATGGCTATTTTCAGCGGGCATTAAATGCGGATGTAAGAGGGTATTTATTAAAAGATAGTCCCAGTGAGGAGTTAGCAGGATCGATTCGCCATATTATCAACGGAGAGCGAATCTATTCTTCTGAACTAATCGACGAAGAATTCAGTGAAACCGCTCCAGAACAAAACGTAATAGAATCGTTTGGAAATAGCGAAAGCACTAAGAAAATCGCTCATAAGCAATTTGGAACGGTCAGAAAGTATCTTTCATCGATATTGGATAAAATCAAGTTGCCTACGGGGTAAAATGAATAACATCTCAGAAAAAGTGCCTGTCGATCAGGCACCTTTTTCTTTTGAGAAGTATGTCATGTAATATCCATAACTTAAAGAAGGAAAAAACTAATCAAGAGTTTAATTAAAACCTTATCGCACAAATATAAATTTAATCTACCGTTTCAAAGACGATTTGTTTTTCCTTATCAACTTCTAATGCTGATACAATATAAGCAAAGCCATTCATTAAAAAATACATAACATTGGATTGTATCCGTTCACTTTCCCCTAAATAAGTATTTATAATAATGATGACAGAATACAAAATGACAAAAAATAATGCGATTTTATTAAAAATGGCCATTTAGGAACAACCCCTTTGTATAGGATGCTTATTGTAATCATATTTGCTTAAAGCCGGTCTTATGCAAATTGTCCGGAAATCTTCATTCATTCCAAATCCAATAGTTAAGAAAGGAACCTTGCCATGTCATTATCCTTTGATCATTTAGTCTTTTACTCGAATAAACCGGAAGAGGCTGTTCCTCTTTTAAAACAGAGAGGGATTCACGCTGTCAATGGCGGTCGTCATGAATGTTGGGGCACCTATAATTCACTGGCCTATTTTGGTTTAAGCTATATTGAATTTTTAGGAATTGAAAATTTGCCGGTGGCGGAGAAACAGGAAGAGAACCGTCTGATTAAGCATATTGTGGAGCGATTGGCACGGAAGAAGCAAGAAGGTCCTGCTAGAATCGCCATTCGCACAGATCATATTGAACAGTTGGCCGTAAAACTTCAAGAATCAGGGTTCATAGTGTTTGGCCCGCTTTCAGGTGAACGAACGCGTGCCGATGGACAAGTATTGAAATGGTCGTTGCTATTCCCTGAAGCAGCAGATAACGAGCTGAAACTGCCATTTTTTATTCAATGGGAAAAATCGGATGGGGAAAGACGTTTAGAATTAGCGGAGCAGGGCTTAATTGGGTCGCACACGGTCGGAAATCCACAATTTGAGAGTGTCGGTTTTGTTGTTCAAAACTTAGAGCAAACTTTAGCGACATGGGGAAGAATAATTGATCTTAATCAGGGCGAAGAATTTGTAGATTCAGCCATCAATGCCCGGTGCAGGGAAATAGAATTGGCTGGAACGAAGCTGTTGTTTTGTACACCACTTGGAGAGGGAATTGCTGCAAGGGTGTTAAAAGAAAAAGGAGAAACACCCTTCTTAGTAAACCTGTCCGGGACTGGCCAAAGTGGGCTTTTGGAAATGTTGAATGGATTTTGGCGATTTCAATGAGAAGTAGTAGTGACGAAAAGAAT
>Ga0213824_1001700_pt1 | contig 12093 bp, 12 predicted proteins | sample MC6MC0906MG_FD_179892 | JGI IMG/M metagenome (GOLD analysis project Ga0213824, IMG submission 179892) | Enriched soil aggregate microbial communities from Iowa State University, Ames, United States - MC6-MC0906-MG | ecosystem: Environmental > Terrestrial > Soil > Unclassified | place: USA: Iowa...
TTTTCTTGCAACTTTTCCATCCTCCTTTCTTGTTTCTATATGTTAGATGATACAGATTTGTAAATCGTTTCAATAAAGTTAAATTTTATAACATAAAAAAATCCCCTTTAGAAAATGTGCTCTAAAGGAGGACTTAGGTTTGTAACTATTTATATTTCGTTTTCTTGATTTGATACTCAATCAATTTACTTTAATAAGGTCAGTGTTGCTGCGATTGCATTGTCAACAAAGGATCGTTGTGGTCGAGACTTCATCATAACTGTTAAGCCAATTAACCCTACAATCAATGCCTGTGCCAAAGACTTTGCATCTGTATTGGCATCCAGCTCCCCTGTTTGGATTCCTCGTTCAATTGTCTCCTGAAAAATAACGGCTAGGTACATTTGATGTTCTCGGGTCAAGACTTCAAATTTCTCATCATGAGGTGCAAGTTCTACCATTGTATTGATACAAAAACAACCTTTACTGAGATCTTCTTCGTATTCCTTGGTAATAATATCTGCAAAAAAGATTGAAAAGGCCTCTTTTACAGACGGGTATTTTTGAAGTGTAGATCGTATATCAGATGCACGAGACGTTGTATATCTACGAAGTGCAGCTTCAAACAATTCTTTTTTGTCGCCAAAGGTTGAATAGATACTAGGGCGTTGAATACCCATTCTAGAGGTGAGGTCACTTAACGAAGTTGCCTCATATCCCTTCTCCCAAAATAGCTGCATCGCTGCTTCTAAAACTTGACCTTCATCAAATTCACGAGTTCTTGCCATAAGAACACACCTCTAAACTTTAATTTTTAAGGATTATTTTTTATTGACATTAATTTTATACCAAATAGTATGTAATTATTATATATACAGGTAGTATTCATGTCAAATAAAGACTTAATTTTTTTAGATGCATAAATAAATAGTTGACATTCTGAATGACATTAAGATATATTTACCAATAATTATATTGTACCGAACAGTATGTTATAATTTCAATCTAATGTGAATGGAGGGAAAGTATGTGTAAACCTCAGACAAATTTAGAACATAGACCTCTTTACACCGGAATAACAGATTCTTCATCATCCACATCTAACATGAAAGAACAGTCATCTATGACCCGAGCTGTTACATTGTTGTTTGCAACTGCCTGTGGAATATCGGTCGCCAATATTTACTTTGCACAGCCCTTGCTTGATCAACTGTCTGAAGCATTTGGTATTAATCATTCCACTATCGGTATCGTTATTACCATTACACAGATTTTTTATGGTTTGGGCTTACTGTTGCTGGTACCACTTGGAGATTTACTGAACCAACGGCGATTAATAATTGGTCAAATGCTGTTATCTATAATGGCTCTAGTTATCGTTGGTACGGCCTTTTCGAGCATCGTACTTTTTGCAGGTATGGCTTTGGTGGGGCTACTAGCAGTTGTGACGCAGACACTTGTGGCATTTTCAGCGACAATGGCACCCTCTGCCGAACGAGGCAAGGTCGTTGGTATTGTAACAAGCGGCATCGTTATTGGTATACTTCTCGCTCGAACATTCGCTGGTATATTAACTGATCTTGCAGGCTGGCGCTCCGTATATCTGGTATCTGCTGTCATTATGCTTTTGATGGTTTGTATGTTTGTCAAGGTGTTACCTCATGCTGAACGCGAGGTAAAATCGTTGTCCTATTCTCGATTAATTAGGTCAGTGCTTGATTTGTTTATTCAGGAAAGAACATTACGAATCCGCTCCTTTCTAGCCATGCTAATTTTTGCTGATTTTAGCATTTTGTGGACTTCGCTAGTACTGCCGCTTAGTACACCTCCGTTCATCCTATCTCACAGCGCAATTGGAGCTTTTGGCCTAGTAGGAGTAGCCGGGGCATTAGCAGCGGCGCGAGCAGGGAAATTGGCCGATCAAGGTTATGGACAACGAACGACAGGTATTTCTTTAGCTATATTATTGCTTTCATGGTTGTTCATCCGTTATCTAGAAAACTCTTTAATTGCACTAGTCATCGGCATAATTCTTCTTGATTTGGCGGTGCAAGCAGTTCATGTTACAAATCAAGCCATGATTCTTCCGCTGCGAGCTGAAGCACGAAGTAGACTTACAGCTGGCTATATGGTGTTCTATTCAATTGGCGGTGCAAGTGGATCCATTGCTTCAACACAAATGTACGCACACTTTGGCTGGGGAGGAGTTTGCTTACTGGGAGCCTCAATTAGTGCATTCGCCCTTCTTTTTTGGGCAATGACCTGCCGAGTAAGGACTTAATGAAATAACAAGGCGCTAATTAACATGGAGTTGAACTGATCACTCCATTTCTACAAGCAACATGATGGATAAAAACTAATCAGACAAGGAGAGATCATAAATGGAAATAGGTATTACTTCTTTTGTAGAAACGAAACCAGATGTTCACACTGGGGAGGTGATAAGTCACGCGCAACGATTACGTGAAGTTGTTGAGGAAATAATTTTAGCTGATCAAGTAGGACTAGATGTCTTTGGGGTTGGTGAGCACCATAGGATGGATTACGCTGCTTCTTCCCCAGCAATGGTTCTATCAGCGGCGGCACCTCAAACGAAAAAAATAAGACTAACTAGTGCAGTTACAGTGCTCTCATCCGCTGATCCTGTAAGAGTTTTTCAGGATTTTTCTACACTCGACGGTATTTCAAATGGTCGCGCAGAGATTATGGCAGGACGAGGTTCCTTTATCGAATCCTTCCCCTTATTTGGCTATAACTTAAAGGACTATGAGGAGCTGTTTGAAGAGCATTTAGCATTATTGCTTAAAATACGTGAATCTGAAAAAGTCACATGGAAGGGTGGACATCGACCAGCCATTAATGATTTAGGAGTATATCCTAGACCTGTTCAAAATTCCTTACCAGTATGGATTGGTAGCGGTGGCAATCAAGAATCCGCCGTCCGAGCAGGTCTTCTGGGATTACCTCTTATGCTCGCCATTATTGGAGGTAGTCCAATGCAATTTGCTCCCATTGTACAGCTGTATAAAAAAGCCGCCACCCATGCAGGTCATGATCTATCAAAACTTCAGGTAGGATCACATTCAATAGGTTTTGTTGGAGAAAACACAGAATGGGCAGCAGATACATTTTTCCCATCGACTCAGGCAGGTATGAACAAATTAGGGAAAGAACGAGGCTGGGCTTTTTATGATCGCTCTAGCTTTGACGCTGCACGTAGTTTTGAGGGAGCCTTGTATGTTGGTGATCCAGATACAGTGGCTAATAAAATCATTCATCTTCGTAAGCATGTTGGGATTACACGTTTTATGTTGTATGTGCCTTTAAGTACGATGCCACATGAACAGGTGATGCGTGCCATAGAGTTACTTGGAACAGAAGTTGCTCCTCGTGTACGTGAGGAAGTTGCCAAATGGGAAGCAGAACAGGAGTCACATTCATTCCTTTAATAAAGTAAAAAGAATTACAATTCGGAATCTAGTAGAGGTCTCTTGTCAAATCTACCTTTAAAGAAATCACCTATCGAATGATTCCAAATGCTGCAGGCGAAATCGTGATAAACTTCCATCCATGTTGTGGATACATGGTGGCGGGCACCACAATATGGATGATGTTTTGCGCGAGCGTTTTGTTCAGGCAGCAAAATGTGTTGTGGTGTCTGTCGATAAAATTGATATATTGGATATATTTGAATATAATTAAATTGGAAATAAATAGAATTGAATAAGAAGGAAAATAGTGAACGAAGAATTTTAAAAAGCTTAGATACTCTGTCGTGATAGTTTTATTACTAATTTCAGCATTTACGATATCTAATTTTTCTAAGAGTGTAAATGCCAAGACAGTCTGCGTCAAAACATTAAGATGGAATTTTTTAATACATACAAGCTGGATGAATACAACTCTACTAAAGAAAAAATGTAGCTATGCATGCGTTAGGTCCTGCCTTGGGGTTGGCTCATAATTTATCTGGTGATGTAAGTTTCGACTACCGTTACTTTGTCTGTAAATGATAAAGCGTCGTATTATTCGGCATATAATAGTTATTAAAAATGAGGTGAAAAAATGAAGTCATTTAATCGCAGGATTTCTTCAGCATGTGTATCAATATTATCCATGGTTACACTTTTAGTTTATAGTGATAGCGAAAGTGTAACTACTAACTCGGAGATTGAAGTATCTCCTTTAAGTGCATCTTTTGACATCGATGTTAATAATGTTAATGCAGTTGTAGGTGATGCGGATAATGTGTTTGTAGGATATGTTGGAAAATTAGAGGGAACAGAGTATAAATATCCTGTAACAATAGAGACTGCGGTTGGAACAAAAGAAGTATCAAGTCCATATACTAATTATTCAATTACAGTAATAGACAATATTAAAGGGAAACTGAAGAAAAATCAGCCTATATCAGTACAAAAATCAGGTGGTATAAGTCAAGATCAAGATGTATATTTACTTTATGAAGGTGATTCGTTGCCTGTAGAGGGGCGATATTACATTTTTAATACTTATAATCAACCAGATGGATCTATTCTGATCTCTGGGCCGAATTCAAATATCGAATTAAATGCAGATAGTATGAGTGAGATTGTAAGTTCAGAAGAGTATAAAAAATATGTTAAAGCAGTTAAAAATGAAGTGAAGAGTGACCGTAAAAGATTTGAATCTGACTACACTGAATAATATTTTGGTAAAGCTAAGTACAGTCGCTTTCATAAAATCTTTGTGCCTGAAGCTGAGGTAAATCAGCGTGCAAGTCAGAACTATTTAGATGAGATGGCTCTTGCACTTCACCCTTAATTTAACTTACTAAGAATGTGTCCTCAATGATTAAACCAGCTTCTATCACAGTCATTAAGAAGTTCAGTTGAATTCATAATTGGACATGAGCGAGTATCCTCTTTTCTAAACAAAAGGTGCTCTCGGTACGTTTTAAAAAAGAATATTTGGTAAAAAATCATTTAACTAGTTACAAAGTGTATTTTAATTTTAATAAATTTTAAATGCGAAAATGCTGTTACATAGATATTTTCGCATTTTTATAATTGTAACATTTAGTTATAGTAGCTCTGTTGATAAACTTCACAGTTGTGCAAATTCAATTCCTCAATTTATGTCTTTCAACCTTTTAAGGATTAATTTATTTCAAGTTTATCGTAAAAATAAAAGCAGTAATTTCTTTCAATACTAGCATAATGACTTTTTTATCATTGCTAGAGAAGTTTAGAATGAACTAATGAATTATGTTATTAAATATAATAAGCATTATCAATTAAATCCTCATATTTTTAGGGATGAGCATTTGTATTGGCATAGTGATATCCATTGGGCCTCTCTTGTAGCACCCTATCAATTAGCAAGGCAAGAAAAAATCACTACTTATATTGGTATTTTAGAAGATTGCGAAATGGTCATAAAAAATGTAATTAAGGAACCTTTTGAACAACCTGCTTTTCAGGTAATCGGCTCTCGAACACCTATGCATTCAAGCGCACTTGGGAAAGTAGTTTTAGCTCATCTAACACCTAACAAACAACTTGAGATGTTAAAAAGTATCGAGCTAAATACTTATACAACAAAAACATTTTATGATTATGATTTATTGATTCCTCATTTACAGGTTATTAAGGGACAAGGATATGCCGTCGATGATGAAGAAACTAATCTAGGTTGGTGCTGTATAGCAGTTCCTATTTATTTGAATAAAGAGGTGATTGGCGCGATAGCCTTGCATAGTTCGACGGAACAAATTAAAAAAACGGCTATTCGTTCGTTTGCAAAAAAATTAGTGAAGACAAGTCAACAAGTTACTGTAGAACTCAAATACCTTTTAGCGTAGTGTTTATTTCTTAGAAGATTTTCATCTATACTTCGCCCTCTTTTTACAATTAAAATGCTTTTGTTTCTATATCCGAAACTAAATATAAGCATGTTGGTAAAAGAATTTTTTTTGTTCTATTCTGATTAACGAAAAGACAAGGAGGCAGGAATATGAAATTTCATACATTAAAGAAATCAAACATCAATATTTCAGAAATTGGTCTTGGGACTAATGCTGTAGGTGGACATAACTTATATGAAAAATTAAATGAACAAGATGGTAGAGAACTAGTCTCCACAGCGATTGATTTAGGAATAACTTTTATTGATACAGCAGACATTTATGGAACAGGGCGTTCGGAAGAAATCATTGGAGAGGTATTAAAAGCATATCGAAGAGGAGATTTCATTTTAGCAACAAAAGGAGGAAGACATTGGTTTGAAGATGGTTCAGTAAAAACAGATAATCATCCTCAATATTTACGTCATGCACTCGAGAACAGCTTGAAACGGCTACAAATGGATTATATAGATTTTTACTATTTACACTTTCCAGATAATGAAACCCCTCTTGCAGAAGCGATTGGCGAATTATCACGCTTAAAAGAAGAAGGAAAGATTCGAGCTATAGGCATTTCAAACGTAACATTAGATCAACTAATAGAAGCTAATGCGCATAATGATATTTCTGTCTTACAATCTCCTTACAATATGTTAAATCGTTCAGCAGAGCAAGATTTATTGCCATATTGTATAAAAAATAATATTTCATTTATTCCATATGGTCCACTTGCATATGGCATACTTGGTGGTAAGTATACAAAAGACTTTAAGTTAAGTAATGGGGACTGGCGAATTTCGGAACCTTTATTCCACGACCAACTATTTGAGCAAACATTAGCAAAAGTAGAAGTATTAAAGGAAATTGCAGAGGAAAAGCAAACGACATTACCAAATCTTGCCCTTGCTTGGTTATTAGCGCAGGATGGCATTGACGCAGTTATCCCAGGCGGAAAACATAAAAACCAAGTTGCTAGCAATGTGAAAGCTTCTGATGTTATTTTAACGAAAGAAGATTTAGTGCATATAAAAAGAATTTTATTATAAAATAGTTTGTTAATAACAATAAAATGCGAAAATGATGTTTACCAACATTTTCGCATTTTATCAGGACGTTCTACGCAAAAAATCTCCAATTTTAAGCCAGGTTAGTCCTCTAACTGCTTTTACTTTTTCCTGATCAATTCCCACGTCTTAGTTTAAATCGAAATTAAACAACTTTTCCTCCTTTAATCAAGCTCACGTACTTCGATTGGGATTAATGTTCTTTCTAATTGTTCTCGATGCTGTTCGTACTGAGGTGGTAACATTAATTGGCTACCCATTGTCTCAGGTGTTTCGTCATGAGCGAATCCAGGTGGATCTGTCGCAATTTCAAATAAAATTTCACCAGGTTCACGGAAATAAATCGCATTAAAATAATTACGATCCTTCACTTCGGTAACATGTTGACCATGATTCATAACATACTCTTGCCATTCTAGATGATCCGTATTATCCTGTGCTCTCCATGCAATATGATGAACTGTTCCTACACCCATTTGACCACGAACACCAGCTACAACTTTTAAATCAACAGTATTGCCAATGTCTGCACTAGATTTGTAGCGTGTATAGTCGCCTTCTGTTGCTATTTCTTCAAGACCCATTACTTCAGTTAAAACTTTTGCTGTTTCTTCAGGGCGGCTTGAATAAAGTGTTGCTCCACTAAATCCTTTAATAGCAACCTCAGGTGTTACTTCACCAAAAGCCCATTCATTTAAATCGCCCTCTGCACGTTCAACCAATTCAATATGCAGACCATGTGGATCATCGAATTGAACAACTTGTTCACCAAAACGTTCAGCCTTTTTAAATGGAATCGAAAATTTAGCAAGACGATTAATCCAAAAAGGTAGTGCTCCTTCTGGTACAGCATATGTTGTGACACCAACCTGACCATCTCCAATACGGCCTTGATAAGCGTTTACCCACGGAAAGAAGGTAATGATTGTACCAGGATTCCCGCCTTTGTCGCCGAAGTATAAATGATAGGTGCCTGGGTCATCAAAGTTAACCGTTTGTTTTACTAAACGTAGCCCTAGCACTCCTGCATAAAAGTCGATATTCTCTTGTGGATGCCCTACAATTGCCGTGATATGATGAATACCCGTAGTATGTTTTTTCATGTTAGCAAGCCCTTTCACGACTAATTATTTTCACCTATACTTTGCCCAATTATGCTTTCCCTCAATCGTTCAAGAACATTATCGAATTGTATATAATGCTTTGGACCAAGGAATTAATTGATCTAACATTTGATTAACTGAATCTGCTTGCACAGCTTTTGGTTTAAAGTCTGTACCATTTTCAAAATCTGTGAATAGTGATAATGCTGGGTGAACACGTACATCTGCGATTAAAAGCTCGCCCATAATGCCACGTAAATGCTCTGCTGCACGAGCACCGCCTACAGAGCCATAAGAAACGATACCCGCAGCTTTGTTATTCCACTCTACGCGTAAATAATCCAGTGCATTTTTTAATGCTCCTGTAATCGAATGATTGTATTCTTGTACGATGAATACAAATCCATCTTGTTTAGCAATAATTTCTGACCAACCCTGTGCTCCTGAAGCATCTTGTCCTGGTTCGCCTAATAATGGCAATTTATAATCAGCAATATCAATTACTGTATAATTTGTGTCGCCTCGTTGATCCGCAATTTCCTTTACCCATTGTGCTACTTGAGGACTTACTCGCCCTTCACGTGTTGATCCAATAATAATCCCAATATTTAATTCTGCCATTGTTTGTTCCTCCTCTTTTTTTGAAGAAAATAATTTATTTAAAAAACCCATGATTGTACCTCCTTCTGATGCAAAAAGTCAGCTTTCTACATGAACTGAAAGGTTCGAATTCATTTATCTTGATTTTATTTATCTTGAATTCGAGATAATAATAACACGGTATATAATAGACGTCAACATGTTTGTTTATTATAAAAAAAAGAGATGTTATCTTTTCAACATCTCTGCTTAGCCCTTCCCTAAAATGCTATAAACCTGTGACTTTAGATAGCTATATTGAGCATCATTGGTATCTTGAAAAGTCTCTTCTTTACTTGAACAAAGATCCTGATATTCGAGTGCATATGTGAATTGCTCTTCTGTAAAGTCTCTTCTTTCTCCATCAATAACATTATAGAAATGCCAGCCTTCATCAAGCCATGTTTTAAAAATTTCGCCTCCAAGAATATCATTTACCACTAATGCGGTGACTCCACATTGTCCTCTTGCTGGATTATCTTTACTCCATTTTGAGCTTGATTGACTTGACCAAGATTTTTTTATAGCTTTTAGTAATTCTTTTTCTGTATACTTTCTCAACAACCTTTTCTAACCAAATATTCTTAACAATAATACATCGTCGATTTTAATTGGCGCTACTTAAATTTATTCATCATATTGATTTTCCTTTTGGTATCAGCAATCAATTATGCCTCGGCATAATTGCGTCCGGAATCGGCTTTGTGCTTACACAAAGAATTCCTTTTCGATTCCGTGACATCCGCCGGAGGCTTAACTTCTTTCAGCGGGTGTTTGGACACCCGCTGAAAAGTAGCTAAATTCGCATTCATCTCACCACCTGTAGAGGTGGGAGACTTCTGCTGAAAGAAGTTAAAAACACCATTGTATGTAAAGCGTAGTATGTGGCTTTAGAATATTTCATAAATATCCCTATTCAAACCTATTGTAGACCTTTACTGTCTGCAATTGAATTTAAAAGCATGTTTTGAAGGAGATTTATCAAAACATGCTAACCCTTGCCTATTATCCACCATGTCCATAGCCTGCTTCCGAGCCCATTGCATCTGCTTTTGTTACATGTACAGTACCAAACGGATGATTTGGAGGAGCATAAATTGTGAAAAGCTTTAACGGCTTATTTCCTGTATTTGTAACATTATGCCATGTTCCAGCTGGAACCATTATGGCAGAGTCTTCACTTACATTTCTTTGGTAGTTTAAATAATCCTTAGTTGGACCCATTTGAGTTATGCCTTGCCCTTCTTCAATACAAATAAATTGGTCCACATGAGGATGCACCTCTAAGCCAATGTCATCTCCGACATTGATGCTCATAACGGTTACTTGTAAATGCTTCCCTGTCCACAACGCTGTGCGATAGTTTTTATTTTGCTTGGTAGCCTCTTCTATATCCACAACAAAGGGTTTCTGTCCAAAATCCTTCTGAACATTCCTCCATTCATTTGAATAATCACTTCGATTCCCTTGTTCCATCTGATTGGGATAGGCCCAATACGCAGGTTGATAATTGTAATGATACATCTGGTAATTTCCATAATAAGGATGATACATTTGCCTCAATCCCCTTTCACATTATAAAATTATCCTATGCAAGTGGGTAAAGGAATGTACATTCATGAAAGTATCTCAACAATCGTGCTTTTAAAAGTTATCAATTTCGCCTTGGCGTAATTGCGTCCGGATTTTGAATTGTGCCCGCACAATTGGCTATATTCTAACATTAACTTCACCAGAGTTCCGGGATATTTCTGATAATGATCTCCTCTATATTCATCGTCTCAATATGGATGATGAGAATTGGTGTAAACAGCATAGGCTAGAGTTATTTATCCCTGACTCGGATGAGCTGTACTATTTTGATACATCATCAAAAGATTCTGATGGTGAATATAAGGTAATGTGCTATGACCTAATGAATGGAATTATTTATGAATATGCCCCTACTTTTTCAGATTTTCTTGAAAAATTAATTGATGAACGTACTTGGGGATGACGGCATCAAAAGTTGCCTCGATTCGTTCAGCTATCGAGGCAACATCCAGTTATTATTGGGACAATTCCTTTTGTAAATGTAATCGGAATTTCTCATCTGTTAAAAACTTCAATTGAAAGCTATTCATGTTTTTAGATAGCTTTGTCTGTTCTATCCTATTGAGATTATTGGCAAAAAAGGCGATCTCCGTTTGATTTCCCTCTTTATCCTTTGTATACGCTGCTAATGTCAAAACAAAGGCAGTAGAACCACCCTTTTGACCTGCATGTAAAAGCCATTCTTGATTTTTAGGGTTTTGCATTAATTGTTCCATTACGGGATCTAGATACTTATGCACATCTTCAGTAAAGTAATTTTTATCATTCAGTTTCTCTAAAATCGATATATAATCTGCTGTTGTTGCACTTATTAAACGATCAGACCAGACCTTTTGAAAATCCATATCTAGGATTTGAAGAATTTGTTTTTTCTCTTCTTTGCTAAGGGGCTTCTTTAACCAAGTTTCATGAATAGACAATGCCCTCTTTCTATATTCTGTCATATCCATAGCCTTCATAGCTGTTAAGGTTTCTTTTTTGGTTAGACTCTTTTCATTCATTAATTGAGTAGGTATGTACAATGAACTTACTATTGGATACAAAGGTTCATGATCCACTAAATTTAACTGCTCTAATACCTTATTAATATTTTCTAGCCCTAATAGCTCCATTAAAAATTCTGTATTTGCATTCGAACTAAAGGCAATCATCCCATTTGCTACTTCGCTCAAGGATACAACATCACTCTCTATTTTGTTATCTTGCTTTAACTGCTTTAGCCATGCTTCATGTGCCCCGCCATCTGTTTTGGGGATATAAAAAGTTTGTAAATCCTCTATACTTACTAGTTGCTGAGGATTTATACGCCCTTCCGCTGCCTGTTGCGCATATTCTATTGCTACAATAATTTTAACTGTACTCGCTAACGGAAGGGACTTCTTTGTATTGATCTCTACCCATTTTTGTTGATTGTAATGAATCGCTAAGGATACATGTTCATTATCTTTATTTTCCTTTATGAATTGCAGGACGTATTCGGGATTATCCTCATTGAGGTCTTTCTGAAATTTCCAAAACACTATGCCTGTTACTATTCCAATACAAGCAAATAGACCTCCAATAATCCAAAAGACTGTTTTCAATATTACTACCTCCATGATTAACACAAATTCTACTTAGATGTTAATCCCATTTCCATTACTTTATGGCTCTTCACCATAACTTGTGGTTGACTTCCGCTCCGCCAGTGTGCTTTCCAGGGGACGTCCGATGAGCCGCTTCACTCGCGCTGCTCGCTCCAGGGTCTCATCTTGGACGCTTAATCCCCTAGGAGTCACACTGGCTCCGCTCCAGTCAACTACTATTACAATTAAAAATGTCAACCACATCT
>Ga0213824_1001716_pt1 | contig 12003 bp, 9 predicted proteins | sample MC6MC0906MG_FD_179892 | JGI IMG/M metagenome (GOLD analysis project Ga0213824, IMG submission 179892) | Enriched soil aggregate microbial communities from Iowa State University, Ames, United States - MC6-MC0906-MG | ecosystem: Environmental > Terrestrial > Soil > Unclassified | place: USA: Iowa...
AAAGGAATTATCGAAGGGTAAACGTTCACGTGGCGAGTTGGTCGCGGATGCTTTGAAGCATAAGGGAAATATAAAAGAATATATGGAACAGCTAGTGAGTAGGAAGGACTTATATCCGGGCTATAACTTATTAGCTGGGAATCGTAATGAGTTATTTTATTACTCAAATATAGGACAGAATTTGCAAAAGGTAGAGCAAGGAATATATGGTGTCAGTAATCATTTATTAAATACCGATTGGCCGAAGGTGCAAAAAGGGAAGGAAGGCATGTCCAAAATCATAAGTGGCAGAAAAGGGAATATAATAGAAAAGCTTTTAACGCTTCTCCAAGATGCAGATCCTGCCTCAGACGAAATTCTTCCGAACACTGGCGTTTCATTAGAATGGGAAAGAATGCTATCTCCGATGTTCATCTCGAGTGAGAATTACGGGACGAGGAGTTCGACTGTTTTATTGATGTCAGATAAGGAAATCAAATATGTAGAACGTGTATTTTCTACTGATGGTGTAAATGATCAGCAATATACGTTTGAGCTGTGAATTTGGAGTGGGTAGGTTGAGGCTATGATATGTGAGGCTTTTTAGAAAATGTACCCTTTTGAAAAACTAATTAAACGTTTGATTGAATAAAGCGGAATGTTATTTTTATTGCTGAAAAAGGGAACTTATTTTTCAAGTGATATATACTATAGGGGAGAAAGGAGCGTGGTTTGTTTGAAAAAAGGATGGTTAGGGATTGGAATTGTGGTCGCGGTTATTGTTATTTTTGGCCTCATGTTCATGTCCAGCTATAACAGCTTTGTCAATCTAGAAGAAAATGTAGACCAGTCGCATGCTCAAATCGAAAATCAGCTGCAAAGAAGGCTTGATTTAATTCCAAACTTAGTGAATACCGTAAAAGGGTATGCTTCACATGAAAAAGAAGTCATCGCATCGATTTCAGATGCACGAACAAGACTAGCAGGTGCAAATACGCCGCAGGAGGAAGCGACAGCGAACGCCGAATTATCTAGTGCTTTAAGCCGGTTGCTCGTAGTGGTCGAAAATTATCCCAACCTGAAAGCAGATCAGCAGTTTACCCAATTAATGGATGAACTTGCTGGGACAGAAAATCGAATCGCCGTAGCCCGCAAAGATTACAATGATCAAGTAGCGGTTTTTAACAAAAAGGTTAAGCGACTGCCGGGATCTATTATCGCGGGTATCGCCGGATTTGATGAAAAAGAATATTTCAAAGCGGATCCTAAAGCTGGAGAAGCACCAAAGGTTGACTTTGGGGGCAATGGATAATGAAAGCGAAGAGGGTCTTCAGCTTTATTTTGGTGTTTTTCACTTTTTTTCTTTGTGCAGCCACTGCACTTGCTGAGGATGTCCAAATTCCTGCTCCAGTAGGAGATATTTATGTACAAGATTTTGCCTCTATATTAAGCGAAACCGAAAGAGCAGGATTAGTCAATTTAGGCAGAAGCATTGAAGATCAAACAACGGCACAGGTTGCTGTTTTGACAGTCGAAACAATTGGTGACCGAACGATAGAGGAATTTGCGAATGAGGCGTTTAGGCAATACGGAATCGGAAGCAAAAAGGAAGACAATGGCGTATTGCTCGTTTTATCGATGAAGGAACGCAAGGTAAGAATTGAAGTTGGATATGGGCTGGAGGGTAGGATTCCAGATGGAAAGGCTGGCCGGATTCTTGATGAATATGCTATCCCCTATCTGAAAAATCAACAGCCGAATAATGCGGTAGTAGAAACCTATAAAGCAATTGCAAAAGAAGTCTTCGCCGAATATGGCATTAAGGGTGGAGAGCAGACAACACCGAATCCAGCGGTATCAAAGGACAAAGGGGCAGGGATTCCATCCTGGCTGATTATCCTTATTGTGGTGGTGGTCGTATTTCTCGACTTTAAGTTTTTTGGCGGTACCCTCACCTATCTACTCCTCTCCATCATCTCCCGGGGCGGAGGCAGAGGCGGAGGAGGAGGTTCCCGCGGCGGCGGCGGCGGATCATCAGGCGGCGGCGGAGCCAGCCGTGGCTGGTAAAGCAGCGGGGTGTTCCTGTACAATTCCTCTTACAAATTCTGTTACTGTTACAACCATGGTGATACAACTTACGGTGTCAGGCACCGTTTGTGGACAGTTGTCCGTGTGTGGTGGACGGTGTTGGAGGCTTGTTTACAAGGTTTTATTTTGTTTTCACTAAAAAAGGTGCTCTTTAAACTGAGGGCATCTTTTTGTGTTGGTGTTTTTGAAAAGTCAGGATGAAGCATTTTTTAGTGTTCTCCTTTTTCTCCTGTAGGAATAATAAATAATGAACCCGAAAAGACAAAGGATGATCAAATAAAAGCTATACCTAGAAAGGTAGGTTCCAACCATAACCCAGCTCCCTCCAAGTACTCTGCCCAAAGTGATAAAGGTAAAGCACCAGATGATCGCCCCTGCATAGGCAAATATGGCAAACTTTTTGTAGGAGTATTGGTTGATTCCTGCAAGATATGCCGTAATATGTCGTACTCCAGGAATAAAAAAGCCGATGATGAGCAGAAACGGACCTAATTTATTAAATAATTTCCTTGTTCGATCAATCCGAGCCACATTGATATGAAGTTTAGGGCCAAATTTATGTAAAAACGGTATGCCTAATTTGACGCCAAAAAAGAAGCTAAGCGTAATTCCACAACATGCTCCAATAAAGGCACATAAGAGAGAAGTCAGGTAAACTAATTTCCCTGCAAAAATAGTATAGCCCACATAAGTGAGCAGAACCTCATCAGGGATGGGCAGTCCAATAATGCCGCCGATTAAGGCAATAATTATCCCCATATAGCCAAAATGTTCAATAAGATAATTCAAATGCTCCATCATTACACGTCCTAATTCATTTCTAGAAAAAATAACATGATAAAAAACGGGTAAAATAACTTTCCCAACTTATCATCCACAAACTTTCTCATTTTTATGTGGTGCCTGACACCATTTTCACCATATCCGTAAATATAATAGTATAAATATTTTTCTTAGGAGTGAGATTTCATGCCGATTGAGTGGAATGAAGTAGATCAATTGTTTCATTTATATAATAAGAAAGTTAGTTATCTAATTCAAATTGTACATGGAAAGTATCCGGCACATTTGTATTGGGGCAGGCGAGTGCAAGTACTGCAGCCTTCATCCATACTCTCATTTAAAGGAAGGGCATTTTCCCCAACGACGGAGCCCGCTGCCCTCCAATTTTCACTCGATACACTCCCGCAAGAGTATCCTGCATTTGGGAAAGGGGACTTCCGAGAGCCTGCCTATCTGCTTCGTACCCATGATGGTTCAACGATTACGGAATTTGTCTATGATTCCCATAAGATTTTGAAAGGGAAGCGTCCGCTAAAAGGATTGCCTTCCTCTTATATTGAAGATGATTCTGAGGCAGATACACTAGTAATTACAATGGTAGATTCCATTTTGGGGATTGGATTGAATCTTAATTATACGATTTACCGTGACCTTGATGTAATAACAAGATCAGTGTCCTTTGAGCATCTTGGTAGTCATGCTATTGAAATACATAAATGTATGAGTATGTCAGTGGATTTCCACGAGTCGAACTGGGACTGGCTGCACCTTCATGGAACATGGGCCAGGGAGCGTCATATCGAACGCCGGCCGCTGCTCCATGGAATTCAATCGATTTCTTCCGCCAGAGGCGCAAGCAGCCACCAGCATAATCCATTTCTTGCGTTACTTTCAAAGGATGCCACCGAAGAGTTTGGCGATGTTTATGGGATTAGTCTAGTGTATAGCGGGAATTTTCGAGCCTCCATCGAAGTAGACCCTTTTGATACAACCAGGCTCAGTATCGGGATTAATCCGTTTGATTTTATCTGGCAGATTAAGCCAGGTGAAATGTTCCAAACTCCGGAGGCAGTAATGGTCTATTCTTCAGAAGGCCTAGGCGGGATGTCGAGGACCTTTCATAAACTATTGCGAACCAGGGTGTGCCGCGGTGTTTACCGTGACAAAACACGTCCGATTCTAATCAATAATTGGGAAGCCACCTATTTTAACTTTACTGAAAAAAAACTAGAGGAACTTGCGGATGTGGCGAAAGGACTGGGAATTGAGTTGTTTGTCCTTGATGACGGCTGGTTTGGACATCGAGATAATGATAAAAGCTCGCTGGGTGATTGGGTCGTCAATAAGAAAAAACTCCCTCATGGTATAAAGGGATTGGCAGATTATATTCAAAACAAGGGGATGCAATTTGGTTTGTGGGTAGAGCCGGAAATGGTATCACCTGACAGCAATTTGTACCGTAAACACCCTGATTGGTGTCTGCATGTACCTGAGCGAAGACGGACACTTTCCCGAAACCAGCTCGTTTTGGATTTAAGCCGGGAGGAAGTATGTGATTTTTTAATAAAAACTCTCACAAACATTTTCTCGAGTGCCCCAATTTCCTATGTAAAATGGGACATGAACCGAAATATGACAGAGGTGGGCTCGGCAGCACTCCCCCCTGAAAGACAGAAGGAAACAGCTCATCGCTATATGCTTGGATTGTATCGAATTTTAGAAACATTAACCGAGCGCTTTCCTGAGATATTGTTTGAAAGCTGCTCGGGTGGCGGCGGCCGCTTTGATCCTGGCATACTCTATTACATGCCGCAAACGTGGACGAGTGATGATACAGATGCGGTTGAACGGTTAAAAATTCAATATGGAACAAGCTTCGTTTATCCGGCGATTACGATGGGAGCGCATGTTTCGGATGTGCCGAACCATCAGGTAGGAAGAATGACACCTCTACAATTGAGGTGTCATGTGGCAATGGCAGCCAATTTAGGGTTCGAATTAAGTGTCGTCAAGCTTAGCAATGACGATAAATCAGTGCTAGTAGAACAAATCCGCCTTTACCATCAAATAAAGGAGATTGTTCTTTTCGGTGACCAGTATCGACTGTTAAGTCCATTTGAAGGAATGGAGACTGCCTGGATGTATGTGGCACCGAACCAAAATCAAGCGGTTGTTTTTTACTATAAAACGCTGGCAACCCCAAATCCACCCTTTTTCCGTCTCAAATTACGAGGATTAAATCCAAAGCTGAAATATAAAATAAACAACGCTGAGCAGCCTTATTATGGAGATGAACTGATGCAGATTGGTAAAGACTTGCCGCTGATTAAAAAGGACTATTCTTCATTTATCTTCCATATTGAAGCAATATAAGAGGTGCTTGACACATTATTGATGCTATGCCGATATGCACACCTGTTTTCCCAAAAATGGTGCCTGAAACTATTTGGAAATAAAATTATCCTTTTCTTAATTATATGAATCGAGTATTGTTTTCATAAAGGGATAAGCCAGCATGGGTGGGGGAACATACGATGTTTATGCTTAATCTTAGTACACAAAAAAAGTTATTTATTATGTTTTTGATAGTGGCGTTGATTCCGCTTTTAACATTAGGGATTATTTCATATGATCAATCGTCGAAAGTGGTGAATGGAAAGTTATCAAACTATAATCATTTTGCCGGCGAAAAGATTAAAACACAGCTCGACCAAATATTGGAGGATATGTATTTTAGCGCAGCTGAAATTCAACAATATTTAGCAGATAGTACGTCTGTTAATTTACAGCATCAGGAGCCGCAAACGTATTCGGACTTTAAAGAAGTAAATAATTTAGAGAGGCTTTTGCAGGCTCATAAAAAGTCGAACATCCGAGGGATATATGTCATTACATCTTCGGGCTTTTACTACGGAGATTATGACTTTAATGTGGAACAATTTAAGAAACAGGATATCTGGAAGCGAATTTATTGGAGTGGAAACTCGGAAATTGGTATTTACCAACCGTCCTATTATAAAAACAATACTTCCCATCATGTCCTTGGTTTAATTGTTCCATTGAAATTCTCCTACGGCGTATTAAACAATAGTTATCTATTAATCGAAACGGATATAGATGATTTATACGAATTAATGATGGTATTGGAGAAGGATCTCCATTCAAGAATTACGATTCGAAATGAAGTAGGTCAACTGCTCTATCATACAAAAAGTGTCGAGGAAAATCGGGAGGACGACATTATTTGGATGGAACACACAAGAATCAATAATTGGGAATTTGAAATTCGCGTACCCCGAGACGAGTTTTATCAATCTTCTCGAGTGATACTCAAAATGGTTTCGATCGGGATCTTGATTGCTTTTTTACTAGCTCTCATCCTTTCTTATGTTTTTTCCAATCAGTTTACAAAAGGAATTTTGAAGCTGAAATTTGCCATTGATGAAGTGAGCAAGGGGATATTTGATGCAAAGCTGACCGTCAATACAAAGGATGAAATCGGGAAGCTTGGTTTGCATTTTAATCGGATGGTCGGGAAAATAAGGCAATTAATGGAGGAAGTAAGGGAGAAAGAATCAACAAAACGAGAAGCTGAAATGAAAGCGGTTCACTATCAAATTAATCCCCATCTTCTGTTTAACACGTTGAATACGATTCAGTGGAAAGCTCGGTTAGATGGGAATGAAGAAATTGGAAAAATGCTTTTGCATTTGACAAAGGTTCTAGAGGGGAATTTAAATTTTAATATTGAATTGATTTCTTTAAAAGAAGAGTTACAGTCGATTCAGCACTTCTTTGCCATTCAAGAGTTGAGGTATGGGCCTAACTTTCACGTATCCTTGAAAATGAACGAGAAGCTTGAACGAGGGTTGATTCCAAGGATGACGTTGCAGCCAATGCTCGAAAATATTTTTTTCCATGCTTTTGAGGATGGTACAGGAAATATTGACCTAGAATTTACTGAGAGCAATAACTATTTTCAGCTCGTCATTATGGATAATGGGAAAGGAATACCTCAGGAAAAGCTAAAAACATTATTTACGAGGCCAAATGAGAAAGTACGGGGTGGAATCGGATTATACAATGTAAAACAGAAGTTTTATATCCATTATGGGAAGGACTTTTTGATCAACACTGATTCAGTGGTTGGTAAAGGAACGACCATTTCAATAACTTGGCCGGCAAGGTGGGTAGATCAACATGATGAAAATGGGAATCATTAAAGTATTAATTGTGGATGATGATACGATTGTTCGCAGAGGGTTAAGAGCAACAGTCGAATGGGAAAAGTTTGGGATGACCGTGGTCGCGGATGCTCCGAATGGAAAAAGGGGCTGGGAGGAATTTTTAAACCATCAACCTGATATTGTCATTACTGATATCGTCATGCCAGAGGAGAATGGACTAGAGTTTTCACGGAAAATAAAAGCCCATGCACCCAATACGAAAATTCTCTTGCTCAGCTGCCATAAGGATTTTGAGTATGCACAAGAAGGATTAAAGCTAGGCGCCTCTGGATATTTATTAAAAACAGTATTTGATGATCAAGAACTAGAGCATTTTTTAACTACGTTTCAAAAAGAAATTGTAGGAACGCCGAAAAAAAGGGATTCGGATTTTCCCGGATTCCAAGAATGCTTTCTATTATGGCTTAGTGGATATAAAAATGACTTCGAACAACGGTTGGACGAGCTCTTCAGTGATAAATGGAGATGGATGAATGAACGGTATTTTGCCTATTTCGTTCAGAATATGCCTCCATCCGGTCAGGAGATTTTTCCTCCGTCAACTAAATTTGTCACTTTAACTTTCGGAACCAATTTGACCTATTTCTTTATTGACGAGTCTTTTCATACAGAATTTTTAGCACATTTAACAGAAGACAGGGTTGCACATCCAGACTTGAATTGGATTCATGCAGGTCCGTTATCTGGAAAGGATGAATGGATGAAATCCGTAAGGGGCTTCCATCATGCTCAGCGAAAGGATGGGCACTTGTATCATTATCCAACTGTAATTCTATATGCGGTGGAGTATATCGTAAGAAATTTATCAAATCCGATGACAGTATCAGACATTGCTGATGAGGTTGGAATGAGCAGGAGTCACTTAAGCACCTTATTTAAGAAAAAAATGGGTGACAGCATCCATTCGTTTATCGAAAAGAAACGACTACAGCTTACCAAACAGTTATTAAAAGACTCCAGCGTGAACATTCAGGAGATTGGTGAGCAGATTGGAATTCAAGATGCCAAATATTTTAGTAAGTGGTTTAAACGATGCACTGGATTTCCGCCATCTTATTATCGAATCCAACAAAAAGACGACGAACAGCTAACAAAATGACGATAAAAAATAAAAGTAAGGTAAAAATGCACGAATTTTAAAACAAATAGAAGTGTTTAACCGCTTTCATACAGGATAAAATGAAAGCGGTTAATTTTTTAATAGTGAAAAAATATATGAAAAGAGGGGTCCTATGAAGAAAAGGAAAATGTGGTTTTCGCTGCTTATAGCAGTAGTTGTTCTTGTCATGAGTGCATGCAGCTCAAACAATTCATCCGGAGATGCAAAAAAGGATGGGAAAACCGTCCTCCGCTTTGCAACTTGGGATACAGGGGATACATTGAAAATTCAGCAGGATATTGCTAAAGCCTTTGAAAAAGAAAATAAAGATGTAAAGGTGCAGGTTGAGGCTTACGGCGATGGATTTGATCAAAAGATCGCAGCCTCATTCGGAGCAAAAAATCCTCCTGATGTTATGTATATGTGGGATTTTACTACGTATAACCAATCGCTTGAACCACTGGATGGATATGTACAGAAAGATCCTGATATAAAGATGGACGATTTTTACGAGGGCTTGTTTAACTATTCAAAAGTGGACGGCAAATTATATGGAATGCCGGCAGGTTTCTCAACAATGGTCGTGTATTACAATAAAAAGCTTTTTGACCAATATCAGATTCCTTATCCAAAAGAAGGCTGGACATGGGATGAATTTAAAGAGATTGCGAAGAAGTTAACGGATAAAAGCAAAAAACAATATGGCTTTGCTGTAACGTCTGAGCCTGATACGTATGATTTACAAGGTTTGGTTTGGAGTAATGGCGGCAGCTTTATCAGTGATGATGGAAAGAAAATTGATGGAGCAATGAATAGCCCTGAAACGGTAGAAGCGCTTCAAATGTATGGAGATATGGTGAAAGATGGAATTGCTGTTTCAACGGGTGGAAAAAATCAACAAAGTGCAAGTGAGATTTTTAAAGCCAATAAACTTGGTATGTTAATAAATGGCATTTGGCCAATTCAAGGCTATAAAGATGCGAAAGTTGATTTCGGAACTGCAATGATCCCTTCATTCGGTTCCAAACCTGTAAAAGGATTAATCTCATCCTCTTCTATTTCCATTGCTAAGGATTCAAAGCAAAAAGACTTAGCATGGAAGTTTGTGAAATTTTACTCTTCTGAACAAGCAATCAAGATGAGAACAGCCGATCTGCCAGTTCGTAGGAGTATCGTTGAAGAAACGAAAGTAAGCGAAGATCCATTATATAAGCCATTTTATACAATGTTAGAAAATGCCACAAACACACCTGCGTTCTTACTGAATAAAAATTGGAACGAAATAAATCGTAACCTGTCTGCTGCCATTAATGCTGTCATGCTTGGACAAGATGGGAAGCCACTGTTTGATAAAGCAGTGAAAGAATCTGAGAAATATTTAGATAAGTAAAAAGGTGTTGGGGCTCTACATTCCATAGTGGTGTAGAGCCCTTAGAAAATGGCAGGAGGAGGTTTTTATGAAATCGGGCTTGAGCGCAAGTATAACACCTTCATCAATTCAAATGAAGAGGAAAAAACAATGGAGTAAACTTATTCCATATTTATTTGTTGCACCGTGGATCATCGGATTTGTTGTATTCACACTTGGACCTTTACTATTTTCATTTGTTATTAGTTTTTTTGATTGGCCAATTGTGGGAGAAAAGAAGTTTATTGGATTTTCTAACTATATTACGATGTTTACGGATGACCCAATGTTTTGGCATTCCTTATGGGTCACTGTGAAGTTTGCTCTTTTTTTTGTTCCCTTAAACATTATTCTGGCCTTATTACTTGCGATTTTATTAAATCAAAAGGTAAAGGGAAGCTCCTTGTTCCGCACGTTTTTCTACGTTCCCTCTGTTATTTCCGGCGTTGCTTTAGCGATGATCTGGGGAAGTGTTTTCGATGGAGAATACGGAATATTGAACTATTTACTTTCCTTAATTGGCATTGAAGGGCCGAATTGGTTAAATAGCACAAGCTGGGCACTCGTTGCGATGGTCATTGCCAGTTTATGGGGCCAAGGGACCCTGATGCTGATCTTTTTAGCTGGATTGAAAAATATACCCCAAGATTTATACGAGGCAGCGGAAATTGATGGAGCGGGGAAAATCTTTCAGTTCTTCAAAATTACCGTGCCCTTATTATCACCAACTATTCTTTTTAATTTAATTATGACGATTATTGGTGCGTTTCAGCAGCTAACTCTTGCGTTAGTATTAACAGGTGGGGGACCACTTCAGTCAACCTATTTCTATGCGATGTATGTATACGAGAATGCATTTAAATATTTTAAAATGGGATATTCATCTGCAAATGCATGGATTATGTTTCTAATTGTATTAGCCCTAACCTTGCTCGTATTTAAATCGTCTAGTACATGGGTGTATTACGAAAATGAAGTGAAAAATGATAAATAAAGAGAGAAATGGAGGTGCCCGCAGCATGAAAGGTAAAAAAAGATTACAAAAAAGTTTTGTGTATGGCTTGTTAATTGCCCTTTCGCTTTTATTTCTGCTGCCATTTTTTTGGATGGTTATGACATCATTAAAAGGTCCGGAAGAGCTTGCTCAATATCCGCCAAAACTTTTTCCTTCCGAATGGCATTTCGAAAACTTTGCAAAGGCATGGAACAGTCAGCCATTTAATGTTTTCTTAGTTAATAGTTTGATTGTAACAGCGCTAACAACAATTGGACAGATCATTTCTTCTACTCTCGTTGCTTATGGGTTTGCCCGGTTTAAATTTAAAGGGCGTGATGTCCTATTTATTATTTTGCTGGCGACAATGATGATCCCGTGGGATGTAACAATGATTCCACAATATATGGAATTTAATTTATTTGGCTGGATTAATACGTTGAAGGCGTTAATTATTCCTTCATGGTTCGGTTCCGCCTTTTATATCTTCTTATTGCGTCAATTCATCATGTCGATTCCAAAGGAATTGGATGAAGCTGCAAGAATAGATGGAGCGAATGTGTTCCAAATTTATTATAAAATTTATTTACCATTAGTATGGCCAGTAATTGTTTTAATTGCGGTATTCAATATATTAGGAAGCTGGAATGATTATTTAGGACCATTGATTTTCTTAAATGACCAAAGTAAATATACGTTGACCCTAGGTTTGGCACAATTTAAAGGTGTTCATGATGTAAATACGAATGGAATCATGGCCGTAACTTTCTTAATTAGTATTGTTCCGCTCGTTCTATTCTTTTTGGCACAAAAGAAAATTGTTGAAGGTGTACAAACAACAGGTTTGAAATAATCATATCAAATGGGTGAATCTAGGTTCATCCATTTTGTTTTAAAAGAATGCATTTTTGAAATGTACTCTCCCACTTTTCTATAAACATGAAAGGTTGAAACACTCTATGATACAGTCATTACAATTTCTATCTTTGCCGTCAGGTGTGAAACGTTTTTTGGCCACTGAATCACTGTACGGGCTGAGCATTGGAATGTTCACCTTGATCTTGAATCTTCATTTCATTGAAATGGGGATCTCCGAAAAGCAAATTGGCTTTATCACATCAATGGGAATTTTAGTGATGGGAATCTTTGCGATACCTGTGAGCATTTTGGCTAAAAAAACCGGCCGAAAAAAGCTGCTAGTTTCAGGGATCATAAGTATTGCCATTGGATGCAGCATTTTTGCTTTTGCGGAAAGCTTTGCGTTCTTTTTTGGGGCTCAATTTATCGTATCGATTGGTCTGACCCTTGTGGAAACAACGGAAATACAGCTTTTGTTCCATTATAGCCGTTCAAAAAGAGAAGAAACTCAGGCGTACAGCTTTTTATTTGCCGTCTTTACCGCTTT
>Ga0213824_1001719_pt1 | contig 11988 bp, 11 predicted proteins | sample MC6MC0906MG_FD_179892 | JGI IMG/M metagenome (GOLD analysis project Ga0213824, IMG submission 179892) | Enriched soil aggregate microbial communities from Iowa State University, Ames, United States - MC6-MC0906-MG | ecosystem: Environmental > Terrestrial > Soil > Unclassified | place: USA: Iowa...
ATTCACATATTTTCTTAATTACATTCGAATGGGTTTTGCTACTGGATAGAAATAAAATTTTTTCCAAAAGTTTTGATTATAATTTATTTTTTTTGCTGATTATAAAAGATAGGAAAGTTTCTATACATTTGAGGGGAGGATTTCCATGAGTTCAGAAAACAATGTTTCACGTCGAGATTTTCTAAAAACAACAGGGATTGCAGCAGGTACATTAGTCGGTGGTGGAATAATCGGAGGACTTGTAGGCTATAACCTACCAAGCAAGGGAACTTCCACACTAGAGCATGGTCAGCATGGCACTACGAATGAAGAGCTTGGCTCACCAAAAGCAAAAATGTTCTTTATGAATCAAAGAGATTTTAATATTTTATCAAATGCTACGGAACGTATTTTTCCAGAAGATGATTTAGGTCCAGGAGCTAAAGGATTAGATGTTCCTTACTTCATTGATCATCAGCTAGCAGGACAATACGGAAGTAACTCTAAAGAATATATGCATGGCCCGTTTGCTGAAGGGGCACCAACCCAGGGCTACCAAAGCCGCTTAACACGCGGAGAAATTTTTAAGCAAGGAATCCAAAAATTAGAAGCCGAGGCTCAGAATCGCTATAAAAAAAGCTTCAATGATTTAGATGGCAAACAAATGGATGAAATCTTAACAGCCTTCCAGAAAGGAGAAGTACAAATGAGTGGTGTCACTTCTGCATTCTTCTTTACTTTATTGCGTGCAGCAACATTGGAGGGGGCATACTCTGATCCTATGTATGGCGGAAACAAAAATATGGATGGCTGGCGTATGAAGAACTTCCCTGGTCATCAAATGGCGTATGTATCACAAATTGAAGATCCGAAATTCCAAAAAATTGAGCCTAGTTCCTTAGGCGGTCATTAACAGAAGGGGGTTAGTAAATGGCAACTACATTACCGAGCGTAGACGTTGTAACAGTCGGTGTAGGTTGGACTGGCGGCATTGTCGCTGCAGAATGTTCAAAGGCTGGATTGAAGGTTGTTGGCTTAGAGCGCGGGCAAAAACGTGGGACAGAAGATTTTATGAGTATTCATGACGAGTATCGTTATGCAATTCGATATGATATAATGCAAAACCTTTCAAAAGAGACGGTCAGCTTTCGAAACACACGCAACATGAAGGCATTACCTATGCGTCAGCTTGGCTCCTTCTTACTTGGCGAGGGGCTTGGAGGCTCTGGCACACACTGGAACGGTATGACATATCGCTTCTTACCCTACGATTTTCAAATTAAAACATTAACGGACAAGCGCTATGGCCCTAATAAACTCGGACCTGATTATCTAATTCAGGATTGGGGATTAACATACGATGAGCTGGAGCCCTATTTCGACAAGTTCGAAAAAACAGCAGGTATTTCTGGAGATGACAAAAACCCATTTAGTGGAAAACGTTCAAATCCTTATCCTACAGGACCTATGAAAATGACGCCGATGCTTGAGCAATTTGAAAAGGCAACAAAAAAACTTAAGTTATCACCCTATATGCTTCCTTCTGCAAACGTATCAGAGGTTTATAAGAACCCTGATGGTGAAACGATTAATGCTTGTCAATATTGCGGCTTTTGTGAGCGCTTCGGCTGTGAATATGGAGCAAAATCATCTGCGGAGATAACGGTTGTACCAACTGCCTTAAAAACAGGTAATTTTGATTTACGCTATAACTCCAACGTTGTAGAAATCCTTAAGCAAGGCAATAAAGTAACTGGTGTTAGATATATCGACACGATATCTGGAGAAGAATTTATTCAACCTGCGAATGTCGTTGTTCTTACAAGCTATGTCTTTAATAATGCCAAGCTATTAATGGTTTCTAATATTGGTGAGCGTTATGATCCAGCTACTGGAAAAGGAACACTCGGAAGAAATTATTGCTATCAAATACTTCCTGGTGCTGCAGGATTCTTCGATGAGCAGTTTAACACATTTATGGGGGCAGGCTCCCTTGGTGTGAGTGTGGATAACTATAATGGGGATAATTTCGACCATAGTGACTTAGATTTTATTCATGGTGGAAGTATAGCACTAACTCAAACAGGAGCACGCCCTATCAGTTCAAATCCAACTCCTCCTGATACCCCAACATGGGGACCCGAGTTTAAAAAGCAGTCTATTCACTACTATACACGCTCATTCGGTATTGGTGCTCAAGGTGCTTCCATGCCACATAAAGAAAATTATCTAACTCTTGATTCAACCTATAAGGATGCTTACGGTTTACCTCTAATACAGCTAACTTACAACTTTACGGATCAGGATCGTGCACTTCATAAATATATCTCGGCTCGTGCCGCTGACATTATGAAGGAAATGGGCGCAAAAACGGTAGTCCCAAATGCTGAAATCACTGATTACAATATTGTACCGTATCAAACAACACATAACACAGGTGGAACCGTTATGAGCTTAAAGCCTGAGGATGGGGTTGTTAATAATTATCTTCAGCATTGGGATGTAGAGAATCTATTTGCTGTGAGTGCCGGAAACTTTGCTCACAATGGTGGTTATAACCCTACTGGTACGTTAGGTGCACTAGCATATCGGTGTGCAGAGGGTGTTGTGAAATATAGTAAATCAGGCGGTTCCTTGGTATAAATAAAATATTTAAATAAAAGGAGACGAGACTATGGGAGGTCTTGGAGCAATTGGAGTACCTGGGCTAATTATTATTTTAGTCATTGTTTTAATTGTGTTTGGTCCAAAAAAATTGCCAGAAATCGGCGGTGCTGTTGGTAAAACGTTTGCAGAGTTTAAAAAGTCCACAAAGGGGCTTATGGATGACGATGATGAACAAGCGAAAAAAACCGAAAAAAAATCTGATGCTTCGTAGGAGGTGTTCCTATGGATCCATATGAAGACAGAAAAAGAAAATATTTAAGTCCCCTTGATAAGAAAGAAGCTGAGCCTCTCACATCTGTGGAGGCTTTTGTTGAAACTCCAGTTGAAACAATTGAACAGGCTATGGTGACGGATGAACCACTTTTTCCAATGGCTTCATTGCTTGAGCATATTACTGAATTACGAAAGCAAATTATTAAAGGGCTAATCGTATTTATTCTATTTTTTATTGTTGTATTCTCTACAATTAATATTTGGTTTCCTTATGTAACTCGAGGTCATTCACTCATTATTTTAGGTCCGTTAGAGGTAGTCAAGTTTTACATGACAATCTCCACCACGCTTTCCTTTGGTTTTTCTTTGCCATTTCTAGTTCACTTTTTGTGGAGCTTTGTAAAGCCAGGTTTAAAGGAGGAAGAAAGTCGCTTTCTTGGACTCTATGCTCCTGTCATGCTTGTACTCTTTTTAATGGGGATAGCCTTCGGTTATTTTGTTGTAAATCCACTTAGCTACTCATTCCTAGTGAGCATCGGAGCCGCTAACTTTGATGTCATGGTATCAGCAAGTGAATATATGCATTTTTTAGTTATGACCACAGTCCCCCTTGGGCTGCTATTTGAGTTACCTATCGTCGCCCTATTTTTATCGTCCATTGGTGTACTCACAGCTGAATCTATGAAAAAAATCCGCGGCTGGTCTTATATTGCGATGGGCGTTGGTTCGGCAGTCATTACACCACCTGATTTTATCAGTCAGCTCCTTGTACTAATTCCGATGATTATTTTATATGAAATAAGTATTTATCTTGTGAAACGTATTGAACGAAAACAAATAGAAAGCACTGCGTAGCAAAGACGCAGTGCTTTATTTTTTCTTTAATTCCATTACGACAATTTCTGGCAGATTAAAAATTCGAAAAGGTACTGAACTATTCCCTAATCCTCGGCTAACGACCATAGTTGTAGAATTTTCTTCATATACACCTGCTGTATATTTTGGGAATAATCCCTGGCCTCTAGCGAAGATACCGCCAATACCGGGAATACGAACCTGTCCACCGTGAGCATGTCCTGCAAACACTAAGTCAATTCCATAATTTACATACGTTTTAAACACTTCTGGCCGATGTGCTAGTAAAATGGTTAGAACATCTGGTTGTACATGTTTTGCTACCATCTCTAGCATGTCTTCTGTTGTTCTACCCATTAACGGATCTTCTATACCAACAATCGCCAAGCGCTCCCCGTCGCGCTCAATAAAGGTCGATTCATTGGCTAACACATGTACACCTAACGATGAAAGCACCTCATAAATTTCTCTTACCTTATTAGTTGCTACTTCATGGTTTCCAAGTACATAGTAGACATCCGCTAGTTTCACTAATCCCCTAACAGCCTGCAAGCTTCGCTCCAAATCATAGCGATTACTGTCAATTAAATCCCCTGTAATAAAAATCAGATCAGGATTTGTTGTCTTCACCTTTGCTATGAGTTTCTCTTGCTGTTCACCAAAGAGAGCATCCTGTAGGTCTGTTATTTGGGTAATGCGTAGCCCGTCGAAGCCAGCAGGCACTTTTTCCGATTCGAATACATGCTTGCTGACAACCAGCCAGTGATTGTTTACGTACAAAAAAATGACTATAAAAACAAAAAAGAAAACTACATATAATAATTTTTTCAATCGCAATCGCTCACCCTGTGGCTACTTATTCAGAATAATTCTGACTCTCCTATTATAAGCAAAAAACAAAGTACATGCACTTAGAATACTCAAATAGTCTATCTCAAATTCATTTTTCCTATATTTATTTCCTAACTTTTCACACGATATACTATGAACAGGTTATTATAAATGCTGAATTAAGTAGATGAAGGAACAATGGTAGAGATAAAATCCCCACTGATTTTGGATGAAAAAGGGTGAAATTATGTTAAAAGCTGTAATTGTAGACGATGAAATTTTAGCAATCCATTTGTTAGAGGCAATGCTATTGGAAAGCAATTCTGTTGATGTTATCGGAAAGTTTCTAAATCCCCAAGATGCCATTTCAAGCATTTTAACGCTGAAGCCAGATATTCTATTTTTAGATATTGAAATGGCAGAAATGAATGGAATTGAATTTGCCAGTAAAATAGAAGAGACAGCGCAATTAATGGATATTGTTTTTGTAACTGCCTATGAGCATTATGCTTTAGAGGCATTCAATGTTCAAGCAGTCGATTATATATTAAAGCCAATAGAAAAAGAGCGATTAATCAAAACCATTGGAAGAATCCGTCAGCGTCGAGGAAAGCTTGATTTTTCAGCAAGCACTCTACCAGATGAGGATATAAAAATTATTGGTACCTTTCACTTCCATGTTCATTCAGGCAGAGTTTATACTGCTAATACTTCATTAACGTTATCTACGAAGGAGTTTCAAATCCTATTCTTCTTAGCACAGCGACCAGGGCAAATATTTCATCCGTCTGAACTATATAAACTTATTTGGGCAGAAGAAAGCATCGGACAAACAAAGGCATTAAAAGTTCATATTAGTAATTTACGAAAAAAGCTCGAATCTGCATCAGGACATCAAGCAAAAATTGTAACGGTAAGAGGTTCTGGGTATCAGTTACTCTTCGAATAATAATGACGAAAAAGCACGCCAATTTGTTAAACATTGGCGTGCTCCTATTCTATATGTTATTTTTTTGCAGCTTCTTGAATTTCATAAAAGGCCCAATGCTTGCTAGGGACATCTGTAAATAATGGTGTTTGTGCCTCTGTCGTAACCTGACGCTCAAACAGTCGGTTTAATACCTTCACCGCCTGTGCACGGGTTAAGAAGCCATCCGGATTGAAAGCGTCTTCCGTAACACCTGTCATAATCCCTGATGCATTGACAGTATCAATTGCTTTAGCTGCCCAATGATTAGCACTAACATCTTTGAATACTGTGCTTTGTGGAGCTATTGTACAGAAAGCGGCATTTGAATTTTCAGCACAATGCTGCTCTATCCAGCGGGTAGCTACTGTTGCCATTTGTGCACGAGTAATTGAGCCGTTTGGATTAAAGCTTGTAGCTGTTACACCTTTAAATAATCCTGCTCCTTTGACAAACTCTATGGCATTTTTTGCATCATGTTGCAACGTATCTATAAATGTTGCCTCTGCCTGTGGAACTGCATTTCCTGTTAAATGACGTGCAAACATACTCGCCATTTGAGCTCGTGTAACTGGAGCATTCGGGCGGAACGTGCCGTCAGAATAGCCTTGGATATAAGGTGTATGTGTGGCATGAACAGGAGTTGGTTCCTCCACTTTTTCCTTCTCTGGTAAATAAAGAATAGAGAAGGTAGAGAATTTATGAACCTCAAATTGCAAGCCAAGCACACCTTTTTGATAATCTACAATTTTCCCCCGCACGACCTCTTTTGTACCATCACTATGCTCAATATAAATAGCCAGATGATCAAGCTGTTCCTGTGTTAAATCATTAGGTAAAGGTAAGGTTAATGTGACAGCACGGCTTTGCATATTTGTTTCAATGGTCATTGGACGACCAAGCAACTCAACAGCTGTACTTTCTACCAATTGCTGCACCACGGTTTCCCTTTTCGCTTGTTCTTTGATCTCCAGCTGTTTATCCTGCCCTTTTATAGGAACAAGTCGGAAATAGAGATCATCTTTAAACATTTCCAATGAAGTTTTAGGCACTTCAATTCTGACGTTATCTGTGACAATTTCAAGATGGACTGCATCAGTTTGTAGTAATGTCACCACATTTTTTGGTATAGACACACGGATCTGGTTTACTTGATCCTGCTGGTCTGGAATGATAATCCGCGCTTTATCATTTCCTTGTTCCTTTAATTTCCTAATCGTCTCTGTTGCACTCTCTGATGTTAATGTCACGTCATCCTTCATAGTGTTATCTACATTTTTTGTTCGTTTTATCGTGGTTTTAGAAACAAGGTCACCATCACCCGACTCTACATCTATCACAATTTCCTCTACATTGGATGAAGGTGTTGTTGGATCTGATTCAGGGTTCGGTGACGGATAAGTATTACCACCACCTGTATTACTACTAACCCATTTCGCATAAATCATGGTGTTCGCTGTAATTGCATTATCAAAATTATATGGTGTTGTGTTGGCATTACTTGTATACCAGCCCTCGAATGTATGACCTGCTTTCGTTGGCGCTGGCGTCGGCTGACTTGCTTTTCCCCCATGTGCCACCGTCTGATTTGATACAGCGCTTCCTCCAGCTACATCAAAGTTCACTGTATGCGTCACAGTCACTGGATTCCATTTTGCATACACCGTCGTGTTCGCCGTTATTGCACTATCAAAATCAGATAACGTTGTGTAGGCATTACTTGTGTACCAGCCCTCGAATGTATGACCTGCTTTCGTTGGCGCTGGCGTCGGCTGACTTGCTTTTCCTCCATTTGCCACTGTCTGATTTGATACAGCACTTCCTCCAGCTACATCAAAGTTCACTGTATGCGTCACAGTTACTGGATTCCATTTTGCATACACCGTCGTGTTCGCCGTTATTGCACTATCAAAATCATATAACGTTGTGTAGGCATTACTTGTGTACCAGCCCTCAAAAGTATGACCGACTTTTGTTGGCGTTGGCGTCGGCTGACTTGCTTTTCCCCCATGATTTATCGTTTGATTGGATACGGTACTTCCTCCAGCTACATCAAAACTCACTGTATATTGATTAACTGTCCATCGTGCAAAAAGTGTGATATTCTCAGTTGCTATTTTAAATGTATCATTTGGCAGATAAGAAGTACCTGTACCATCCGCCTTTGTATTCCAGCCTATAAAAGAGTGCCCTGCTTTAACTAGATCACCATCATTAGTAGCTACAGTAACATCGTCATTTTGACTATATGTTGCATTATCTTGTGGTACAGTTCCGCCTGTACTACCATTACCATCGTATAAAACAGTATAAGTTAAAGGTGAAATGATTTTAGCTGCAGATGATACTCCTTGATCTCCATCTAAAATTAATAGTCCATCACCTTTTGGCTGTACAGTAAAGGTATAGCTTCCTATACCATTTGTTTGGAACGCGGAAGTAAAGTCAACACCTTCATGGATATTTCCAGCTAATACATTTGTTGCTGTTCCAACCGCTGTACCTCCCTTATACAGAAGCACATCATAACTCTCCGCATTAGGAATGCTCTGCCATTTCGCAATATTTCCATCCCAGGCTAAACCATTTGTAATGCTTGCTAGTTTAACAATCGTCTGTGTATTAGAGGAGTTTGAAGGAATCCCATCTAAATATGCAATTCCATCTCCCTTTGCTGTTACCGTAACTGAATATACACCCGCTCCAGCCGTACGCATTGCTGCTAAGAAATTATGAGACGTTGTATTGGCTATTACATTGACGACACCACCGATTGGTGACCCCTCTTTAAAGAGTTGTACATTATAGGAGGATTCATCACCTATATCTGACCATGTCGCCATACCGACAGTGCTTAAATCAACATTGTTCACTTGTTCAAGTGATGGCAATGCTCTTATCACAGTAAGTGTATATTCTTTTGATACTACTCCATTTTCAGCAGTCACTTTAATAGTAATAGTGTTACTACCTACATTTAGAGAAACTGTTTTCAATTGCCCATTTGCGATGGAGGCACCATTTAAAGTAAGAGTTGCGTTATTATCTGCTGTTGGAGTTAAATCAATAGTTGCAACATCATGAGCTACATTGACTTGATACTCTAGTATACTATTTGTAAAATTCGGGTCTAAACTACCAGATGAGATAATTAAATTGTTTAAATAGGCATTATCACTCGGAAGTAAAGTTGTAAAACGCCATATATTAGTAGCTGTTATACCTGCTACACCTTGATTGGCTGTATCAACGAAAGCCCCATCATCCATCAATACATAATAAGTTGTTGCTTTTGTTAAATTGTTGATTAATTGAATTGACACGGTACTGCCATTCACTGTCACATTTGTTGCAGTGGCTTCTATTGTTTCTATTAAATTATTATCTTGATCATAGATACGAAGATGTTTTCCCGCAATACCACTCACACTCTTGCTAAATGTTAGCGTTAGCGTAGGATTAATAGAAATATTTGTCGCATTGTTAACTGGTACTGTTGATACTAGTGTGGGAATCGGAACTTCGATGACATCTGTCACCAAAATGGTAAACATTTTTTCAAAAGATAGGCCGCCTTGATCTGTCACTCTAATCCGTACACTGTAGCTATTCTTTGTTTCATAATCAAATGGACTATTCGTTTGTAGTTTATCCCCAGCTATGCTAAAGCTACTATTATCGGTATCCCCAACGCCACCTACTAAACTATACGTAAAAGAGGAACCTGCATCAGGATCAGTGGCACTTAATGTTCCGACTTTGGTTCCTGATGGTTGATTTTCTGCTACTGATGTCGGGCTTAATGAAATATCTGTTGGGACTTCATTGACATCTATAATGGAAATGGTAAATGCTTTTTCAAAAGTCAATCCTCCATTATCCGTTACCCGAATTCGAACACTGAAACTGTTTTTTGTTTCATAATCAAAGGAACTATTTGTTTGTAGCTCATTCCCTACTATGCTAAAGCTACTATTATCTATAGACCCAGCGCCACCTACTAAACTATATGTAAAAGAGGAACCTACATCAGGATCAGTGGCACTTAATGTTCCGACTTTGGTTCCTGATGGTTGATTTTCTTCTACTGAAGTCGAGCTTAATGTTATATCGGTAGGTGCACTATTTTGCGCATCACCATAAGTAACTTTTAGAGAAGGTGCCAATAGTGCCACTTCAGGATCCATCGAGCTACTAAATTTAACTACAGTCATCTCTCTTGAATCACTCGTTAATATAAATGTAACATTATTCAAATTAATCGCCGATGGATTTGTTACTAAATTTGTCACATCAATCATTTTTTCATATATTTCGGTACCGTCACTTGAGTCTACATTGGTAGTAATTTTTTCTTCCTCATGTATAAAAATTTGGAAACTCACTTCCCAGAGAATTACTATTCCAATTATTATTTCCTATCTTGACTGCTAGATTGGAAGAAGGTTTATTATCTTGATTAATTCCATATAAAGTGAGTTGAGCTGAAAGAATAGGTTTAGATGTATCAATACTAAATTTGAGCGCAACAAAATCTGTCTTATTATCGTTATATGCAACATTCATAATATCAGATGCATTATATTTCGTAATAAATTGACCGTTAGAATCCTTTTGTACATTCATCTGTTCCACCGGAGATAACTTTACTGGAGAACTAGCACTTGCAGAATGTATTCCTAGGGTTGAGAAAACCATCATAGCTATAGTAACAAATACAAATACTTTATATACTGCTGTTTTCATAAAAGAAGTTAAATCCATTTTCACCCCCCCTTCCTATGGCTTCGGAGGAAATATTCCCTCTAAACAAATAATAAAATTCATTGCTACAAAAGGCTGCATATTATTATGTGGCTGATTTCCACCTTGTGGCTTTACTATGTCCACTTTCATTGCAACTGCATTTTTTAAACTAACATATGGTTTTGTTGAAATTGCTAACTCACTTCCCCAAATTGCATTAGTGGGATTGTCAATGCCACCTGCCACTACAGATGAACCCTGTGCTCTATGTTTATGAATAGGCATTTGCGTTTCATTAAGTGTTACTGTACTTGATCCTATTGGTTGTGCAAATGTCCTTGGCGTTAAATCAGGATCATCGCCATAGTGCATAGGGGCACGTCCCCTTAAATCAGGTAACTTAAATGTTGTCTTACCATCTCCACCATAAGTTATTCCGATAATGGAATATAAAGCATTATATTGAGCAATAGACAATAGACTGCCATCACATAATGCCCAGTCCCTCGGAGCATAGTTTCCTGCGAAAATTCTAATTTCACCTAAATACGGATCTGCCATTCCCTGATTCCTCCTTATCCTCTACTTGGAAAAATGCCCATTGTTGCGATACAAAAAGATACACTTAAATAGGGCTGCATATTATTATGTGGTTTACTCTGTCCTGTAATTGACAAAGCAGCTTCATTCATGGCTGTATTATCCTTTTTGGCATAAATATTCTTTCCATTAACTACACCCCATGTATTGTCTTTTGGTGAAGGCTTATCTGTTGTTGATGAATCTGCTGTTATTTGATGTGTATGAGAAGGCATCTCGTTAACTGTCAATGTATGTTCTGCTTCTCCGCCTACTGATCCGTAGGCAATCTGATTGTCTGGATGTAATGGTACTCTTCCTTGTAAATTCGGAAGCGCAAAGGTTGTCTTACCATCCCCGCCATACGTACACCCTAACAATGAATAAAGCGCAATATTTCCAGTTATCGGTAACGATTGACCATTACAAGGGAGCCACCCATTTGGTATTTTATCGAAACTAAAAAGACGTATTTCTCCTAAAAATGGCTCTGCCATTATACTCACTCCTTTTTATTGAAAATCGGGATAAAGTCCCTTCGTTGCAATAATAAAATTAATAACAAATGATGGCATGATGTTACTATGAGAGTGAATCCCACCTACATTAGAAACTAACTCATTGTTCATTTGTACAATATTACTGGAAACATTCGTTTGATAGTTTGTGAGAGTTGATACACCCCATGTATTATTAGCTGGCGAATTCTCTGTTGCTTCAGTTGTTACATTATTGGCATAAACTCCATGAGTATGTGCAGGTAAATTTTCCTCCGTTAACGTAACTGTCTCCACTCCACCTTTACTTGCCCATGGATACTGAGAACTATTATGAATCGGTAATCTTCCACGTAAATCAGGTAAAGCAAAATTCGTTGCACCATCTCCCCCGTATTTGACACCTATTAATGAAAAAAGTGCTTCATTACCTGTAATAGGCAATAATTGACCATTGCATAATTCCCACCCTACTGGAGCATATTTACCGCTAAACATACGGATTTCGCCTATATATTGATCTGACATTATGCACACCCTCCCTTATTGTAATTTCAATGAATGCTATAAAAGCGTATTAAGCAACACTCGTTAATACATCCTTATGTGCTTCTTGTATAGACTCGACTTCTTGGATTTCCATATCTAAAACTT
>Ga0213824_1001720_pt1 | contig 11984 bp, 13 predicted proteins | sample MC6MC0906MG_FD_179892 | JGI IMG/M metagenome (GOLD analysis project Ga0213824, IMG submission 179892) | Enriched soil aggregate microbial communities from Iowa State University, Ames, United States - MC6-MC0906-MG | ecosystem: Environmental > Terrestrial > Soil > Unclassified | place: USA: Iowa...
TATTTTAACAGGCACAAAAATCGATTTTATAGAGCATCAAGACGATATTTTTATACTTCATAGTGCCCAAGGCGATCAGCATTACTCTAAAACTGTTCTTATAGCCGTTGGTGGTGGAATCATCAACCCTCAAAAGCTCACTCTAGATGGCGCAGAAAAATACGAAATGACCAATTTACACTATACCGTGCAATCCTATCAACGTTTTGTGGACAAGGAAGTTATTATTTCGGGAGGCGGAAATGCGGCGATTGACTGGGCAGTTGAGCTTAGTCGTATCGCTAAAAACGTTACTGTTGTTTATCGCAAAGATACGTTATCTGCCCATGAAGCCACAATTCAAGAAGCTTTAGATGCCGGTGTCCAGATTGAATGCAATACAACTATTACGAAACTAACTGCGAATGCTGACAAAACGGCTATTCAATTAGTAACGTGCGAAAACTCAAAAACGAAGCAAAGCTATACACGTCAAATTGATGAAGTCATTGTGAGTCATGGCTATAACCGCGAAGCATCATTAGCATTTGATCAAGCGATCACTATTCCTAAAAAGGATGATTACTATTTCGAAGGCAGAGCTACAGGAGAAACCGCACAGCCTGGAATTTTTGCAGCAGGTGATATTTTAGCATTTGAAGGGAAAATTCATCTTCTCCTAGGAACCTTCCAGGATGCAGCCAATGCCGTGAACTCCATCAAAACATTTTTAGAGCCTACTGCCTATCGCCATGGTATCGTTTCATCACATAACGAGGCATTCAAAGAGAAAAATCGCTCTATTATTGAAAAGCACCTTATACAAGTAAAATAAACACAAAAAACCCTTGCGATAGTAGCAAATTAGTTTGCTGTCTTCTTTCAATCTAAAGAAGAGGCTGGACATAACTGGTCAAAACCTTAAAAAGCGCGAGAAATCAATTTTAGAAACGTTGATTTCTCGCGCTTTTCTGATGCGAAGGTTTTTAATTTTGCTTAGAATATATAATTTTGTCCCAGCCTCTTCTTTAATATTCGTCTATAATCTAGAAAAACTACCTAAATAAACTTAAAAAATAGCCCATTTGCCTGATCATGTTTACTCCGTTTGTTATGGTTCCGGCATGGCCCATAAGCGTATTGAGATGCTGTGGTAATCTTCCTACTCTAGAAGTTTGAGGTTGTTGATTAGGAAAATAGAAGGGCTGCACGAATCTACCTTGAGAAGGGCCATAGCCTTGTCGATATCTTGGTTGGATTGGTCCCCTTCTAGGATTTGGCGGAAAAAACGGCATTCATTCACCCCCTAACAAATAACTTTTAAATAGTATATGTTGGTATTTTTTCAACACTTAGACTTTCACAGATGTTTGTGAAAAAAACATACATATATATGACATAAAAAAGCCCCGAAATCTAGTAATTTATTCTATCTCTCGGAGCCTAAAATGGCGCACGGCAAGCGGATTTGATCTCTAACAGGAACCATACTATTTTTTATTTCATATTATAGAAAAAGACGATTAAAGAAGGGATTCCTATTCAAAATTCTAAATATCTCGATTTTCTGTCCAAATTTGGTGTTGGCGGTGCGCATCCTGGTGGTATTAATCTAACAAAGGAAATATTCAAGACTGAGAACATTAGTAAAACCTCTCACATTTTAGATGTCGGGTGTGGTACAGGTCAAAGCGCTGCCTATTTGGCTGATAAATATAAATCAAAAGTAACTGGTATAGATAGCAATTCCATAATGGTTGCAAAAGCAAAAAAGAGAATGAAAATAAACCGTTTACCAGTAGAAATATATCAATGTTCTATAGAACAAATGCCTTTTCCGGATCATACATTTGATGTCATTATTTCCGAATCAGTTCTTTCTTTTGTCAATAAACCTAGTGCCCTAAAAGAAATCTTTCGTGTATTAAAGAATGGCGGTCGTTTTATCGCCATTGAATTTACTATTACTCAACCACTTGAAGCGAAGATCGAAAAGGAAATCCAACAGTTTTATGGATTTGATTCTTTCTCAATGAAAAAGGATTGGATCGCTTTGTTTCAACAAGCTGGTTTTAAAAATATTCGTATTCAAAAAAACAAAGCAATCTCATCGGTACCTGAATTTCATTACTCGGAGGATATTGGACCTGAACTTTATGAGATAATGGATAAACATTTGGATATGAACTTAAAGTATGAAGAGATTTTAAACTATAGAATTTATTCATGTACCAAATAGTCAAAACAAACGGCAGTAAAAGATTTTGCTGTTAAACAAATAGATGTAATAAACCAGCAGCTAAAGCATTGCTGGTTTTTTACTTTTCGAGCACTGGATACACCATAAAATGACACCTGTCATAAAGAACCTTTGACTCGTGTGAATATTTTTTTCCTTTGATTTTCCATATGATTTTAGTAAGAAAACAAAGAAAGAGTGATTTGAAACATGCAAAAAAATCAAAGACTACCATTAATCGATATATTACGGGGTTTTGCTGTATTAGGGACGCTTGGTACAAATATTTGGATTTTTGCTTACCTTGGGGATCCATCATCTATTATGACCAGTAATTATTCAGGCTGGTGGTCATTTAATGACTTTTTACGAATGTTCGTTTTATTTTTAGTAAACGGCAAGCTACTTGGTTTGTTAACAATTATGTTTGGGGTTGGTCTAGAATTAAAATATCAGCAATCCATGCGACAAGGAAATGCTTGGCCAGGTATGTATATTTGGACACTGTTATTTTTATTTACGGAAGGGCTTATCCACTTTACATTGGTTATGGAATACGATATTTTAATGAGCTATGCTGTGACAGGGATCATCGTTGCCTTTATCGTCAAAGTTGGTGATAAAGCGATCAATCGTTGTTTATATGTGTTCGGTGGCTTTCATGCCATGATGATTCTATTAATTTTATTCAGTACATTGCATGGTACCAATGTACTTTATGAAAGCGATTTAGTTGTTTCGCTTTATCAACACGGTACTTGGTTTGAACAAATACAATATCGCTTAGCAAATTTTCTCTACTATAGAACGGAAGCAATCTTTATTATTCCAATGAACATCTTTTTATTTTTACTTGGTGTGAAATTTATGCGTAACGGTGTCTTTTCTCAAAGTGAGCATGGCCGCAAGGTACGAAAAAAGCTATTATTCATTGGGATTTATATTGGGATACCATTGAATCTTCTTATTTTTATTCCAGGAGGAACTTTTGATTTTCCAGTTCGCTATTTATTTGCACCAATCCTATCAATTGGTTATATTGGTATATTAGGTAAATTGATAGAATACAAGAAGGTAGATTGGTTATGGAAGAAGTTTGGAGACGTCGGCAAAATGTCCTTAAGCTGCTATGTCCTTCAAAATCTAATGGCATCTATCATTTTCTACGGCTGGGGTTTAGGTTTAGGAGGAAAGCTAAATAGCATTGAGATTATTGCCATTTGGATGACGATTTCCCTGCTACAAATTTTGATCGCCCAACTGTGCATAAAACACCTTCATTTTGGACCATTGGAATGGATTCGTAAAAGTACTATTCAAGCTATTACACGTAAATAATCAAAAAGGGCTGGTGTAGCATATAAAAATTTATCCAAGAGATCAAGCAAAGCATTATCTAATTATCGATGTAATATCGCTCATTTTTTTATTCACCATGGTATTAGGGTCAAATTCTCAATTACCATTATTGGCAAAAATAATAATCCTACTGTTATTTTTAGTAGCGTTCTATATTGCTTTATGGTTTAAAGATTGGCGTTTACTTGTAGCTTCTTTAATAGGCTTTACGCTTATTATCATACTAGGTATTTATGAAGGATCTTCTCTGTTAATTTTTGGATTTACATTTGCTGATTTAATTGGAAGAGCTAAAACTAAGTGGCATATTGCAGTAGGAATGATGGCAATTGCCCTTATGTTTTTAATCGTTATTTTGTTTGAATCCGAAACATCTTTCCAATTAGAGACCGAAGTTTTAATACCTATAATGATCATTCAGCTACTATTTCCAATGCTAATCTATTATGTGGAAAAATCTAAAAAATTACAATCAGAATTAACAGAGGTCAATACGCAGCTTGTTCAACAAGAAGAACGACAACGGATTGCCAGAGACCTCCACGATACGCTTGGTCATACATTGACAATGATTAAAATAAAAACAGAACTAACATCAAAATTAGTCGATAAAGATACGGTGCGTGTAAAAGATGAATTAAGTGATATTTTAGCAACAACGCGGACGGCATTAAAGCAAGTAAGAGAATTAGTCTCTGATATGAATTTTATTTCTCTAGAAAGTGAGCTAACACATTGTAAACAGCATTTACAAACAGCGAGTATTTCCATAAAAATGAAAAATAACTGCCCAAAACTACTACTAGCAAGTGTGGAAGAAACGATGCTGTCTTTATGTCTTCGAGAAGCAACTACAAATATTATTAAACATAGTCAAGCGAAAAAATGTCGCATTGAAATGAATGATATAGATGGCATTTTGACGTTAAACATCGAGGATGATGGTGTGGGCTTACATAACCAAGGGCTTGGTAATGGACTAACATCTATGAAAGAAAGAATGACTGCCCTTCACGGAAGTGCTTCCATTGAAAATTTATCGACGAACGGAACAATTGTGACGTTAACACTCCCTATCCAACACTACAGAAAGGAGCCAACTACATGATACGAGTATTACTAGCAGAGGATCAGCAAATGTTACGCGGCGCCTTAACTTCCTTGTTGTCGTTTGAGCCAGATATCAAAGTGATCGCAGAAGTTTCAGACGGTCAAACAGCGTGGGAATCTATTCAACAAGAGCTACCCGATGTTTGTGTATTGGACATCGAAATGCCAAATCTTACTGGACTTGAGCTTGCTGAAAAAATAAGACAAGCAAATTTACCATGCAAGGTGATGATTGTCACAACCTTTGCACGTCCTGGGTACTTACAGAAAGCAATGGACTGTGAGGTACACGGTTATTTATTAAAGGATGAACCGATCGATTATTTAATTGAAACCATCAGAAAAGTAATGAATGGTGAAAAGGTTGTCAGCAGAGATTTAGCTGCTACATTATTTATGAAGGAACAAAATCCATTAAATGAACGTGAAATTGCTGTTCTACAACTTGTAAAAGAAGGACTCACAACGAATGAGATTAGTAAAAAATTATTTTTAACGAAAGGTACGATTCGAAACTATTTATCAACCTCCATTCAAAAGCTACATGTCGAATCTAGACAACAAGCAGCCCAAGTTGCCAGTGAAAAAGGCTGGCTTTAAAAAAAGAAAAGCGATACTGCTTCCTCATCTAGAAAGGATACAGTATCGCTTAGTATTTTAATTGACTTCTTTTTTTGCTTTATTTTTAGATATCAAATTTATAATTATTTCTATCAGTACAACAGCAATTAAAGAAAGTCCGAATAGTGGCATCAGTATACCTAAAACGATCATGAAAACGATGAAAGGAATAGATACTTTTTGAGAGATTTTAGGTGGTGCTGATAGTAGACCTTTTTTCTTTCTTAGCAACCATGTTCTAACTCCCCAAGCAATAACCACTAAAAATGCTAGACATACTAGTAAATTTATTAATTTATTTGGCCAGCCAAACAAATGACCTTCATGTAAAGGAATTCCCCACGTGAACCATTTGGCAAGAATGCCGTAGTCCTCATATCCAACTTTGTCAATAAACTTCCCGCTATACTGATCAAAATACATCGTTGTTTCTTCATCCGGACTAACATCAAGTCCTGTTATACCTGTGTTACTAGATTTTGCAACTGTATAGACACCGACTTCACTAGTAGGATAGATAATCGCGTAAGGTTTTGATATATTCATTGCATCAATTTCATGTTGTAGCTTTTCTACGCTTAGTTGGTAAGGGTTAGCACCACAGCCCGTATTGGTTTCCATACCATGATGTGCTGCATGTCCTGAATCTGACGTTGGAGGGATTTCTTGTCGAGTAGCCCAAGGAATCTCACTAACATCCGATGTAGGAGGCTGCTGCTGTAATAATGGCGTGCCAAAAGAAGGATGATCTTGTGAAGCTTGGTAAATATAGTTTCCCATAAACGCAGACCATGGTAAACCTGTAAAAATGAGTACAAGCATTGGAATCGTAATAATTGTCCCGACAATGGCATGAAATTTCCTACTCTTTTGACGTTTATTTGTCTGCTTTGTTTTCTTTAGTAGTTTTGCTTTAAATGTCATGTATACACCAGAAAGCAGTAAAAAAACAGCCCAGCACGAAGCTAATTCTACTAAATAATTTACAAAAGTTCCCCCAATAAATAAAGAACTATGCAGATTTCTCATAATATTTGCAAAGGTGTAACCAGCATCTTGACCACCAATAATTTGATTATTGTCATCTAAGAACACATATCTTTCTTCACCATCTGCATTTTTCATCGTTAATCGTGTATTGTATGGCTCTTCTAACTCTATAATTTTATTTGTTTTATAACCAGCATATGATTCTTCTGCAAGTTTAACAGCTTCGTCAATGGATTGTACCTCAGTTTTTCCGCTATCACCAAAAAAGTATTCATCATATAAATGATCCTCAACATCGGTATAAAATAAAAAACCTATACCACTGAGCGTTAGCGAAATAAGTAGTGGAGTTATAAATAGTGCGGCATAAAAGTGCATTCGCCAAAAACTCTGATAAAGCGTGTTTTTCATGTCTAGTTCTCCAATCTATAAAATACAATTTCGCCTTGGCGTAAATGCGTCCGGATTTTGAATTGTGCACGCACAATTCATTCCTTCGAAAATCCGTGACATCCGCCGGAGGCATTATCTTCATTCAGTAAGCCTTTACTGAATGAAGATAAGTGCAGAATTATTATATAAAGAAAAAGTGAAATAAGAATGAAGTCCTAGTAAAAATTTTATAACACTGATAGATTCACATTAATCGCCCGCCGATTCGTGAAGACAAATAAATAATCAGTGGGGATGAAGAAAACCCCCACTGATTATAGTTTTACTTTATCCAATTAGTTCTTTCATTACATTCGTATAAGCAGTAAATATGTCATTTTTATGAACAGCATCCTGCCCTACATACTGTTCAACTAGCTCCCTTAATGTTTGAGAAGCGTTTGTATATTGCTTTTGCATGATTTCAAATTTCAACAGATTTTCATAATACTCAATTACTTGTGGATTCATGTGTAACACTCCTCCTCTTTAAAAAGATGTCTATTATGACAAATACACGGCATTACTATGTTGATCGCCATCACGAATCAATGTCCTCTTGGCGTAATTGCTACAAATTGAATTTATGATCTGTACCTCTATCTTATTATTCCGTTTTAATTATTATTCCATACTATCTAGTTAATCAATCAATCGATTGCTCCGACTGTTCTATCCGTCGTTTCCTTTAGTTGATCCGTCTGTTGCTAAAATGTTCTTGTCAAAAAAAGTAATTTTTGTTATTTTAAAGGTTCATCACCAAAACGTGTGGTTGATTTCCATTCCGACTGGGCGCTTTCCTGGGGGCGTCCGATGAGCCGCTTCACTCGCGTTGCTCGCTCCAGGGTCTCATCTGTGACGCTGATCCCCAAGGAGTCGCCCAGCCTCCACTCCAATCAACTTATATATACGGCATAAATCTAAACAAATGTCATCCACTACTTTTGGTGATGATCCATTTTAAAGTTAGTTATCCAACTAACTAATACTAAGGAGGAAAATAAATGGCAAAACCTACTGGTATCGAAAAGTCAGATTTATTATCTGCTGCCAAGCAATGTTTAGTTGACAAAGGAATTGAAAAATTCACCTTAAAGGCTGTTGCAGAGCAAGCTGGTGTGACACAAGGAACTATTTATTATCATTTCAAAACAAAAGAACAAATAATTCTCGAAATTGTCCAAGACATCTGTGAAAATTCTTGGAATGAGATTATGGCATTCGATCAACAGATGATTCAATCCGCGCTTATTTCTGCAAAGAGCCGTTATGATAATGATGCCTTTTACCATAAATTATTTTTCACCTTAATCGTCTTTGGCTTTACGAATCCGTCAATTAGACAGCAAATTGGACAAATTTTAGCGATAGAAAATGAACATTTATGTAATGGTTTAAAGAAATTATGGGATACATCACCAATTGAAGGAGTGTCGCTGGAAACTTGGAGCATTTTTTTCAATGCCCTTATTGATGGTTTAGCTATACAAGTTATGATGCGGGATGACTTCGACGTAGATGCATTCTATCAACAATTAGAAAAAATCTTACAGACACTGCATCGTCTCGGAAAATAACGTTAGGAGGAACCACAATGCCATTCTTTTTATGTTGGGGGTTTGTGATTTGGCTTGTAGCAAGTGCTATATTCCGATTAATGGGGCATTACTTTTTTATTCCTGACGAACCTTTTTTCATGCTTAGTGCTTACATTTTAGTTATTCCGATTATCTGGGTAGTAACTATCCCCATCTATTCTTTGAAAAAGTTATCTGACTTAAAGCAAATTCAAGCAGCCATTTGCATCGCATTACCTGGGATGCTCATCGATGCAGTCGTATTAATATTTTTTGAAACTATTTTCACGAATTTACCAGCTGACTTAGATCGCTATTTTGCTTCATGGTTGTTATGGGCCTATTCCCTCATTCTTCTTACTGGTTTTATGAAAGCCACTTATAAAACAAAAAACACTATACTTAGAAGGATTTAACAATATTATTCTAGAAGTAAGTATAGAATAATTCTTTTAGGGGGAAGGAAAATGATTATTGGCTTACACCATGTTCAAATTACTATTCCAAAAGGTCAGGAAGATCAAGCCAAACATTTTTATTGTACGATATTAGGGCTTAATGAGATTGAAAAACCGTATTCTCTTAAAGGACGAGGTGGATTTTGGTTACAAGTCGGCAATAAAGAGGTACATATAGGAACCGAGGATGGCTTCGATCGATTAACGACGAAGGCTCATATTGCCTACCAAGTTGAAAATATAGAATACTGGAAACAGGTATTAGTCGAACATCATGTAGAAATATACGATTCTGTGCCTATCCCTCATTTTGAACGTTTTGAATTTAGAGACCCATTTGGTAATAGAGTTGAGATGATTCAGGAAATTTAATAAGCCCTTTTTGTACTGCTCCAACGATGTTAGTAAGTCCTCTAACATATTTGGAGCAGTTTATGATTTCATGCAATCTACAAATAATACATCCTACTGAAACATTTGTAATGAAACTGTAAACTCTCGCGATGAAGCCTTTTATATCAAGCGTTGAAAGCCTATTTCAAAAAAGCGTGGTAACATTTACCTCAAAGAAGCCCTACTTTTTCATGCTACGATTAATTCCAATGGCAAGCCAAAACAGGATTTATCCTAAATAAGCTTCAGGAGGAATTAACAACATGAATAAACGATTTTTAACTACAACATTAGCATTGACGATCGGTTTTAGCACAGTGGGGATGGTACAACCTACTGTTCATCCAATAGAAGTAGAAGCTGCAACAACAAATGCCCAAAATAACGCACAGGCCGTTTCTTTGAAAGCAGATCAATTAATTCAAACCGGAAAAAGTTTAATTGGTAAGGCAACATACAGCAATACTGTATATAAGCCCACATATCCTTATAAATTTTCATGCGCTTCATTTTTAATGTACATTTTCGAGAAGAACGGTGTTGACCTAGGCACTTACAATGAAAATTATATGATTCAACAAGGAACATATGTAGCAAGAAATCAATTACAAAAAGGCGATTTACTATTCTTTAAGAGTAAAAAGACAGGAACAGACCCTGATCACGTAGGTATGTATATCGGAAATAACAAGATGATCCACATGGCTGATTCTAAACAAAATATTGTTATTTCTGATTTAAATAGCAAGCCATATTACACAGAAAATTATGTCTCTGCTCGCAGAGTCTTACCTACTTTACTTTCAGCTAACCCTGCAACGAAAGGCGATAAAATTGTTGAAAACGCCTTAAATTATAAAAATAAAGTAACAATTAGCTCAACGAATAATGAAAAGAATCTACGTTTTACAGCACCAGGATACGTAGAGTTTATTTATCGTAAGAGTGGCGTTAATCTTGGTACAACCAATTTAAAACAACAAATGAACATTGGAACAACGGTTTCACGTGCCAATTTAAAAAAGGGCGATTTGGTGTTCTTTAATAGTTCAACAGGCTCTAAAACCCCTTCAATGGTAGCTATCTATGCTGGTGATCATCGTATCATCATTCCAAATTCTGATGGTGTAATGACAAGAGTACTATTAGTTGACTATTATAAAGACCACTTTATTACAGCAAAACGTGTGTTTTAAAAAAGTTCAACTCTAACTGCTGATCATTTCTACTACCTAAACAGTGGAGTGGACCGAAATTTCTCTCCTATTCACGCACGCACGTTTAAATAAATAGAAGACAAGAAGCATTCCTTTATGCGGAATGATATTATCCCCTTTAAGTAGAAAAGAGCTACAGTAATCTGTCATTAACATTCTACTTAAAGGGGATTTTTCTATGCCCAGAAAAAATAATTCGTATACAAATGATTTTAAATTAGAAGTTGTTCAGGCATATTTAGCCGGTAACGAAAGCTATATTTCTATTGCCAAACGATTTGGCGTTCAGAATAAAACACCAGTGGAATTAAATACGTCCTTAAACTAAACAATAGAAAGTGACTTAAAGGGGTATGCTAGATGAAATATAACTTTATTGAAAACAATCAATTGTTTTATTCTGACCTTTCCATTGAAGACTTCGGGCTCCTCATATTAAAGCAGTCGGTAAAAATGTTGAAATTCGCTGAATATGAGGGGAAAACTATCTTAGCGCGAAATGGTCATTTATTAGGTTGTGCATTTCATCCGGAATTAACCGTGATTCAAGAACTCTAGAATATTTTGTATCTTTTGGTATGACTTGCGAAATTTGTTTTCATATAGTACAGTATGGTTAAAATTTAAATAACTGAACACGATGATGGGAAGTAGTAGCAAGCACGTTTTTTTTAGAGAGTCAGCGGTTGGTGGAAGCTGATAGAAGCACTTGTGAATCCGTCCTGGAGTTGCACAGTCGAAGTAATGTAAGTAGGCTGTAGCCGGCTGAAATGCCGTTATGAAATAAGTGGTTTAGGTATATGCCTAATCAATTAGGGTGGCAACGCGGGTAGCTCTCGTCCCTTTTTAGGGATGGGGGCTTTTTTGTGTTTATTTTGATTCAAAGCGGAGCTATTCGAGTTTAGCTTGCAACTCAATTACATCAAGACTTAATGGATGCAATGTCATTAAACTATTGGAGGTATGATTATGTTAGATATTAAACGCGTACGCGATAATTTCGCGGAAATTAAAGAAATGCTATTAACACGTAATGAAGATTTAGGCAACTTAGATGACTTTAAAGATTTAGATGCAAAGCGTCGTGAGTTAATTGCTAAAACAGAAGAATTAAAAGCAGAAAGAAATAAAGTATCTGAACAAATTTCAATTATGAAATGCAACAAGGAAAATGCAGATGAAGTTATTGCTCGTATGCGTCAAGTAGGCGATGAAATTAAAAAGCTAGATGTTCAACTAAATGATGTTGAAGAGCGCTTAAAAGATATGATGATGCGCTTGCCAAACATTCCACACGAATCTGTACCAGTAGGGCTAACAGAAGACGACAATGTAGAAGAATATACTTGGGGTGAAATTCCAACATTTGATTTTGACATTAAAGCACACTGGGATCTTGCTACAGATTTGAAGATTGTTGACTTTGAACGAGGTACAAAAGTAACAGGTAGCCGTTTCTTATTCTACCGCGGGCTTGGAGCTCGTTTAGAACGCGCATTAATGACATTTATGATGGATTTACATGCAGAGGAGCATGGTTATGAGGAAATGCTACCACCTGTCATTGTTAATCGTGATAGCTTGACAGGTACTGGAAATCTTCCTAAAT
>Ga0213824_1001721_pt1 | contig 11982 bp, 15 predicted proteins | sample MC6MC0906MG_FD_179892 | JGI IMG/M metagenome (GOLD analysis project Ga0213824, IMG submission 179892) | Enriched soil aggregate microbial communities from Iowa State University, Ames, United States - MC6-MC0906-MG | ecosystem: Environmental > Terrestrial > Soil > Unclassified | place: USA: Iowa...
GAACAGGCCGTTGGCGTCAGGGCCGTTACGCAGATCAGAGGTGTTCGAAGTCTGGGTCATGAGTCGCTCCAGGTGAATTTGGGTCAAGAGACAATGACGACCACTCTACCCCTGACCTTCCAAGCTGAAAACCGATAAGATCGCCACAACCTGTCAGGAAAACTCACAGATACCATGAGCCATGACCTTCCCCCGCTGAACGCCCTGCGCGCGTTCGAAGCCACCGCCCGGCTGAACAGTGTCAGTCAGGCAGCCGAACAGCTGCACGTCACCCATGGCGCGGTCAGTCGCCAGCTCAAGGTGCTTGAAGAACACCTCGGCGTCAGTCTGTTCGTCAAGGATGGCCGCGGCTTGAAACTCACAGATGCCGGTATGCGTTTACGCGATGCCAGTGCAGAGGCCTTTGATCGGTTGCGCAGCGTTTGCGCAGAACTCACGCAAAGTACCGCCGACGCCCCGTTTGTACTGGGTTGCTCCGGGAGCTTACTGGCGCGCTGGTTTATTCCGCGTTTGGGGCGGTTGAATGCCGATCTGCCGGACTTGCGCCTGCATCTGTCGGCCGGAGAAGGCGATCTTGATCCTCGGCGACCGGGACTGGATGCGTTGCTGCTGTTTGCCGAGCCGCCATGGCCAGCGGACATGCAGGTTTACGAGCTGGCCGCAGAACGCATCGGTCCGGTCATGAGCCCACTGTTTAGCGGTTATCACCGCCTGGAAACCGCGCCAGCCGCAGCGCTACTCAATGAACCGCTGTTGCATACCACTTCGCGCCCGCAAGCCTGGCCGAGTTGGGCGCAGCAGAACGAACTCGACGCAAAAGCGTTGAAGCTGGGGCAAGGTTTCGAGCATTTGTATTACTTGCTGGAAGCAGCAGTGGCAGGCCTTGGCGTGGCCATCGCGCCGGAGCCGCTGGTGACGGAAGATTTGAAGGCCGGTCGCCTGGTTGCGCCATGGGGCTTCTGTGAAACCCCTGCGCAACTGGCGTTGTGGCTACCCAAGCGCGCCGCAGACGGGCGCGCCCGGCAACTGGCGCAATGGCTCAAGAACGAGCTGCGCCAAGGAGATCACTCGCCGCGCTTGAACAGCAAGTAAGCGGCCAGCAGACCGATTGCACCGACCGCAACACCAGCGGTCGTCCACGGATGTTCCTGCGCGTAATCGCGGGTGGCGATCCCGGTCTCGCGGGTTTTCACTTTAACTTCTTCATAGGCATCGCTGAGCAGATGGCGCGAGTGTTTCAGCGCGCTTTCAGCATTGCTTTTCAGCGCCTTGAGGGTCTTGCGCGACTCGTCCGAAGCGTCATCCTTCAGGCTTTCCAACGACTTGAGCAGACTCTCGATCTCGGCTTCCATGCTTTGCAACGAGGCTTTACGTAAAGAGGTGTTGGCCATGGTGGCTCTCCTGCATTGGTGATGAGTGGCGTGTGTTGGTTGGGACTTCAGCGGTTTGAGAAAGTGCAGAAAATCTGAACTTCGCCTGCACAAAGCCACCGAAATCAACAGTGCAGATTCACTGCTAGTCTCAATTCCACACGCCAAGGAGATCGTTATGAGTGACCATCACACGTACAAGAAAGTCGAGCTGGTCGGTTCGTCCGCCAGCAGCATCGAAGACGCCATCAACAACGCGCTGGCCGAAGCCAACAAGAGCATCAAGCATCTTGAGTGGTTTGAAGTGGTCGACACCCGTGGCCACATCAAGGACGGCAAGGCTGCGCACTTTCAGGTGACGCTGAAAGTCGGCTTCCGCATTGCCAGCAGCTGAGTTTGGTCTAGTCTTCTGAACTTGCGCGCTGGCCGAGTGCCATAGGAATGGCAAAGCGCTACAGGGTGAGTGCATCGGGTGAACGCTCGATGCCCGCCTTTTTTAATCCGACCAGGGAGTGCGACCGATGAAGAAGTTCATGTTGGCAGTAGGTTTGTTGAGCCTTGCGGGTGGTGCGTTTGCTGCCGGTAAGCCATGTGAAGAGCTGAAAAGCGAGATCGCGGCGAAGCTGGATGCCAAGGGCGTTTCCGGGTATTCGCTGGAGATTGTCGATAAGGGCGCAGCGGCTGGCGGCGACGTCGTCGGTACCTGCGAAGGCGGAACCAAGGAAATCGTCTACAAGCGCGGTTGATTGCGCCTGAAATACAAAAAGCCGACGTGAAGGCGTCGGCTTTTTTGTGTCTGAAAGTTTTGTGGTGTGTTTGAGATTGATCCCCCTCACCCCAGCCCTCTCCCCCAGAGGGGCGAGGGGGAAAGGGAGCAGATCGGGGGTTGTTCAGAACCTGAGTACGACTGGAGTTTTCAGGTCGATGTTGGGCGCAAGAACACCTCGGTCAGTCCCCTCTCCCTCCGGGCGGTCCGACGTTTCGGGAGGGCTAGGGTGAGGGTGTTTTTTGGCCTTTCAGCCCTTCATCACCTGCGCCAACAACTCGTACGAATGCACACGATCAGCGTGTTCATACAAATCACTGGTGAAAATGAGCTCATCCGCCTGCGTCTGCTCAATCAGCACTTCAAGTTTGGCGCGAATCTTCTGCGGGCTACCCACCATCGCGAGCCCAAGGAAATCACCCACCGCTTCACGCTCATGCGGCAGCCACAGGCCGTCCATGCTTTTCACCGGCGGACGCTGCACCAGACTCTGCCCACGCATCAACGCGAGAATGCGCTGGTACACCGATGTCGCCAGGTAATCGGCTTGCTCATCGGTGTCCGCTGCCACCAAAGGCACGCCGAGCATCACGTAAGGCTTGTCGAGCACCGCCGACGGCTTGAAGTGATTGCGATAAACGCGGATCGCCTCGTGCATGAAGCGCGGGGCGAAATGCGAGGCGAAGGCGTACGGCAAGCCGCGCTCACCGGCCAGTTGGGCACTGAACAGGCTGGAACCCAGCAACCAGATCGGCACATTGGTGCCGGTGCCCGGCATCGCGATCACGCGCTGATCCGGGGTACGCGGGCCGAGGTAGCGCACCAGTTCGGCGACGTCTTCCGGGAAGTCATCAGCGCTGCCGGAGCGCTCGCGGCGCAGCGCCCGGGCTGTCATCTGATCGGAACCGGGCGCGCGGCCCAGACCGAGATCAATCCGGCCCGGATACAGACTTTCGAGGGTGCCGAACTGCTCGGCGATGACCAGCGGCGCATGGTTGGGCAGCATCACGCCGCCGGAGCCGACACGAATCGTCGACGTACCACCAGCCAGATAGCCGAGCAATACCGACGTCGCAGAACTGGCGATGCCGTCCATGTTGTGGTGTTCGGCCACCCAGAACCGCGTGTAGCCGAATTTCTCGACGTGCTGCGCCAGATCCAGCGAGTTGCGCAACGATTGCGCCGGGCTGCCGTTTTCGCGCACCGGTACCAGATCGAGGGTGGAAAATTTTACGTCGGACAGTTGTTTCATAAACCTGCGTCTCCGAGTGAGGAGGCAGGTTCTTCTTTCAAACGAAAACCTGCCGAATCCATAAGCGTGTTTTGTGCAATGAGGGCATATACCCGAGTTTCAATAGCAGTGATGAAATTTCCTACTAAAAAAGTCAACGATTCAGCCGGGCTGAACTTTGCTGCGGCGTCTATCCTCAGAAGCCTTGCAAGCAAAAACCACGACGACGCGGCGTTTCCGCGTCAGATCTTGAGGAGGCAGACATGGCTATCGTGAAGAAAGCATCCGCACATTGGGCAGGCGATCTGAAAACCGGCATTGGCTCGATCTCCACCGAAACCGGTGTCCTCAGAGAGGCGCCTTACGGTTTCAAGGCGCGCTTTGAGGGCGGCAAAGGTACCAACCCGGAGGAACTGATCGGCGCGGCGCATGCCGGCTGCTTCTCTATGGCTTTTTCGATGATTCTCGGCGATGCGGGCCTGAAGGCCGACAGCATTGATACTCAGGCTGAAGTCACCCTCGATCAGGTGGATGGCGGGTTCGCGATCACCGCGGTGAAGCTGATTCTCAAGGCGAAAATCCCGGGGGCGACGCAGGAGCAGTTTGAAGAGCTCAGCAACAAGGCCAAGGAAGGGTGCCCGGTGTCGAAAGTGCTGAATGCGAAGATTACGCTTGAGGCTTCGCTGGTCAGCTAATTCGACTCTTACCGGTCTGACGCTATCGCGAGCAGGCTCACTCCTACAGGGGATCTCGGTTGTTCACAATTGTTGTGCCCACTGGAGATCAACTGTAGGAGTGAGCCTGCTCGCGATAGCAATCTGACAATCACTGCCGATCTAACACCGTAAACACAAGTTGTGAGCGAAGTCAGAACCCTCGCTGTAAAAGTATGGTCGAATCAATGACAGCAGCTTCAGCGCACGCCCGTGCGCGCTGCCTCAGGGAGCTTCACTCATGAAACGTATTGGCTTGGCGATTCTCTGCAGTGCACTGGCCACTTCTGTCATTGCGGCACCCAAAGACTGCGAAGAACTGAAGAACGAAATCGAAGTAAAAATTCAGGCCAACGCCGTGCCGTCTTACACGCTGGAAATCGTCAGCAAGGAAGAGGCCGACAAACACGATGTGGCGATGGTCGTCGGCACCTGCGACAACGGCACCAAAGCGATCATTTATCAGAAGAACGATCGCTGAACCTGACTAGATAATGCAGTTGTAGTCGTAATCCTCGGCGACGATTTCACGCTTGGCGTTATACAGCCGGGCGCTCGGTGTGAACCCCAGCGAACGCCCTTCCAGCACATAACGCTGCCCGGCCTCGAAATGGTCGTAGCGGATGTACAGGTAGCACAGCCGCTCTACGGGGCCAGTCATCAGGGCGCCACCACCGCCAAACACTTCGAAATCAAACCGCACGCGCAATTCGTGGCTGCCCGGCGAGACCTGAAAGTAGCGCCCGTCATTCAGTCGCTGTTTGTCGAGACGCTCGGCCATCAGCACTTTCCCGCCGGGTGTCGGCGTCGAAAAATCGACCCAGGCCATGTGCGGATCGGCCGGGGGCAAAGGCGTCTGACAACCGGCCAAAAGACCGGCAGCGAGCAACAACAGCAACTGGCGCATGATGAATATCCACGGATGTGAATCCTCAGCATAGCGCCGATCAGGTGCGCTGACAGCCTGCCGGTGTGCCTTGACCTACCACTTTGCGCTGCTCGTCATAAAGCTTGGCCCATGGTCGAAAGCCGATACTGCCGGCCTGCAGCTGGTATCGCTGACCGGCATTGAAATCCTTGAATTTCACACTCAACTGGCAATCGCGCCACAGCGGTTCAGCGTCGGGACCGATGTTGGTCGCCTCCACCGGAAATTGATAACGCACTTTCAATTCATGGCTGCCGGGCTGCACTTCAAAATAGCGTTTGTCGGCGGTCGCCTGAGTATCAACCTGCAACGCTTGCAGCGCCGTGTCCTGTTGCCGGGCATCGAGATCGATCCAGGCTTGCGAAGGGTCAGGATCGGGCATTCCGAATCCGGCACAACCGGCCAGCGTCAGCAGGCCTCCTGACAGCATCAACATGCGCATAGCGGTGCTCCTTTAGGCGGGATAGTCTTGCGGGCAGACTCTCCGGGGGATTTCTTATTTTGATCAGGCCGTTTCCAAGCCTTGGGTTACTTGATCGCGTTTTTCGGGTTTTGTTTCCGGGTGTGTTGTTTTTGTTGCTCAACGGTTGCGCCAGCGTCAGCTATTACGCTCAGTTGGCCAGCGGTCAGTTGCAATTGCTGCGGGCGCGCGAGCCTGTGGAGCAGGTGATCAACGACCCGAGCCGCGACGCGACACTGCGCGCGCACCTGGCTCAATCGCAGAAGGCCCGCACCTTCGCCAGCGAGCATCTGCACCTGCCGGATAACCAGAGCTATCGTCTTTACGCCGACATCCATCGCCCGTACGTGGTGTGGAATGTGTTCGCCACGCAGGAGTTTTCCCTGACGCCGCAGAATCATTGCTTCCCGATTGCCGGGTGTGTGGCCTATCGCGGCTATTACAGTCAGAGCGCCGCGCGCGGCGAAGCGGCAATCCAGCGATTGCAGGGCATGGACGTATCGATAGGTGGCGTTGAGGCCTATTCGACGCTGGGCTGGTTCAACGACCCGATCCTTAATTCGATGATGGGCTGGGGTGATGAGCGCCTGGCCACGTTGATCTTTCATGAGCTGGCGCATCAGCGCTTTTACGTGAAGGACGACACCGAGTTCAACGAATCCTTCGCCTCGTTTGTCGAGCAGGAAGGCACGCGGCAGTGGCGGGCGTTTCGTGGGTTGCCGGCGGACACCGATTCGCGGCTGAAGCAGCGTGATCAGTTTATTGAGTTGGTACTCGATACCCGCTCACGGCTGGAGAAGCTTTATGCACAGCCATTAGCAGCCGAACAGATGCGCGAACGCAAAGCAGCCGAGTTCGAGCAGTTTCGCCGGGATTATCGGGTGATGAGGGACAGCCAATGGGCTGGGGACAAACGTTACGACGCTTGGGTGAACGCGCCGCTGAACAATGCGCGATTGCTGCCGTTTGGGCTTTATGACCAGTGGGTGCCGGCGTTTGCGGCGTTGTTCAAAAAGGTCGGGGGGGATTGGATGAGGTTTTATGCGGAGGTGGAGAAGTTAGGGGAGCTGCCGGCCGCCGAGCGCAAAGCGGCGCTGAAAGCGTTGGCTGACTCTCAGACCTTTCGTGGCTGAATTGGCCTCATCGCTGGCAAGCCAGCTCCCACAGGGACAGCGGTGAACCTGAGTACATCACTCACCTGTGGGAGCTGGCTTGCCAGCGATGGCGTACTGATCAGCGCTGCAGAAACGCCTGATGCAACGCGTCCAGCGTTTCAAAGTGATAAGCCGGCGCCTCGGCATTCAACTCTTCAAAACTGCCAAACCCATAACCGACCGCCGCCGCATCCAGCCCATTACTGCGTGCCCCGATCAGGTCATGCTTGCGATCACCGATCATCAGCGTATCCGACGGATCCAGCCCTTCTTCCTTGATCAGATGCGCAATCAGCTCAACCTTATTGGTGCGCGTGCCATCCAGCTCGCTGCCGTAAATCACCTTGAAGTGCCGGGCAAAATCAAAATGCCGGGCAATCTCGCGGGCAAATTCCCACGGCTTCGAAGTGGCGATATACAGCTGCCGTCCCTGCCCGCTCAGGGTTTCCAATAAAGGCGTAACACCATCAAACACGCGGTTTTCATACAGGCCGGTGACCTTGAAGCGTTCGCGATAAAAATTCACCGCCTGCCACGCCTTGGCCTCGTCAAACTCATAGAACTGCATAAATGCCTGCAACAACGGCGGGCCGATGAAGTGCTCGAGTTTGCTCAGATCCGGCTCATCGATACCGAGCTTGGCAAGGGCGAACTGGATGGAACGGGTGATGCCCTCACGCGGGTCGGTCAGGGTGCCATCGAGGTCGAACAGTACGGTCTGGTAATGCATGAGAAATCCTGAGCAGGTGTAAGGCGATTCAGAGCTGGTCGTAGCCTTCGGCCAGATGCAGGTCCTTGAGTTTCACGTAGTTCGCCGCGCTGTAGGTGAAGAAGGCTTTTTCCTTGTCGGTGAGTTCCCGCACCTGTTTTACCGGGCTGCCGACATAAAGGAAGCCACTTTGCAGCCGTTTGCCCGGCGGCACCAGGCTGCCGGCACCGATGATCACATCGTCTTCGACCACCGCGCCATCCATGACAATGCTGCCCATGCCGATCAATACGCGGCTACCGACGGTACAACCATGCAGCATCACTTTATGGGCGATGGTCACGTCATCGCCGATCAGCAGCGGGAAACCGTCCGGATTGAACGGACCGGCATGGGTGATGTGCAGCACACAACCGTCCTGGACGCTGGTGCGCGCACCGATGCGGATGCGGTGCATGTCGCCGCGGATCACGGTCAACGGCCAGACCGAGCTGTCTTCGCCGATTTCGACGTCGCCGATGACCACTGCCGAGCCATCGACAAACGCGCCCTTGCACAGGCGTGGGGTGTGATTCTGGTACTTGCGAACGGACACGATAATTTCTCTCTCTGTCGCCGATAGCTGCGGTGAATGCCGATTGTAATTAAGATGGGGCAATGTTTCCCCAGCCAAGGTGCCAACCGTGAGCGTGAACAACCCTCTGCTGCAGTCCTACGACCTGCCACCGTTCTCCACGATCCGTGCCGAACACGTCCTGCCCGCCATCGAAACGATCCTGGCCGACAACCGCGCCGCCATTGCCGAAATCCTCAAGACCCAAGTCCAGAATCCAACCTGGGCCGGTCTGGTGTTGGCGATGGACGAACTCAATGACCGCCTCGGCGCTGCCTGGAGCCCGGTCAGCCACCTCAATGCCGTGTGCAACAGCGCCGAACTGCGCGAAGCCTACGAGTCGTGCCTGCCAGCCCTGAGCGCCTACTCCACCGAGATGGGCCAGAACCGCGAACTGTTCCAGGCTTATGAAGCGCTGGCCAACAGCCCGGAAGCCGCCGGCTTCGACGTGGCGCAAAAGACTATTCTGGAACACGCCCTGCGTGACTTCCGTCTGTCGGGTATCGACCTGCCGGAAGCCGAGCAAAAGCGCTATGCCGAAGTGCAGAGCAAACTGTCCGAGCTGGGCAGCCGCTTCTCCAATCAACTGCTCGACGCCACGCAGGCGTGGACCAAGCACGTCACCGACGAAGCCGCCCTCGCCGGCCTGACCGATTCGGCCAAGGCGCAGATGGCGGCCGCCGCACAGGCCAAAGGCCTCGACGGCTGGCTGATCACCCTGGAATTCCCAAGCTACTACGCGGTGATGACCTACGCGCAAGACCGCGCACTGCGCGAAGAAGTCTACGCCGCCTACTGCACCCGCGCCTCGGATCAAGGCCCGAACGCCGGTCAGAACGACAATGGCCCGGTGATGGAAGAGATCCTCGACCTGCGTCAGGAGCTGGCCAAGCTGCTGGGTTTCGCCAGCTTCTCCGAGCTGAGCCTGGCGACGAAAATGGCCGAGTCCAGCGATCAGGTGCTGAGCTTCCTGCGTGATCTGGCCAAGCGCAGCAAGCCGTTTGCCGCACAGGATCTGCAACAGCTGCGCGCCTACGCCGCCGAACAGGGCTGCGCAGACCTGCAAAGCTGGGACAGCGGTTTCTACGGCGAGAAACTGCGTGAGCAACGCTACAGCGTCGCCCAGGAAACCCTGCGCGCCTACTTCCCGATCGACAAAGTGCTGGGCGGTCTGTTTGCCATCGTTCAGCGCCTGTACGGCATCGAAATCGCCGAGCAGAAAGGCTTCGATACCTGGCACCCGGACGTACGCCTGTTCGAGATCAAGGAAAACGGTCAGCACGTCGGCCGCTTCTTCTTCGACCTCTATGCCCGCGCCAACAAGCGTGGCGGTGCGTGGATGGACGGCGCCCGTGACCGTCGTCGTACCGTCGACGGCGTGCTGCAAAGTCCGGTGGCCAATCTGGTGTGCAACTTCACCCCGGCCGACAGCGGCAAGCCTGCGCTGCTGACTCACGATGAAGTGACCACGCTGTTCCACGAATTCGGTCATGGTCTGCATCACCTGCTGACCCGCGTTGATCACGCTGGCGTTTCCGGCATCAACGGTGTCGCGTGGGACGCGGTCGAGCTGCCAAGCCAGTTCATGGAAAACTGGTGCTGGGAGCCGGAAGGCCTCGCGCTGATTTCCGGTCACTACGAAAGCGGCGAGCCGCTGCCCCAGGACCTGCTGGAAAAGATGCTCGCGGCGAAGAACTTCCAGTCCGGCCTGATGATGGTCCGTCAGCTGGAATTCTCGCTGTTCGACTTCGAGCTGCACGCCACCCACAGTGACGGCCGCAGCGTTGCGCAGGTGCTGGAAGGCGTGCGTGACGAGGTGTCGGTGATGCGCCCACCGGCCTACAACCGCTTCCCGAACAGTTTTGCGCACATCTTCGCCGGCGGTTATGCGGCGGGTTACTACAGCTACAAGTGGGCTGAAGTGCTCTCGGCCGATGCCTTCTCGAAGTTCGAAGAGGACGGCGTGCTCAACGCTGAAACCGGTCGTGCCTTCCGCGAAGCGATTCTGGCGCGCGGCGGTTCGCAGGCGCCGATGGTGCTGTTCGTCGACTTCCGTGGCCGTGAGCCGTCGATTGACGCACTCTTGCGCCACAGCGGCCTGAGTGAGGACGCGGCAGCATGAGTGAGGCACCTGTGATTACCAAGAAGCGCTTTATCGCCGGGGCGGTCTGCCCGGCGTGCAGCGAGCCGGACAAGTTGATGATGTGGAACGAGGACAGCGTGCCGCACCGTGAATGTGTGGCCTGCGGTTACTCGGACACGCTGAACGAGCAAGGGCTGTCGGTACCGAAAGAACTGGGCACGCGGGTCAACACCAGTGCATTGAACAAACCTGCGGCGGACAAGACCGTGCAGGCGGTGCAGTTCTTTCCGAATCCGAAGCTGAAGAAAAAGTCCGAGGACTGAGCTGCGACTGGAAAACCTTCCACGATGCAACGTCGTGGAAGGTCGTGGATTACTTCAGATTGACTGACTGAAACCAGCTCTTCATCGAGCAGGTGGCGAACGCGCTGGTGCTGCAATCACCATTGGCCAGCGCTGTGCGCAGTTTGTCGACATCGGCCTGCATTACATAGCGGACACTGTCGCGAAAGTGCCCACTCTCACCGAAACCGCCCTGGGTCATCTCGCTCAAGGCGTCTTCTTTACTCCAGCCCTGCACCACCACGCGGTACATCGCCGCCATCAGGCCGGTGCGGTCGGAGCCGTGTTTGCAGTGCATCAACACCGGCCCCTTGGCTTCGGCAGACCGAATAGCCCGCAGGGTCTTGAGCACGTCGGCGTCGTCAACGTGATTGGTCCGATACGGCAGTTGCACCTGGTTAATGTCCGGCTCGGACAACCAATTACTGTCGGCTTCCGGGAGGAAGTTGATCACCGTGGCGACCTTGAGGTTTTTCAGCAACGGCACGGCGCCGCCATCCGGCAATGCGCTGCGATAGAGCGTCGGCGACATCTGGAACAGGTTGTATTGCACTTCGACCGGTTGCGCCCAATCAGTGGGACGGGCCGTCGCTGTCGCAGTCGCCGCAGCCTGGGCTGGCAGCCAGTGCAACAGCGCGACAAGCGATAAACACAAAGCAGGGAACAAACGCACTCGGGACATGCTGGGGTAACCGTGTCGGGGTTCATCGGTGATAGGAACCGCAGCTTCGGCGTTGCGCGGTCAAAGCCCTGTGAGGCGCTTGTCAAAGAATTGTGAATGGACACTGTTTCATTTATCGCCACTCAGAAAACCGGTGTTTTTTCCGATGAATCGGTTCATCGAGAAGCTTAGCCTGCTACCATTTGTCACATGATGTTGCAGGCGCGTCCCCTTTTCCTGGATCAGACCGCTGTTGTCGCGACGAAAAATCCTCAAGCCGCTCGCAGAAGCGGCTGTCCCTTAATGCCTGATGAGGTGCACCACCATGTCTGATGAAAATCGAGACAACCCGCGGCGTGAGTTTTTGCGCAAATCCCTGACCCTGATCCCGGTGGTCACCCTGGCCGGCACCGGTCTGGGCAGCAGCGTGCTGCAAGCGGCGCCCGAAGCCGCACCCACTGCACCCGCGCCGCAACCGGTCCGCGCTGATGCCGGGGTTTATCAGCCGAGCTACTTCACCGCCGAAGAATGGGCATTCATCAATGCCGCCGTCGCGCAGTTGATCCCCAACGATGCCCAAGGCCCGGGTGCGCTCGAAGCCGGCGTGCCGGAATACATCGACCGGCAGATGAACACGCCGTACGCCGCCGGTGCCCTTTGGTACATGCAAGGCCCGTTCAATGCCGACGCCGCGCCGGAAATGGGCTGGCAGAGCAAACTGGTGCCCAAAGAGATCTATCGCCTCGGCATTGCCGCCACGGATCAGTGGGCAAAATCCCTCAACGGTAAAGTATTTGCTGAGCAAGACAGCGCTACCCGAGACGATTTGCTCAAGCAACTTGAAGCGGGCAAGCCGCAATTCGATGCGGTGCCGGCGAAGATTTTCTTCAATCTGCTGCTGCAAAACACCAAGGAAGGGTTCTTCTGCGACCCGATCCACGGTGGCAACAAAG
>Ga0213824_1001728_pt1 | contig 11914 bp, 8 predicted proteins | sample MC6MC0906MG_FD_179892 | JGI IMG/M metagenome (GOLD analysis project Ga0213824, IMG submission 179892) | Enriched soil aggregate microbial communities from Iowa State University, Ames, United States - MC6-MC0906-MG | ecosystem: Environmental > Terrestrial > Soil > Unclassified | place: USA: Iowa...
GGGCGAGCAGCCAGCGCGAGGCATACATCGCGTTTTCGAGAATACGTTCCATGGAGGGTTTGGGACTCGTCAGGTGACTAAAAAGCGACAGCGAGTATAGCCAGCCACCTGTTACAGCAAAAGCCTGGTTGAAAGGCGGGCCGCTGCGCAGCCCAATCGCCGGCAAGCCGGCTCCCACATGGCCTGCATCGTCTTTACCGCCAAGTCGCCCCTTTGCGGGCCGGCTTGTCGGGGGTGAGGCGACTGAAGGTTCTCAGGTCTCGGGGTGGAACTGGTAATCCCCAAGGTTGCGGCAACGCTCGCCGTTGATCCGTCGCAGTTGCGCCTGCAAGTGCAGGCACCAGATCTGCGGATCCTCGGCCACCTGGTACCCATGCAGGGTCAGGCTGTCGACGATGGCATTGAGCACAGACTCGGCCACCAGCGGGCCATGGAAAGGCCCCTGGGCCTTGATGGCAGAGGGTTGTTCACCGGCCATGCCGGCGGCGAACAGCAAGGTCCACATGCCGTTGTCGCCGGCCAGCGGACGAATGCTGCATTCGATACGGGTCACCAGGCCCAGGCACTGGCGAGTAAGGCTGAGGTTGCGCATGGCAGCGTCCCCCTCCAATAAGCCCTGTTCAGCCCGAAACGTTCGGGCTGTCTCCATCCTGAACCCTGCTGCCGTCCTTAAGTTCCAGCATAGAATAATGCTGTAAAAAGATGGAAAACCGGCGCTGAACGGTAGCACATGGCCGCCAGCGCCGATTTATTGACTCAGGCCGGTTTGGCCTGGGCAATGACCTCTTCCAGGCGTTCCTTTTCCGCCTTCTCGATGTCTTCCTCGCTGATCATCTCGGCAATTTCCCGCAGGCGTTCGACCACCCGGGCATTGACGCTGCCTTCGGTGAACAGGCCCTCGTCGTTCAGCACCCCGGCCTCCTCGCCCACCAGCAGGCTTAACGCTTCGTCGGCCTGGCTGACCGCATAGACATGGAACATGCCGTTCTCGACCGCCTGCAGCACGCGCTCGTCGAGCATCAGCGTGGCGACGTTGGCACGCGGGATGATCACCCCTTGCTCGCCGGTCAGGCCCCGGGCTTCGCACAGGCGGAAGAAGCCTTCGATCTTCTCGTTGACCCCACCCACCGCCTGCACTTCGCCGAACTGGTTGATCGAGCCAGTAATGGCAAAGCACTGCTTGAGCGGTGTGCGCGACAGCGCCGAGATCAGCGTGCACGCCTCACCCAGCGACGCACTGTCACCGTCCACATAGCCGTAGGACTGCTCCAGCGCGATGCTCGCCGAGATCGCCAGCGGGAATTCCTGGGCGTAGCGGCTACCGAGGTAACCGGTAAGGATCATCACCCCTTTGGAGTGGATCGGCTGGCCCAGGTTGACCTCACGCTCGATGTCGACGATGCCGCTGCCGCCCGGGTACACGGTGGCGGAAATACGCGCCGGCATGCCGAACGCCGAGTCGCCCACTTCCAGCACGGTCAGGCCGTTGCACTTGCCGATGGCCGCGCCTTCGGTGTCGATCAGGATGATGCCGGCAAGCATGTCGTCGAGCACCCGCTGCGAGACGCGCCCAGTGCGGGTGGCCTTGGCCTTGAGCGCACGTTCGATGTGCCCGGCGTCAGTCATCGCGTCACTGGCCAGCTGGCGGATGAAATCGGCCTCGCTGACCAACTGGAACAGGTCGCCGATGCGCGCCGACAGGCGTGACTGGTTTTCCGCCAGGCGTGCGCTGTAGGTTGCCAGGCGCGCCACCGCATCGCTGGTCAGCGGCGCCATGCCTTCCTCGTTGGTACGGGTGCGCAACAGCTGGGCGAACTGCTCAAGGTTCTCGTCGACCATCGGCATATCTTCGTCGAAGTCGACCAGCACCCGGAACATTTCCTGGAAGTCCGAATCATGGTCCTGTAGCGCGTAGTACAGCTGGCGCGAGCCGATGATCACCAACTTGACGTTAAGCGGAATCATCTGCGGCTGCAGGCTGACACTGGCAACGCGGCCCAGTTCGCCGATCGGCGACTCCATCTTCAGCTTGCGCGACTGCAGGGCACGCTTGAGCGCATCCCAGACGAACGGCTCGCCAAGCATCTTTTCGGCTTCGAGGATCAGAAAACCGCCATTGGCACGGTGCAGCGCACCTGGGCGCAACTGGCGGTACGAGGTGTACAGGGCGCCCTGGTCGGTGCTGTATTCGATGCGCCCGAACAGGTTGTCATAGGTCGGGTGCGGCTCGAATACCACCGGCGCACCGCCGGCAGCGTGATGGCCAACCACCAGGCTCGGCGCGTACTGCTCTTCGAGCAGCTTGCGCGCCACGGCGTCGGCCTTGCTGTCATCGACCAGTTGCTCTACCACGGTGCGCAGCAGGTTCACCTGCACCGATTGCAGATAGGCGCACACCGCCGCGTTCTCGGCGTACTTTTCCGACAGCGGCGCCAGCAATGGCTGCAGGGCCAGGGTGATGGTTTCTTCGTTGAGCTGGCGCAGCTGGTTGTTCGACTCGCGCTTCCACTGCGGCAGGCTGGCCAGTTCTTCGTTCAGGCGCTCCTCAAGGAAGGCGATGTCCTCGTGGAACTGCTCGCGGACTTCGTCCGGCAGCTGGGCGAATTCGGCCTCGTCCAGCGCCTTGCCGTCGGCCATCGGGGTGAAGGCCACGTTGCTGGCGTCGCGGTACAGGGCAACGTCCTTTTCCAGCGAGGCGCGCTCGATCACATCCAGGGCGCGGTCGTAACGCTGGTTGAAGGCGCGGTCGATGGCGCCCTTCTTCTGCTGGTAGGACGGGTGCTCGAACACCGCCGGGAAGGTCGCCAGCAGGTTGTCGATCAGGCCACCCATGTCGCTGATGAATTCAGCGGCGCTGCCCGACGGCAGCTCCAGGGCACGCGGCTCGCGGGTGTCATCGAAGTGGTTGACGTAAACCCAGTCGGCCGGGGTCTGCTGGCGCTTGCCCTCGGCCTTGAGGTAGCGCTTGACGAACGAGAAGCGCCCGGTACCAGGCTCACCCATCACATACACGTTGTAACCCGGGCGTGGCATGGCCACGCCGAACTGCAGGGCCTCGACAGCACGTTCCTGGCCCAGGACTCCGCGAAACGGCTCCAGATCGTCGGTGGTGGCAAAGGCAAACTGCTCGGGGGAAAAACGCCTGGTCAAAGCTTCAGGCGCGAGACGCAGGCGCGCAGCGACAGGATCGGGCATTGGGTTTCCTTACTTCGGCGGGCAGATACGCAGCATTCTGGCGCTGCCCGCGCGCGCCTTGCAAGGCTCCTCGGGAGTTTATGTCGCAGGCGGGTGGCTTGATGCACAAGCAAATTTTTCGCAATCAACAACGCAACCTTTAGATCGTGCCTAAACTCCAAGCTGCGCGGGTGGGTGAAACGCTTTCCCGACTTGGCAACCGAGTTGCCAGAAACCTGACCCTTGGTTAAGACAAATAGAGAACAAATGCTATGAAACGGATTCTTCTGGGTACTCTGTTCACCGTGGTTTCCCTCAACGCCATGGCCGAAGCGCCAGGTGGCCCGAACTGCGGCTGGGGCAACATGCTGTTCGAAGGCCAGCGCGGCACCCCGGCTCACTTCCTGGCCTCCACCACCAACGGCACCTCCGGCAACGCCACCTTCGGCATGACCTCCGGCACCAACGGCTGCTCCACCAAGGCTTCGCTGACCTATGGCGGCAAGTCCTGGTTCGCCATGAATGGCATGATGAACGAGCTGTCCGAAGACATGGCCATGGGCCAAGGCGAAGCGCTCACCACCTACGCGGTGGTACTGGGCGTGGCGCCGGAAGACCGCGGCTACTTCAACTCGGTCGCCCACCAGCACTTCAACCAGATCTTCAGCAGCGCCGACGTGACTGCCGAAACTGTCCACACCAACACCCTGGCCGTCCTGAAAAACGACCCACGCCTGGCCAAGTACGCAACCGAAGCTTAAGCGCGGCTGCTCCCGCCCCATCACGGGGCGGGTTTTCGCCTTTCTATCGGCATCGTTAAGAAGTAGTTGCCCGACATGCTCAAACGCCTCGCTTACCTGGCGCTGTGTGCCTGCGCCCCTGTTCATGCCGCACCTGCGCTGGATGAAGGCCGCCTCCAGCAACTGGCCAACACCCCCTACTGGATCGCCCTGGGCCATTACGAAACCGCCAAGCTCGGCGGCTGGCGCAGCTATGTCGACGACCGCAAGTTCTTCCTCGCCGAAGACGGTGCACACCACCCGGACCAGGAACTGCGCGCCACCGTACAGGCGCTGTACGCCCCGGCCAGCCTGGGCGACAAGCATGCCCAATGCGTATTCCCCGCGCGCACCCGCTGGCTGCGTGAGCAACTCGGCCTGCAAGGCCTGCCGCAACCGGACTGCCAGGAATTCAAGACCTGGTACCAGTCGATCGACCCACACAGCGCGGCGCTGATCTTCCCGGCCGCTTACCTGAACAGCCCATCGTCGATGTTCGGCCACACCTTGCTGCGCATCGACCAGTCCAATACCCGCAGCGACGACACCACGCTGCTGAGCTACGCGATCAACTTCGGCGCTTATATCGAGGGCAGCGACAACAGCATCCTGTATGCCTGGAAGGGCCTGATGGGCGGTTATCCCGGCCTGTTTGCGCTGATGCCCTACCAGGAGAAGCTGTCCGAATACCGCAGCCTGGAAAACCGCGACCTGTGGGAATACCAGCTGGACCTGACGCCGGAAGAGACCGGGCGCATGGTCGAGCACGTCTGGGAGCTCAAGCAGGTCCAGTTCGATTATTTTTTCTTCGACGAGAATTGCTCCTACCGCCTGCTTGAGCTGCTGCAGGTGGCCCGGCCGAGCCTTGACCTGACCTCGCAGTTCCCGCTGACCGCGATCCCCACCGACACGGTCAAGGCCGTCAAGCAATCCGGCCTGGTCGCCAGCGAAACCTACCGCCCTTCGCGCGAACGTGAGTTACTGGCCCGCGCCGAGCCGCTGGACCATGACGAAAAGCGCCAGGTACTGGCCGTGAGCGCCGACACCACGCAGCTTCAAAGCCCCGCGTTCACCGCCCTGCCCCGTGAGCGCCAGGCGCTGGTACAGGATGCCGCCTACCGCCTGGAGCGCTACCGCGCCAACGGCCAGCAACGCGACCCGGGCCAGGCCACACGCAGCTTCGAGCTGCTGCGGGCGATCAACCGCAACCCGCCGCCGCCACTGCAGATCGAGCGCCCAGGCCTGCCCGAAGACGGCCACGACTCGCGCACCTGGCAGCTTGGCGTCGGCACCCGTGAAGACCGCGCCTACGCCGAATACGGGCTGCGCATGGCCTATCACGACCTCAACGACAACGCCTACGGCTTCCCACTCGGGGCGCAGATCGAGATTCTGCAGCTCAAGGTGCGCCAGTACGAAGGCAACGACTGGCAGGTGCAACAGCTGGACTTGGCGACCATTCGCTCGCTGACACCGCGTAACGAGCTACTCAAACCCTGGTCGTGGCAGGTTACCGGTGGCCTGGAGCGGGTGCCGGGCAAGCATGACGACGAGGTGCTGGTCAGCCATGTGAACGGTGGTGCCGGCGGCACCTGGCAACTGGCCGACGGGCTGCTGGGCTTTGCCTTGGGCACCGTGCGGGTCGAGCACCACAACGACTTCGCCCAGTTCATCGCACCGGCGGCGGGGTTCAACGGCGGGCTGCTGTGGCGCAACGGCCTGGGCAACATGACGCTAGAGGCCAAGGGCGATTACTTCACCAATGGCGAGGTGCGGCGCAGCGTGAGCCTGAACCAGCAGTGGGAGATCAGCCAGAACCTGGGGTTGAGGTTGAGTGCTTCACGGGAGTTCAGCCACCTGGCTACCGCGCAGAACGAAGTGATGCTTGAGGTGAAGTGGTATCACTATTGACTGTACTGGCCCTATCGCCGGCAAGCCGGCTCCCACAGGACAAACGCTAACTTACTGATTTGGCGGTGATCCTGTAGGAGCGGCTTCAGCCGCGAACACCGGCGAAGCCGGTGCCATCCACCGCGGCGCCTGCTTCGCGGCTGAAGCCGCTCCTACAGGGTATGCGGCGCGCTAGCGGGCTTTGTTCTATGCGCGACAGCGCAGCCCGAAAGGCTGGATGATCTCCCACAGGTACACCACAGCCTTGCCGGCGATAGGGCCGGCAAAGCCACCACTAGACACTGTTAACCAACCGACTCTTCCGCGAGTGGCAGCAGGAAAAGGACCGCGGCGCCGCGCGGGCCTACCGCCACGACTGAGTCGCAAACGGACATCCATTGAAACCCGCAACCTGCGACCATGGTCTCCAGCAAAAGGAGGCCCCAGCATGAGCCGAGCATTCGTCAACGAGGACCAGGCCGCCGCCCAGGCCGACCAGCCGGTGGAGCGGCGTGTCAGCGACCAGCCCAATTACGTTACCGCCAGTGGCCTGCGCCAGCTGCAGCAGCGTGTGGCCGAACTGAATGCCCTGCGAGCGGAGCTGCAGGCCCAGGGCGAACGGGGTGACAAGCAGCGCCTGGCGGATACCGAACGTGATTTGCGTTACTTCAGCGCCAGGGTGCAGAGCGCGCAGGTGGTGCCTGCCGCTACTTCGAACAGCAAGGTGCAGATCGGCAGCCGGGTGAGGTTTAGCGATGAGCAGGGCCAGGAGCAGCGGGTGCAACTGGTTGGTGAGGATGAAGCCGATGCCAGCCGGGGCCTGATCAATTGGGCATCGCCGCTGGGGCGGGCGTTGTTGGGCGCGGCGCCTGGGGACGAGGTGGTGTGGCGGCGGCCGGCGGGGGATCAGATGATCGAGATCATGGAGATCGTTAGCGAGGCTTGAAAAACATCAGGGCCGCTGCGCGCCCCAATCGCCGGCAAGCCGGCTCCCACAGGGACAGCGCTAAGCCTGAGGCCGTCGTGGTACCTGTAGGAGCTGGCTTGCCGGCGATTGGGCTGCAAAGCAGCCCCAGACTTCAGGATCAGACCACGCCTTGCGCCAGCATGGCATCGGCAACTTTCACGAAGCCGGCAATATTGGCGCCCTTCACGTAGTTGATCTTGCCATCGGCCTCTTCACCGTAGTGCACGCAAGCATGGTGAATCGACTGCATGATGTTGTGCAGTTTGCTGTCCACTTCACCGGCGGTCCACAGCAGGCGCATGGCGTTCTGCGACATTTCCAGCCCCGACACGGCCACGCCGCCGGCGTTGGAGGCCTTGCCCGGTGCATACAGGATGCCGGCATCAATGAAGATATCCACAGCCTCCAGAGTGGTCGGCATGTTGGCGCCTTCGGCTACGCAGATGCAGCCATTGCGCAGCAGGGTGCGGGCGTCTTCGGTGCCCAGCTCGTTCTGCGTGGCGCACGGCAGGGCGATGTCGCACGGCAGCGTCCATGGGGTCTGGCCCTTGCGGAACTCCAGGCCGAACTGTGCAGCCAGTTCGCTGATACGGCCACGCTTGACGTTCTTCAGCTCCATCACCGCATTCCATTGGGCGTCGGTAAGGCCGGCTTCGGCGTACAGGGTGCCTTCGGAATCGGACAGCGAGATGACCTTGCCCCCCAGGTCCATGACCTTGCGCGCAGCATACTGGGCTACGTTGCCGGACCCGGAGATGGCTACGCGGCGGCCGTCGATGCGCAGGTCGCGACGCTTGAGCATTTCTTCGGCGAAGTACACGCAGCCGTAGCCGGTGGCTTCAGGGCGGATCAGGCTGCCGCCGTAGGTCATGCCCTTGCCGGTCAGCACCGAGGTGAACTGGTTGGCCAAGCGTTTGTACTGGCCGAACATGAAGCCGATCTCACGGGCACCAACGCCGATGTCACCGGCCGGTACGTCGCAGTCGGCGCCGATGTGGCGGTACAGCTCGCTCATGAACGCCTGGCAGAAGCGCATGACTTCGGCATCGCTCTTGCCCTTCGGGTCGAAGTCCGAACCGCCTTTGCCGCCGCCCATGGGCAGCGAGGTGAGGGAGTTCTTGAACACCTGCTCGAAGGCCAGGAACTTGAGCACGCCCAGGTTCACCGACGGGTGGAAGCGCAGGCCGCCCTTGTACGGGCCGATGGCGCTGCTCATCTGGATGCGGTAGCCGCGGTTAACCTGAACCTTGCCCTGGTCGTCCACCCACGACACACGGAACAGCACGGCGCGCTCAGGCTCGACCATGCGCTCGAGGATGCCGGCTTGCAGGTAGTGGGGATTGGCTTCGAGGAACGGCCAGAGGCTGCGCAAAACTTCTTCCACCGCCTGATGGAATTCGGGCTGGGCCGGGTCGCGTTGCTTCAGGCGCGCGAGGAAGTTGTCGACGGATTCGATCATGGTAGACGTCTCACCAAGAGGGATTGGACTTATTGGTTTTTTCCCGAATGTACCAAGAAGCAATCGCACTGGAATAGGGCGAAATGTCGTTTTTATGAAATTATTTGGTGCGTTTTATATAAGTGTATACAAAATGCCGACCTGTCGCGGGCAAGGCCACCCCCACCAACGCCCCCTTGACCCCGGCATTGCGCGGCCCCTGTAGGAGCGGGCTTGCCCGCGATCGGGCCAACACCGAATTACCCCAGGCACAAAAATGGGGCCACCAATGGCCCCATTCTTGTGCAACTAAACCGGCTTACTGCGCCAGCTTCTTGTGCCGTACACGGTGCGGCTGGGCAGCAGCATCGCCCAGGCGCTTCTTGCGGTCGGCTTCGTACTCGGTGTAGTTGCCCTCGAAGAACATCACGTTCGAGTCGTCTTCGTACGCCAGGATGTGAGTGGCCACACGGTCCAGGAACCAACGGTCGTGGGAAATCACGATCGCGGCGCCTGGGAAGTCCAACAGGGCTTCTTCCAGCGAACGCAGGGTTTCGACGTCAAGGTCGTTGGACGGTTCGTCGAGCAGCAGGACGTTGCCGCCCTCCTTCAGGGTCAGGGCCAGGTGCAGACGGCCACGCTCACCACCGGACAGGTCCTTGACGAATTTCTGCTGGTCGCCGCCCTTGAAGTTGAAACGGCCAACGTAGGTGCGCGACGGAATCTCGTAGTTGCCGATCTTAATCATGTCGGAACCGTCGGAAACCTGCTGGAACACGGTCTTGCCGCCGTCCAGGTCTTCGCGGCTCTGGTCCACACAGGCCAGCTGTACGGTTTCACCAATCTCGATGCTGCCCGAATCCGGCTGTTCCTTGCCCATCAGCATGCGGAACAGGGTCGACTTACCGGCACCGTTACCGCCGATAACGCCGACGATAGCGCCCTTGGGCATGGCGAACGACAGGTTGTCGATCAGCACACGGTCGCCATAGCCTTTGGAGACGTTCTTGAACTCGATGACCTTGTCGCCCAGGCGTGGGCCGGCCGGGATGTAGATCTCGTTGGTCTCGCTGCGCTTCTGGAATTCCTGCGACTGCATTTCTTCGAAACGCTGCAGACGGGCCTTGGACTTGGACTGGCGGGCCTTGGCGCCTTTGCGCACCCACTCCAGTTCCTCTTTCATGGCCTTCTCGTGGGCGCTCTGTTGCTTGGACTCTTGCGCCAGACGGTCCGACTTGGCCTCCAGCCAGCCCGAATAGTTACCTTCGTACGGGATACCGGCGCCGCGGTCCAGTTCGAGGATCCAGCCGGCGACGTTGTCGAGGAAGTAACGGTCGTGGGTAATCGCAACCACGGTGCCCGGGAAGTCGTGCAGGAAGCGCTCCAGCCAGGCCACCGAGTCGGCGTCCAGGTGGTTGGTCGGTTCGTCGAGCAGCAGCATGTCGGGGGCCGACAGCAGCAGGCGGCACAGGGCCACACGGCGCTTCTCACCACCGGACAGGTGTTCGATTTTTGCGTCCCAGGCCGGCAGGCGCAGGGCGTCGGCGGCGACGTCCAGCTGGCGTTCGAGGTTGTGGCCGTCGGCTGCCTGCAGGATCGACTCGAGCTTGGCCTGTTCGGCGGCCAGCTTGTCGAAGTCGGCGTCGGGTTCGGCGTAGGCGGCGTAGACCTCGTCCAGGCGAGCCTGGGCGTCCTTGATCACGCTGACCGCTTCCTCGACCACTTCACGCACGGTCTTGGTCGGGTCCAGTTGCGGTTCCTGCGGCAGGTAACCCACGTTGATGTCGGGCATCGGGCGGGCTTCGCCGTCGAATTCCTTGTCGACGCCCGCCATGATCCGCAGCAGGGTCGATTTACCCGCGCCGTTCAGGCCGAGTACGCCGATCTTGGCGCCCGGGAAGAACGACAGGGAAATATTCTTGAGAATTTCCCGCTTCGGCGGCACGACTTTGCTCAGCCGATGCATGGTGTAGACGTATTGAGCCAAAACCAAGCCCTCTAATCAGATAGGTAAAGACATCGACGATCGCCCAGCCAGGTGGCCAGGGGGATGTGTTTACGGGGTGTCATTGAACAAAGTCGACCATTCTACGCCAACGCGCGGCGTTGCACAGGGTGGCCGGATGGTGGGGCGAACTAGGGCCGCTGTGCGGCCCATCGCCAGCCAGCCGACACCCACGGGCCTGTGGTGGTGACCCTGTGGGAGCCGGCTTGCCGGCGATGAGGCCAGTACTGGCCACACAAAAATCAGACGTGACGCTGTTTGGCCTTGCCACGCGGCAACCGGCAACGGTCGCCCTGCTCCGCCAGGCGTGCGGCCCAGGCGGATTTGACGCTGAAGCCACCGCTGCGGGCAGGCTGCTCGGCAACCTTGGCCGGCTGGGCGGCAGGCTTGCTGGCTGGCGTGGTGCTGACGACCTTCGCCGCAGGCTTGGCCGCAGCCACAACCTCAGCCGGCGCTGCAGCCGCCTTGGCGGTCTTGCGCAGTTCGGCCAGCGACGGCGTCTTGTTCTTGGCGGCCGAAGCCTCCGGTTTGACCAGCGAACGCTGGCACGACTTGCAGGATACGTCCTCGGTCACGGCAGTGCTGACAAGGGTCTGACTGCTGCGCCCGCAGGCGGAATCGAGGCCATTGGTGGAAAAGTGAGTAACCAAAACCGAACATCTCCGATGCGTTGTCATTTGAAGCGGCCGGCATTCTCGCACAGGAAGCAAGGCCTTGCCGAACCGCCAGGCTCCACCACGACCATCGGCACCTCGAAGCACGGCTGGCACTTTGCCATAATGACAGGCATGCTAGCCGGTTTCAGGTGTCCGGCCTTATAGTGCGCCACCGCGGTCCGGCCACTGCAGCACCGGCATACACCGTGCATGATCAATCCCTGCCATCGCCAGCCCAGTAGCAGGATCAACGCTTGACTAATCTCAATCATCCGTCTCCGCTGCGCCCCGCCTTACCGCACCCGCGTGCTTCGCTGCGCGGTTCGCTCAAGGGTGCGCTGGCCATGCTGGCCTTGGTGCTGCTGAGTTTGCTGCTTTGGCAACTGTTCGCGCAGTTCCGCCACACCCAGGCCGACCAACGCCAGCAGCACCTCGATGCGAGTGCCGAACTGGCCGACCACCTGGGCCTGAACATGGCGCTCAAGGCCCAGCAGGCGCTGAATGTTGTCCAGCCCTACGTCAAAGCGCCGACGCCCGCCGCCCTGCCCAGCCTGCTCGGCACCTTGCGCGAACGGCTGCCGACCCTGCGCGACATGGCCTGGCTGGACCACAATGGCCAGTTGCTGGGCGACAGCCTGGCCGGCAGCCCCGACCGTCAGCTGATTGACGAGCTGGTCAAGCTGAACCAGGGGCGCCTCTACTTTTTCTCCAATTCGGCAGACAACAGCACCGTCTACCTGCTGCTGCGCCAGGCCAGCGAACAGGACCGCGGCTACTGGCTGCTGCGCCTGACCCCTGATTACTACCGCACCCTCACCGTGCACCTGGACGGCCCCGGCCATCCGCTGTGGCTGCTGGAAAACAGCCGCAGTGGCGAGGTGCTGGAACGCCATGCACCCGCACAGACCAGCGGCGAGCCCCTGCAAAGCGTGATGCTGGCGTTCATCGACAACAGCGCCTGGCAATTGCGTGGGCTGTACGATGCAAGCCTGGCCCAGCACAAGC
>Ga0213824_1001730_pt1 | contig 11878 bp, 9 predicted proteins | sample MC6MC0906MG_FD_179892 | JGI IMG/M metagenome (GOLD analysis project Ga0213824, IMG submission 179892) | Enriched soil aggregate microbial communities from Iowa State University, Ames, United States - MC6-MC0906-MG | ecosystem: Environmental > Terrestrial > Soil > Unclassified | place: USA: Iowa...
ATGCATCCGCACGCCCATACCTCTGGCTGCGGCAACGGTTTCAATAAATGTTTCCGGTCTGCAATTAATTGGCTGGCAGGGTGCCATGACGATCTGCTGCATGGAATAAGGACCCGGATCATGATAAAGACGGATAAGCCTTTCGCAATCTTTTAAGAATTCATCGGTGGTCTCCAGCATATTGTCTGGAATCGAGCTTCCTTCGCTCCTTGAAAGCGTGTTGCTGCCCCTCCCTGCATGATAGCGGATTCCCATAAGATTTGCTGCTTCCATCTGCTTATCCACCGGATCCTTGCCGGTTTTCTTCGTATAACAGTACTGGTGGTCAAAGGCGCAGGTGCAGCCGTGCTTGATTAAATCGGCAAAAGCCGTAAGAGTGGAATAATAAATGACATCATTGTCAACGATCTGAAAAATCCGGTAGATCTTATCGATCCAGTCCATGACTGTCAGATTCGGATAATCAATGGTGATCAGATTCCTTACAAAGGTCTGAAAGAAGTGATGATGAGTGTTGATTAGTCCCGGGTAAACAAATTTTCCTGATCCGTCAATGACCTGTGCGCCTTCTTCCTTTATCCCGGGGCCTATTGACAAAATCTTAGGCCCTTCAATCAGGATATCGGTGTCTTTGTACACATGGTCATGTTCATCGCAGGTTATAATTGCTTTGGCATTTTTTATCAATATTTTTGAAACCATGTTATCCCTCCATTTTCAGTACGGCATCATGCCGTCGTTTAAATCGAGGTCATTATATATCCTATAGTGACTATAGGTTCAAGCTTGAAACGTCAATTCATTGATTAAAAAAATTTATAATCATTTTGTAATTTTCTTATAAGCGTACATTCCATACTTATATGCCGCCAAAAGCCCCTCCCGATTCTTTTAAATCCAGTTCTCCAAAAAGGCTGTCAACCACTGCTCTGTAATCTGCAAGGTGCTGGGACTTTTTAATCTTTTTTCCATGTTTTTCACCGCCGTCAAACATCTGGATCATATATGCCCACAGCTCTTTCATCTTAAATAAGACATTGCGGTCCCCGGATATGATCTCTTCATAACCCATAAGAATCTCGTCATGAAAGGCTTTTAGCTGCCTTTTATCCATTTTGTCCCCATCTCTCATTTCCCCTGCAAGACCAGGATTGGCAACCAATCCTCTTCCAAGCATGATATGGTCTATGGAAGGAAACACTGTGGTGAATTTCTCATAATCTTCCGCTGAAAACAAGTTTCCATTGTAGCACAGAGGATTTTTGCTTAAAGAGACAGCCTCTTTCATCACGTTCCAATTCGGTTCATTCTTGTAGTAGTCCTTTTGGACCCTTGGATGAATAATCAGTTCTTCGATCGGATATTTATTATAAATTTCCATGAGTCTCCCAAATTCCTCCGGGCTGTCCTTTCCAATCCTGGTCTTTACGGATATCTTCATATCCAGGGCAGAAAATATCTGATCAAAGAATATTTGAAGCAGCTCCGGTTCCCCAAGAAAGCCGGATCCCCGGCCCTTCGTAACGACTGTGGGAGAAGGGCAGCCCAGATTTAGATTCACCTCTTCATATCCGAATTGTTTTAGTTCATTTGCCGCCCATATAAAATCTTCCCCTTTATTGGTGAGAATCTGAGGAATCACATGCAGTCCTACGTTATGCTCCGGCAGAAAGTCATTTTTTTCCCTGGAGGCAAACTTCCGGTTCTGTGTGGGCACAATAAAAGGCATGACATATACATCTACCTGCTTAAAAAACTTGTGGTGAGCGTTCCGGTAAACATAGCCGGTGATCCCCTCCATGGGGGCAAAATAATACTTCATGTTTCAGTCTCCATTTTCTATTATTCTTTATCGGTACATTTTACCACAATAAGCGACAAATTCATAGAAGACCATTTACAGAATCTGCCAAAGAGTGTTATAATGTTAGGCAAAAAGCCATTATTCTGGAGGATCGATCATGACACAATTAAAGAACTTATTGCCTGCAGCCGCCAAGGCCCTTTTACTTGCCGTTCTTATTTCCACCACCTCCTCTTCCGTCTCATGGGCAGAAGAAGAAATCGGGCCGGCCTTTGCACCTCCGGTAACCAAAACAATGACACCTGAAATAGGACCGGGCATGCGAAACAACAACTCCAACTTTATCGTAGTTCTGGATCCGGGACACGGAAAGACAGGCGGGCATTATTCCGGCTGCAACTTTGTATATAATGGAGTTACCTATTATGAAGATGAGATCACCATGAAGATCGCTACTTATACAAAGCAGTATCTGGAACAGTTTTCCAATTATACGGTTTATTTAACTAAGGACAGCGCAGAAGTCACCATCCCTCTGGATCAGCGGGCCGCCTTTGCCGCCTCCGTGCAGGCAGATCTTTTCGTAAGCCAGCATGTAGACTCTGCTTTAGGAAACGGTACCGTGAAGAATGCTTATGGAGTAAGCTCCATGGCCCCCAGAACCGGCCGCTTTAATAACGACCTGGCTCTCCAGTCCCAGGAAGCCGCTAATACGATCTTAAAGCAGTTAAATGGTCTGGGACTTAACAACCGTGGACTGATCCTGCGGGATTCAGAGAACGGAACATTATTCCCCGATGGAAGCCAGGCCGATTATTATGCGATTCCCCGCTATTCCCAGATGTATGGAATCCGAGGCTTTATCATTGAACACGGCTTTTTAAACCATACCAGCGACTTGACCCTGTTTCTTTCAACAGAGGAACAATATAAGGCACTGGGTGAGGCAGATGCAAAAGGTATTATGGAATATCTGCAAAAAGCAGGTAAATCTACATTTGTCCAGACAGCACAAAACACTCAGACAGCCCAGAATACCAACAACCAGAACGAAGGGGCGGTTACTCCTCCCTCTGTCACCGGAAGCAATGGCCCAGGTGTGAACTAAGCGCTTACGATCAATTTCTGCAAATGAATAACGTCAATGGCAGCAAGAGCTCCTTGCCCCTCATTCGTGAGGGGCAAGGAGCTCTTTTTGTCTCTATCCAAAAGAAATAATAAATTTACTATTAACGCAGATAATAATCCAGCAAGTTCCGAATATTATCATTATTAGAAAACCACTGTTACCGATGGAATGACAGAGCAGGGTGCACCGTTAAAAAACTGTTAAAAAATAATACAAAAAACTATATTTCGACATAATACTTGGCCAAAATGCACCTTTATTTAGTAAATTCAATTATTTTTTTGTTGAATATATATATAATTTGGTACTATAATGAAATCATCAAAATATTATACTGGAGGTATGAAGTAATGGATGCAATTTATTTTGTATCAATGGGGTCATTGTTGGGGATTATCTTTGCCTGGGTCATGTTCCTTCGTGTTAAAAAGCAACCGGAAGGCACCTCGGAAATGGCCCGGATCTCTGAAGCAGTCAGAAAAGGGGCAAATGCCTACTTGAAACGGCAGTATTCAGGGGTTGCAATATTTTTTATTGCTGTTTTTTGTATATTACTCATTATGGCATTTAACGGTTTCCTAAGCTTTTTTACCCCGTTTGCGTTTTTAACGGGCGGCTTTTTCTCAGGTCTTTCCGGATTCATTGGCATGCGTACTGCAACTATGGCTAACTGCAGAACTGCTGAAGGAGCTTCAAAAAGTTTGAATAAGGGACTCCAGGTAGCATTCTCAGCCGGTTCGGTTATGGGATTTACGGTAGTCGGGCTTGGTCTTTTGGATCTTTCAATTTGGTATTTTATTTTAAACGCAGCTTTTCAGCATCTTCCTGTAGAACAACGCATTACGGAAATCACAGCGAATATGCTGACCTTTGGAATGGGTGCTTCCAGTATGGCCCTCTTTGCCAGGGTTGGCGGCGGTATCTTTACCAAAGCAGCAGATGTGGGGGCTGATCTTGTCGGTAAGGTAGAAGCCGGTATTCCAGAGGATGATCCGCGTAATCCGGCTGTTATCGCCGATAATGTAGGTGATAATGTAGGTGACGTAGCCGGAATGGGCGCTGATCTCTACGAATCTTATGTGGGCTCTATTGTATCAACTGCAGCTCTTGCGGTTGCTGCTGGATACGGAATCAAAGGAGTGTCCATACCGATGCTGCTGGCAGCACTGGGTGTTGTCGCATCCGTCATTGGTACCTTTTTTGTCAAGACAGAAGAAGGTGCCTCTCAGAAGAACCTTCTCAAAGCACTTAGAACCGGTACTTATATTAGTGCGGCAATTATTGTTGTTGCAGCGTTTTTTATAATAAAGATGATGCTTCCCGGTCATATGGGACTTTATGCAGCCGTTCTTTCAGGACTAATTGCAGGTGTTTTAATCGGAGCCATTACAGAATATTACACATCAGATACCTATAGCCCAACAAAAAAATTAGCGGAATCCAGTGAAACAGGAGCCGCAACCGTAATCATCAGCGGATTATCCCTTGGCATGCTTTCTACTGTCGCACCGGTAATAATCGTAAGTATTTCCGTCCTTGTAAGTTACTATTGTTCCGGAGGTGCCGGTGATTTTAATCTTGGACTTTACGGCATCGGTTTATCTGCTGTCGGAATGTTATCCACTTTAGGTATTACACTGGCTACGGATGCTTACGGACCAATCGCTGACAATGCCGGAGGCATTGCTGAAATGACACATATGGATGCTTCCGTAAGACAGAGAACAGATGCACTGGATTCCCTTGGCAATACCACTGCTGCCACAGGAAAAGGATTTGCTATCGGTTCCGCTGCTTTGACCGCTCTCGCCCTGATTGCATCCTATGTTGATAAAGTACATCAGATCCAACCGGATCTAAATCTGGATTTAACCATAACCAATCCGAAGGTGCTTGTAGGATTGTTTATTGGCGGTGTATTACCGTTCCTATTTGCTGCTCTTACCATGGAGGCCGTAGGCAAAGCCGCACAGTCCATCGTATTGGAAGTCCGCCGTCAATTTAAGACCATAGCCGGTATTATGGAAGGAAAAGCGGAACCGGATTATGCCTCCTGTGTTGATATGTGTACAAAGTCGGCGCAAAAGCTGATGATCGCACCGGCCATGATAGCCGTTATTATTCCTATTGTCATTGGCTTATTATTAGGGCCGGAAGGCGTATGTGCTCTTCTTGCCGGCAATACCGTTACCGGATTTGTTCTTGCTGTCATGATGGCGAACTCCGGAGGCGCATGGGATAATGCAAAGAAGTATATTGAACAGGGCGCACATGACGGAAAGGGTAGCAGCCAGCATAAAGCTGCGGTCGTAGGCGATACGGTAGGTGATCCGTTCAAGGATACTTCCGGACCATCCATCAACATTCTCATTAAGCTTACTTCCATGGTTTCTATTGTATTTGCATCACTTGTTCTGGCTTTCCATTTATTATAAAATAAAATTCATGCTCACCTATAGCTCCCCTAATTCCCCTTAATCCAGAGAGGAATTAGGGGAATCTTTCAGTACCATCAGACTCATTCCTGCCCGCAGCAGCCGAAAGGTGCGCAGGGCAGCTCCCCGATACAGCTCCATAGACCGCTCCATGGCCTCCTCCACAGGCATTGCCCCTTGTATGGTGGTTAAAATGCTTTCTATTCCATAGTCATAGATTGCTTCTGCACCTTCTCCCATGCTTCCTACAATGGCAACTGCCGGAATTCCTTTGGCTTTGCATCTCATACCGATGCCACTGGGTACTTTGCCAAAAGCGGACTGCCAGTCCATTCTGCCTTCCCCTGTAATAACCAGATCCACACCATCTGTTTCGCTATGTATGATCTCATTTCATCTTTATAGCAGGAACTTATATCCTATTTTCTATTTTCATTATTGCTTTTCTCTGATACAATAACAAAATAGCTGATTTTTAATTAATAATGCTCCATCTCCTTTTTCAATATAAGTTTTTTACCACTTTCAGGTTATAATTATATCTTTAGTTATGTTTTTTATCCAATAACCCTTTCCTACTTTTATTATAGCCAATTCTTATAATCAAAATAGTACAACAAAAGAAAGCAGGCCTTCTATGGACATCAGATATCTGGAATATATCCTTGCTCTGGCTGAAACCGGCAATATGACGAAAGCCGCCAAAAAGCTATACGTATCACAACCCACACTCAGCCAGTTTCTTACCAAACAGGAAATGGAGCTGGGAACGCCGCTGTTTCAAAGATCCAACGGCACCTATACGCTCACGCCGGTAGGAAGCCTCTATGCTGAATATGCAGAAAAAGTAATCTTCTTAACGGACAATCTGGCAAAAGACATAAAACGTGTGTCCAATTCCAGCCGTATCCGCATCGGTACCTCAGCTTCCAGTGCCAGGCATATGCTTTCCTGTATCCTGGCAGATTTTCGTCAATATTATCCCAAAGTGGAATTGGTTCTGTCAGACGATAACCTGGACTCTATGAGTAATTTTATATCAAGAGGGGAGATCGACCTTGCTTTTGTGACCGCTAATTCTCTGGAGCAATACAAGGGGCAGAGCATCGAGCTTAAGAAGGAGGAGGTTGTATTTGCTGCGCCCAGTCTCCATCCTTATTGCCAGAAAGTAAAAGGAAACCGCCGGCATTCCCTTACCAGTGCACAGCTGCTGGAACATTTCCATAACACCCCCTTCATTTTGCAGCATAAAGGATCCTGTATCCGATATTTGATAGAAGATTTCTTTGATAAGCAGGATTTTAACCCAACCATTGCCTGCATGACCTCTCAGGCCCAGTCCATCTGTGACATGATTTCCAGCAATATCGGAGTAGGTTTTATTCCTGTCGGGTACCATATTCCATATAAGCAAATTACCAGTTTTTCATTGGATCCTAAGCTATATAGAATCCATTCGATTCTTTATCGAAAGGATTTATACATGGCTCCACCTCACAAATGCCTGATCGAACTGGCACTGACATATGTGAATACCAGTCGTAACCAATCTTAACCAATCAGTACAGAAATCAAAAAGGAAATCCCTGATACTTGTAAAAGTACCTGGAATTTCCTTTTTACATTTTACTCTGTTTGAGCCAGGATCTGCCAGGAATCCACCTTCTTTCTTACGTGGTATTCTTTTCCTGCTGCATTTCCGGCTGATGCAGAAGACTGTTTCGTTCTTGTGATAATCAGCTCATCGCCTTCGGCAGAATTCAATGCAAAGAATTCTTTGTCCTCTTCCCGATACGGATAAAGCAAAGACGCGATTCTATGGCTTAATTGGGGCTTTTCTGTTGTTGCCTTTATGTGCCACTGCATATTCAGGCCTTCGGTTTCATTTGGATTCACGCCTTCAAATTGATTTGTCTGTTCAAGAACCATAGAACTGCCAGTAAATAAAACATCTACCCCCGTCCCCTGATGGCTGCTGGAGAAAGAATTGTTCCCCAGCGTAAACTCATGAAGGCCGTGCATCAGCCAGCTTACGGTTTCTTCTTGTGACAGCTCTATCTCATCTATGATTAAAAAGAAAGTTTCCTCTATCATTAATACGTGACGCTTTGCAGACAGCAGGGCAGGAACGGTCTTACGGTATGCATTTAAGGCATCTCCTCTTATATAAATGGAGCCTTCCGAAGTGCTGCATTCTTCAATGGTACCGTTTGCCGCCATCAGGCTTTCAAACTGGGACTTTGCAGATCCATTCATTTCTTCCGCCTTCGTCTTCTGGTGCAATTGTGCAAACTGTCCCTTGTCTCCTATCAAAATCGCATTTTTTGACTTCGTATGACGCCGCCATTCCGTATGCATACTGCTCCAATAGCCAATATAATACCCAGACTGGATTGCAAGAGGTTCTCCAAACCCATGGAGAACGAAAGCGTTCTGATCTCCATGACTGTGGCTTACGGAACCATAGGGGCTGGATTTAAAATAAAAGGCAAGATGCCTCTTTTCATCGGCCATATTTTTATGAATGCAGACCCAGCCAATATCGCGGAACCACTTAACGGTCGTACGATTATCAGGAACCTCTATAGGTGTGGGTGTATAGAGCATATGAAAAAACAGTTCATCAAAATCGAAGTTCCACCATCCATAATTATAAAACAGGTGTTCCGTCCCTTCTCCCCGTTTTTTTGCCTGTTCGTAATACCATGCATATTGCCTGCGATTCGGAGAATCGCTGGTAGCGCTTAAGATGCGCATCGTGTAACCTGCTTTTAACCCGGGATAATCACCCAGATCTGACATATCTCCAAAGGCCATGAACCGGGTATCCTGACAATAGGTGTTAAGGATAAAATCTCCGGTATTCTTAAAAAACGGACGCTTAAAGATATCGAGTCCGGTAGCTTTCTTGATCAGGCTGATGGCCTCTGTAAAAAAGGATACCCCAGATTGCCAGTAGGTGGGGCCTTCAGCCCATCCGCCATCATCTCCGCCCCAAGGGCTGAACATGGTAAAAAAATATTCGATCGTATAGTTCAGCCATTCCTCCGCCTCTGCTTCCTCTTCGTAAAGCGCCAGGGCGGCAGGAACAAGAGCCATAGACAGTGAGCGTACGCCGTGACTGTCCAGAAGCTTTATGTGAATCTTTATCTGGTTTTTTACGTAATCATATAGTTCCCGGGCCCGTGTAAGAAGTGTTGATTTAACTAATCTCCGTTCTTCGGAAGTCAAGTCCTCATAGAGCCAGTCGTATCCCCAGGCAAGGGCTGTGATAATACGAAAGGCTGCTTCGTCATTATAGGAACGGGCTGTAGGACCGGCTGTATCCCATGAGGCAATGGTCATAAGCCAGTTTTTAGCGGTAGCCAGACAGTCGGGGGCACCGGTGACTCTCCATGCCACCGCGCAATGTTTTACTGCATAAAGCGCTTCCTGGCAGTCCATATACATCTTCCGCCAAATGGGAATGATACGTTTGTTATTGGGATAAGGAAGGGGTTCGTTATGAGGGGAAGTACCTACCCACGGTCTGACCCCGGTTTCTAGAAATCTGTTCCAGTAAGGCTGGAGTTCCGTCTGGGATCTTTCCTTTAAACGTGTGATATCAGGCTGATTTAACCAGATCCTTGGATGAGCGCTTATTGCATCGTAACGGTGTTCACGGCCTTTTAATGGAGTGATGGCAGCGTTCTTAGAAATCGAAAACGGTTGTTCCGATACAAGTGTCTTTTCTCCTGATAGAATACGGTAGGTATAATCTCCAGGCTCCATCACCATATCGGGTGTATAAAAATTAATTGGTACCGAATCAAAACGGTAACATGGCTCGTGCTGGGAATTAAAAACCTCTATGGTATAAATCTCTCCGTCTTCTGCAGGCATCCAGGTAAAGCGCGGAGGATTTTCATAGCTGACAGCTCCTGATGGCCGATTATAAACGTAGTAGTTCATTTTCATCTTCTCCATTCTTTGGTAAAAAAAAGATAAGGGCATCGAATCGTATTATTTTTTTCACTGCTTCTAATTTATAATTATACCTTTGCTTCTGAGTTTTTTCCAATAACCCTTTCCTATCTTTCTTATAGCTATAGCCTATAATCAAAATAGGACAGAAGAATTTCCTATTGCATAAAAAAACCTTCAAGCCCGGCAGATTATCTGCCAACAGCTTGAAGGTTTTATTTGCGTCCAAATGTCCGCAATCTTACTCTTCAACAAACATGTCCTTACCAACTCCGCAAACTGGGCAAACCCAATCTTCGGGTAAATCTTCAAATGCAGTACCTGGCTCAATACCAGAATCTGGATCACCGATTTCAGGATCGTACACATATCCGCATGGCTCACAAACATACTTTCCCATCCCTATCACCTCCTTTAACTTCACTGTGCTTTCTTTATAGCATATTATACCATTTTTATCAATAGATTTATTTCACATGTCCTATTTTTATTTCTCAGAATACAGATTTATTTATAAAAAGTCTTCTCTCATAGGTGTAAATATATCTACCAATATGCCCTTTTCAAGGCAAACACATCCATGGACGATGCCATCCTGCTTTAATAGCGTGTCTCCAGCCTCTACGACCTTCTTTTCATCCCCAATGGTGAACTCAAACGATCCGCTGGCAACATAGGTAATCTGGGTATGTGGGTGGCTGTGGAGATTTCCCACTGCTCCCTTTTCAAACTGGTTTTCCACACACATCATTCCGTCACAGTATGCCAGAACCTTTCTCTCAACGCCATCTGAAGCCTGAACGCCTTCTATATCCTTATTAAATACCCACATCTGATCTTTCTCCGGCTTTTTCATCATGTCTTCTCCTTGCTCCTTCCTTTTTATAAGCCTAACTCCAATTCTTCCACACGTCCGGCCGGTATCCAACTGTAGCCAGCCTTCCATTTCTCACAATGGGAGTTTTCAGTACCTTTTGGTTTTCTAAGACCTTTTCATCTTTATCCTCACCGACAATGTATTTGATCAGAGCCAGGGCTTCCTGATCCTTGCATGTTTCATCAAGCATGGCATCCAATCCTCCTACTGCCTGCTTGACTCCATTGTACTCGCCTTTGCTCAGCCCTTTTTCTTTCATATCAATAAACTGGTATTTGATTCCGCGTTCCTTAAAATAGCGTTCCGCCTTTTTGGTATCAAAACACTTTCCGGTTCCAAAAATTTGTATGTTCACGGGCCTTGTCCACCTTTCTGGTACGATCTTCTTAACAGGCCCATTATAACACAGGGAACCCTTGGTTTCAATAACCAGGGGTTCCCCATTTTCATCGTCTTATTTTACGTACCGCTGCAGGGTCTTTCTCACCGCTCCGGGACCTTCTAACATTTCATAAAGCATGGTTTCAATCTTACCGGAAATTCCTGCTTTCACCAAATCCGTTCCAAACAGAACGGGATTGGATAAGATCTCATCAAGACCTTCTTTTCCTTCCGGCTTTTCTCCCAGTCTGATTCCCTTTAACTGTTCTTTTAATTCTGAAAGCATGGGATCGCTGCTGATCTCCATGGCATTTCCCTCATCATCCACACCCAGGAGATAACGGAGCCAGCCGGCAATTGCCAGCGGAATCGCAGTTAAGTTCTGCACATCTAAATTTTCATCTGCCAAATAAGCCTTTATGGTTTCTCCAAAACGGATGGGGATCTTCTGGCTGGTATCGGTTGCAATTCTCTGTGGGGCATCCGGGATAAATGGATTTGGCAAACGGTATTCAATTACCTCTCTGATAAAATCCTCAGGGCTTAAGATTCCCGGATCCGTAACCACCGGAAGACCTTCTTTGTAGCCAATCCGCTCTACAAGGGCTGTTAAGTCCTCATCTCTCATCTCTGCGGCAATGCTGTTATATCCTAATAGGCATCCGTACACTGCCAGGGCCGTGTGCAGAGGATTTAAGCAGGTGGTAACTTTCATACGCTCGGTCTTATTTACCGTATCCCGGTCTGTCATGTATACCCCAGCTTTATGAAGTGCCGGACGTCCGTTTGGAAAACGGTCTTCTACCACTAAATACTGAGGAATCTCAGCATTGACAAATGGGGCAATGTATGTATTTTTGCTGGTGATGATGGGCGCCATATCTTCGATTCCATCCTCCTCCAGGTTTTTCTGAACCACCTCAGCAGGCCGTGGAGTGATCTTATCGATCATGGACCATGGGAAGGAAACCTTGTTTTCATCCTGAACCCAGGACAGGAAGCTTTCAGAAGCATAACCTTTTTTTGTCCATGCTTTCGCGATGGATACGATGCTGTCCCTTAATTTTTCTCCGTTATGGCTGCAATTGTCCATGCTGACCAGGGCCAGAGGAGTACCACCCGCAAGATACCGTTTAAGAAGAAGGGCTGTCACCACGCTCATGGCATGGCTGGCTTTTTCCGGGCCCTCTTCCATGTCTTTTTCCACTACAGGGAAAAGCTCTCCACGGAAATTAGCAAGTGCATAACCCTTTTCCGTAATGGTAAAGCTTACCATCTGAAGAGACGGA
>Ga0213824_1001731_pt1 | contig 11860 bp, 7 predicted proteins | sample MC6MC0906MG_FD_179892 | JGI IMG/M metagenome (GOLD analysis project Ga0213824, IMG submission 179892) | Enriched soil aggregate microbial communities from Iowa State University, Ames, United States - MC6-MC0906-MG | ecosystem: Environmental > Terrestrial > Soil > Unclassified | place: USA: Iowa...
GAAAACGCCCCGGTGGAAGTCTCGGTGCTGGACCGCGCCCACAGCCTGAATGCCACCTCGGACTCCGGCCGCACCCACACCAATTTCCCGCTGACCGCCGTGTGCTATCCGGGGGATGACCTCGGCCTGCACCTGTCCTACGACCAGCGTTACTTCGATGAAACCACCGTGCAGGGCATGCTGGGTGAATTCAAGCGCCTGCTGCTGGCGCTGGTGCAGGGCTTCCATGGCGACATGGCCGACCTGCCACTGATGGGCGAACAGGAACGTGCGTTCCTGTTGGACGGCTGCAACCAGAGCGAACATGCCTACCCGCTGGAACGCAGCTATATCGAGTTGTTCGAAGCCCAGGTGAGCGCGCATCCGCAGCGCATCGCCGCCCGTTGCCTGGACCGGCAATGGACCTATGACGAGCTGAACCGGCGCAGTAACGGCCTGGGTCATGCATTGATTGCGGCGGGTGTCGGCCTGGACCAACCGGTGGCGTTGCTGGCCGAGCGTAACCTGGACCTGCTGGGCATGATCATCGGCAGCTTCAAGGCCGGTGCCGGTTACCTGCCGTTGGACCCGGGCCTGCCGAGCCAGCGCCTGAGCCGCATCATCGACCTGAGTCGCACACCGTTGCTGGTCTGCACCGAAGCGTGCCGCGAGCAGGCCATCGAGCTGCTGGACGGCGTCGACTGCCAGTTGCTGGTCTGGGAGGACGTGCCTGCCCGTGGGGAAAATCCGGGCATCTACAGCGGCCCGGATAACCTTGCCTACGTGATCTACACCTCGGGCTCCACCGGCCTGCCCAAAGGCGTGATGGTCGAACAGCGCGGCATGCTCAACAACCAATTGAGCAAGGTGCCGTATATGGACCTGACGCCAGCGGATGTGATCGCCCAGACCGCCTCGCAAAGCTTCGATATTTCCGTGTGGCAATTCCTCGCCGCGCCGCTGTTCGGCGCACGGGTGGATATCGTGCCGAACAGCATCGCCCACGATCCGCAGGGCTTGCTGGCCCATGTGCAGGCACACGGCATCACGGTGTTGGAAAGCGTGCCGTCGCTGATCCAGGGCATGCTGGCCCAGGATCGCATCAGCCTGGACGGTTTGCGCTGGATGCTGCCGACCGGTGAAGCGATGCCGCCGGAGCTGGCGCACCAGTGGTTGTTGCGTTACCCGAACATCGGCCTGGTCAACGCCTACGGCCCGGCGGAATGTTCGGACGATGTGGCGTTCTTCCGCGTGGACCTGGCGTCCACCCGTGGCACTTACCTGCCGATTGGTACGCCGACGGACAATAACCGTTTGTACGTGGTGGATGGCGCGCTGGAATTGGTGCCCCAGGGGGCGGTCGGTGAGCTGTGCGTGGCCGGCACCGGGGTGGGCCGCGGGTATGTCAGCGATCCGCTGCGCACCGCCCAGGTGTTTGTGCCCAACCCGTTCGGTGCACCGGGCGAGCGCCTGTACCGCACCGGCGACCTCGCACGGCGGCGCAGCGATGGTGTGCTGGAGTACGTCGGGCGTATCGACCATCAGGTGAAGATTCGCGGCTACCGCATCGAGCTGGGTGAAATCGAAGCGCGCCTGCATGAACAACCGCAAGTGCGCGACGCGGCAGTGGGCGTGCAGGAAGGCGTCAACGGCAAGCATCTGGTCGGCTACCTGGTGGCGGCCGATGAAGCACTGAGTTCAAGCGAACGCCTGGACCGCATCAAGCAACGCCTGCGTGCCGAACTGCCGGAATACATGGTGCCGTTGCACTGGTTATGGCTCGAGCGCCTGCCGCTCAACGCCAACGGCAAACTCGACCGCAAGGCCCTGCCGGAACTGGAGATCGGCCAGTTGCACAGCCAGGACTACCTGACGCCGCGCAACGAACTGGAAAACACCTTGGCCGCGATCTGGGCCGAGGTGCTCAAAGTCGAACGGGTAGGGGTACAGGACAACTTCTTCGAACTGGGCGGCCACTCGTTGCTGGCCACGCAGATTGCCTCGCGCGTGCAGAAGACCCTGCAGCGGGATGTGCCGCTGCGAGCGATGTTCGAATGCAGCACGGTGGCGGAGTTGGCCGAGTACATCGAGGGGCTGGCGGCCAATGAAATCAGTGCGGAGAAGGTGGATCGGTTGAGTGATTTGATGGCGGAGTTGGAGGGGTTATGAGGTCTGGCGCTTACATCGCTTAACTGCCAGGGCGTGCTTGCGCTGTCACGGACCCGGGTGACGGTGGGCCTGCGAAAGCACGTTCCACCCGAAGCCTGTAAGTCACCGGATAGCAGACAGGGCCGAGCTTCGGCCATCCGGTGCTTAGTGAGCACTCAGCGTGGTTCTTTGGTTTCGTCTCCCTCATGCCAGATCGTCAATGAGTCAACGCATCCGTGATGGCTGCTCACTAGTTTGACTTTTGTAATGTACTCATTCCCGGCGGCGGCGAACTCGACCCAGCCGGGCGCAGTGACGGCAACATGGTGCAGTTCGTTATCGTATTCATTGTAGAAAGTTGCTGACAGGCGGTGAATCTGAGTGGAGGAGTAAGCAAAGCGCAGCCGCTTGCATTTCCACTTCAGATGCATAAACACATACTGACTTTGTTCGGTTGGCGAGTGGCCACAACGCAAGGCCAATGACATTCCAGTGACCATTCCCGGCACCGTCTCTCCTGCTCCCCTGACCACATGAAGACCGATACCATGATAGGAGCCCAACGGTAACTCAAGCCTCATCAGTCGGGTATGGATACTGCTCCCGACGCGCAGGAACTGCTGCGTCAGGTAGTTATTGAAATCATCGCTTTCGACGATAGGTTCTATGGTCGGGTCGACCCGTAGCCTGACGGTAATGCGAGGGGTAATTTCATGCGCGTTTTCTGGAAGATGAGAACCATAGGCGGGATCGGGCACCGGCGCGGGGGGCTGCGGTTCGGAGCCGGCGAATATGACGCCGACATGAAACGTCAGCGCCGAATAATCTTCACGTCTGGCCATCCACCCTCGCGGAATCTTGAATGTAAAGACATGACCGGCATGGGCTTCCGAGGCGTTGACAATATAGCCTTGGGCAACCCACGAGTATTGGTATTCAGGCTTGTGCTGATCTCCGGCAACGTTGACATACAGGCGTTGACCTTCCTGAATCAAAGGCCACGCTTGGATCTGGAGCGTCGCGTCCCCCTCGAAGGTATGCATATCCAGGGTCCGGTCGTTTGGATTGCCCGTGGCTTCGAGCACCACCGGTAGCGAATCGTGTAAATCCGCTTCCCTGATATGTTGCACTTGCAACTCCAACACGTGAGACTTTTTAAGTTCCCCCGCAACCATGGCAGTGTAATAAATCAGTACGGTATGCCCAACGCTCAGGCTTACCCATTGCCATGGAATTGGAATACGGGCAGTCCCGGTAGGACTACCGGGCCATTCAATGGGTGTGAACGCGGGATCCTCGTGATCCTTGATGGCCCAAAACAGCGTTATGGGTGAGTGGTCCATTCCGGCGACAGTAATCGTTGCGGTCGTTCCATCAGCCGCATCGAGGGGGTACAGCAGGCTGTTGTTTTGGGTATTTCCGATGATCGGGTAGGGTAGAAAATCATCAGTAGCCGTACCGGTTGTTTTTTTCGCTTTTCCACTGCTCATAATCAGCACTCCTTCAAGGTATTCAATCATTGGCAAAGGCTCTAGCGCTCGACTTGCCCCAACGATTCAATGCCTGAAAAAAGTGCTGGTCTACTGTCAGACTTGACAGTGGAGGGCGAAAAATCTACATCTTCTGACCAGCGGTTGCTCGCTGAGTAAACTGGCGTGATAGGCGCTTATTTAGGCCCCATAATCTTCCCCAACTTCTCCGGCGACGGCGCCCCTTGCTGTTGCTGCAAGCCGCCCTTGTCATCCAGGTAGAAAATCGCCGGCGTCGCCGACAGTTCCAGCTCATCCATCAACTTCATATTGGCATCGAGCTTGGCTTCGATGTCCGCCGGGATCTTGGCCAGCGCCTGCAATTTGCTGCCCTTGCCGGCGGCTTCGTGTTCTTCCAGGGCCTTTTGCGGGTCCTTGGCGGCGAACAGGGCGGCCGACTTGGCGGCGCTGTCTTCGCGGATGATGCCGACCATGATGTGGCGCAACTGCACCTTGCCGGCTTTTACCCATGGCCGCGCCTGTTCCCAGAACATATTGCAGTACGGGCAGTTGGGGTCGCTGAACAGGTAGACGATGCGCGGTGCCTTAACGTCGCCGTCCTGGATCCAGCTGCTTTTTTCCATCTTGGCCCAGACTTCCTTGGCCATCGGCGCGTACACCAGTTTTTCCAGGGGCGCGCTGCTCAGGTCATTGCCCTGGGCGTCGTACAGGTTGCCGGCGATCACGCTCTTGCCGTCGGCGGTCAGGTACAGCGCCATGCCGCGGTTCTGGTACTGCGCGGCGTAGCCGGTGAGGCCGCTGGGGGCGTCGAACTTGCCGAGGATTTTGGCGCCCTTGGCCTCGATCTGTTTGATCGGTGCCGGCCAGTCTTCGGCCTGGGCCAGGGTGGCCGCCAGTGTCAGCGGCAGCAGGGTCAGCAGGTGGCGGAGGCGAGGCATGTCGGTTTCCTTGTGGCGGCAGGGGCGGTGTCGAAGGGTTCCATGGCACGGGCCAGGCTGGCCTGGGACAACTCGCCCAGGTGGCTGTTGATCAGGCGCCCGTCGGCTTGGTAGAACAGCGTGGTGGGCAAGGCCATGGAGCCCACGGCCTGGCCGAGGCGGCCGCTGGCGTCGAACAACACGTTGTCGAGGGTCAGGCCCTGGGTGGCGAGGAAGGTGCTGACGCTTTGCATGCTTTCGGCCTGGTTGACGAACAGGAAGGTCACGTCGGGGCGCATGCGCTGGGCGTTTTCCAGCACCGGCATTTCGCGGCGGCACGGCGGGCACCAGGTGGCCCACAGGTTGATCACCAGCGGACCGCCTTGGTAATCCGCCAGTTGCACGACCTCGCCATTGGCGTTGCGCAAGGTGATGTCCGGCAGGCGTGTGCCTTTTTCATACACGCTCAAGGACAGGCTGGTCATGCCCCAGAACACCAGCCCGGTGATGACCCCGGCGCTCAGGGGCTTGCGCAGCGCCGGGCGACGCCAGCCATAGAGCAGTGCACCGAGGATCAGGGCGACGATACCGGGCCAGGCGAGAAAACCGCCGTCGCGCAGGTCGACCATCTGCAGCCAGTCATTGCTGTAGTAACTCCAGTACATCAGCACGAAGCTGACGCGGGCCGCCAGCATGCCCAGCAGGAACAGGCTGAACAGCACCGATTCCGGATTTTCACCGCCACGCTTGGCCACGCGCCAACCCACCAGGGTGGCGAGAATCAACGCGCTGATCAGCAGGATATGATTCAGGGCGATGGCGAAGGTGCCGATGGTCAGGGTCAGCATCAGAGGGCGTCCCGGGCTTGAGTCCAGCGTTGCAGGAAAGCGGCGGCATCCACTTCGCCGGTGATGCGCTGGGCGCGGCGTTCCTCACCATCAGGGCCGATCCACACGAAGCTGGGCGGCCCCGGCACCTGGTAACGGCCCAGCAGTGCGCGGCTGGCGGCGTTGTCGGCGGTGACGTCGAGGCGCAGCAGGCGTACATCCTTCAGCGCGTCGAGCACTTCGGGTTTGCCGAACACCTGTTTTTCCATGATCTTGCACGACACGCACCAGTCGGCGTAGTAGTCCACCAGCACCCATTGGCCCTGGGCCTTGGCGCTGTCGAGCTGGCCTTGCAGCACGGCGGGGTCATTGATGGTCATGAAGGCTTCGTGGGCGCTGGGTGCGGCAGTGGTCCGCGAGCCGCTGTAGACCTTCAACGGTTGCCACAGGTCATCGCTGCCACCCGCGGCACCCACCAGCAGCAGGCCGCCCCACACCCCCACGACCACGGAACCGGCGCCGAACAGCATGGCGACCCGCCCGAAATCCTGGGCCAGGCGCCAGCCGCAATAGGCCATGGACATGGCCAGCACGCCCCACAGGCCGAGCCACAGGCTTTCGTCGATCACCGGGCGAATCATCAGCACGGCGGTGGCCAGGAACAGGAAGCCGAAGATGCCCTTGAGCACATTCATCCAGGTGCCCGGCTTGGGCAGGAAACGGTTGCCCACGGTCACCAGCAACAGCAGCGGCACGCCAATGCCGATGCCCATGGCGAACAGGATCAGGCCGCCGTGCAGGGCATTGCCGCTCTGGGCGATGTACAGCAATGCACCGGCCAGGGGCGCGGTCATGCACGGCCCCACCAGCAGGCCGGACAACGCGCCGAGCACCCCGGCGCCGACCAGGCTGCCGCCGCTCTGGTTGCGGCTGACGTTATCCAGGCGATCGCGCAAGGCCACGGGCAGTTGCAGTTCGAAGAAGCCGAACATCGGCAGGGCGAGGATCACGAACAAGGCGGCGAAGCTGCCGAGGATCCACGGGGTTTGCAACAGCGCCGCGAGGTTGGCGCCGAGCAGGGCGGCGAGTACGCCAAGCGCCGCATACACCAGCGCCATGCACACCACGTAGCTGCCGGCCAGGGCAAAGCCGCGACGCGGGCTGGCGCCACTGCCCACCACCAGGCCGGCGAGGATCGGCAGCATCGGCAACGAACACGGGGCAAACGCCAGCAGTAGGCCCAGGCCGAAGAATACCAGCAGGCTCCAGCCCAGGCTGCGTTGTTGCAGGCCGCTGGCCAGGCTCTGGTCCTGGGCTTCGGCAGTGGCCGCAACGGCGGGGTTGCCGCCCAGGTCCACGCTGATCGACTGCGGCGGATAGCACAGCCCTGCGTCGGCGCAGCCCTGCCAGCCGAGCTTGACCTGGCCGGTGACACCGGCGGGGATCTTCACTTCCAGGCCCTGGCGATACACTTCCTGCTCGCCAAAGAACTCGTCGCTATGGGCTTCGCCTTGCGGCAGCACGGGCTTTTCGGCCAGGCCATCGAACTTCATGCGCTGCTTGTACAGGTAATAACCGTCGGCAATCTGCCAATACAGCTGGGTCTCGCCACTTTCAAGACGTTCGGAGGTAAAGGTGAAAGCCTTGCCCACCGGGAGGAAATCAGGTTTGGTCTCAAACGGATTGCCCGGCGCGGCCTGGGCGAACCCCGCGAATAACACCAGCAGAAAGGTAAACAGATGCCGCATGGTCAAGCCTTAGTTCGATGCAAGTGAGGCACACAATGTGTGGCGTTGATTAACCGATGATTAACCGGGCGCTATTCTAAAGTGTAGGGATTATCTGAGCTTGCATCTTTTCACGGCATAATCTGCGCTTAATCCGCTGCACTTTTAATCCCCCCATCTTTCATGAAGGGTTCAGCATGCACGTACTGGTCTGTGAAGACGACGAACTGATCGCCAGCGGCATCGTGGCCGGCCTCGGTGCCCAGGGCTTTACAGTCGAGCGCGTGGCCACGGCTGCCGCTGCGCGCGCGATGCTCAAGGCGGCGACCTTCGACATCATGGTGCTCGACCTCGGCCTGCCCGACGAAGACGGCCTCAAGCTGCTGCAACAGCTGCGCAGCCAGGGCCTGGAGATTCCGGTGCTGATCCTCACCGCGCGGGATTCGGTGACCAACCGCGTCGACGGCCTGCAAGCCGGTGCCGATGACTACCTGCTCAAACCCTTCGACCTGCGCGAATTGGCCGCACGCCTGCAAACCCTGCTGCGCCGGATGGCGGGGCGCAGCGTCAACCTGATCGAGCACGGCCGGCTGACCTACGACCCGAGCAGCCGCGAAACCCTGTTGGGCGGCCAGCCGGTGGACCTGTCCCGGCGTGAACAGGCGCTGTTGCAGGCCTTGCTGCACAACAAAGGTCGGGTTCTGTCCAGCGAGCAACTCAAGGACAGCGTCTACGGCTTCAACGATGAACTGGAAAGCAACGCCCTCAACGTGCATATCCATCACCTGCGGCGCAAGTTGGGCAATGGCATCGTCGAGACCGTGCGCGGCCTGGGTTATCGCCTCGGCCCGGCAGACGATGGCGAGAACGTTTCGTGAAAAGCCTGCGCCTGCGCCTGACGTTCAAGCTCGGCGCCGCGTTTGTACTGATCTGGGCCCTGGCGGCGGCCTGGATGCTCAACGACCTGCGCAATCAGATGATGTTCTCCCTCGACCAGCGCCTGGTGGCGTCGGCGCGCATGGTGGCGGGCCTGACCGAGCAGATGCCGGGCCTGGCCAGTGTCAGCGGCGGCGCGCATTTCAGCGCCGAGCAACTGAATGTGCCGGGGGGCATGGCCTGCCAGGTCAGCTCCTTGCGCGGGGAAATCCTCGCCCGCAGCCATACCACGCCGGATGAGGGCCTGGAGTCGCGCAAGAGCGGCTTTCGTGACCAGGTCATCGACGGCGTGGGCTGGCGCAGTTTTACCCTGTCCCGTGGCGACCTGTTGATCACTACCGCCGACCGCCAGGTGGAGCGCGAGGCGCTGAACCTGTCGATCCTGCTCGCCGCCTCGGTGCCGGTGGGCGTGGCGATGCTCGGTTGCCTGTGCCTGTTGTGGCTGGGTATCGGCCAGAGCCTGCTGCCGCTCAACCGCATGCGTGACGCGCTGATGCGCCGCAGTGCCGATTCCCTCGAACCGTTGCAGATCCACCCGCTGCCCAGCGAGCTCAAGCCGCTGCTCGACACCCAGAATCAACTGCTGCAACGCATCGCCAAGACCATCGAACGCGAACGCCGCCTCACCGGCGACGCCGCCCACGAGCTGCGCAGCCCGCTGACGGCGATCAAGACCCACCTGCAAGTGGCGCGCATGACCGAGGGCGCGGCCCGCGACCAGTCCCTGGCCCATGCCGAGGAGGGCGCCGACCGCTTGCATCGCACCCTGGAGCAATTGCTGCTGTTGGCGCGGGTGGAAGGCAGCCTGTCATTCGACGATGGCTTGCAGTCCAGCGCCGAGGAAGTCGCGCGGCTGGCAATCCAGGATGCGAATGCCGGCGATAATGGGCGTATCGACCTGAACCTGGCGGATAACCTCAGCGAAACCCCGGTGGACATGCCGGTGGGCCTGGCGGTCGCGGCCCTGCGCAACCTGCTGGACAACGCCCTGCGCCATACACCTGCAGACACACGGGTGGAGCTCAGTGTGTTCACCGCCGCCGACCACGTGATCTTCCGCGTGCGCGACCACGGCAAGCAGATCTCCCCCGAAGACCTGCAATACCTCACCCAACGCTTCTGGCGCAACGGCAACAGCGAGGGTTGTGGCCTGGGCCTGGCGATCGTGCAGGCGATCGTGCAGCGCTGTTCCTGCTCGTTGACGTTCGACAGCCAGGCGGATGGCCTGCGCGTTGACCTGGGCATGCCGTTGCGGCGCTGATCGCGTTTTTTCACAAGCCAAATAATTACCGCCCGCTTGAAGTGCAAGCCTTCAGGATGGCGGTAATTTTTTTGCGCTTGAACGGGCCGAAAGACTCGGCCTGTATTGAAAAGGACGGTTCTTATGTTGGTCATCGATACCAGTTTCCCCGCCAGGGATTTCAACGAACGTCACGGCGAACCCGTGCAGCAGGTGATCCTGCATTACACCGCGGCGCCGTTCGCCTCCTCCTTGCGCACCCTGACCCGGAACGGGGTCAGCGCGCATTACCTGCTGCCAGATCCCCATGAGCCCGGCTACCGCGCCGCCGGGTATGACGAGTTGCGCGTGTTTCGCCTGGTGCACGAAAACCAGCGCGCCTGGCATGCCGGGGCGAGCCACTGGGGTGGGCGCGATAACCTCAACAGTCGGGCGATCGGCATCGAGATTGTCAACCTGGCTCGGGATGACGGTGGCGTCTTCACCTTCCCCGCGTACGGCCAGGAGCAGGTGGCGGTGTTGATTGCATTGCTTCGCGACATCCTTGGGCGTTATCCGCAGATCGGACCGGCCGACATCCTCGGGCACTCGGATGTGGCGTACTGGCGCAAGAGCGACCCGGGACCGCGCCTGCCGTGGCGCGGTTTGTTCGAAGCGGGAGTCGGGGCGTGGTTCGACGAGTCGACGCGGGCCATGTACCAGCGCCGGTTTTGTGTCGGGCTGCCGCCTGAAGTGGAGGTGGAGCGGGCATTTCAGCGCTATGGCTATAAGCCGGCGCAGAATCGCCAGGCGTTCGAGCAGCGCACCCGGGCGTTTCAGATGCACTTTCGGGCGCGGGATTATTGTGGTGTGTTGGATGCCGAGACCTGCGCGATCCTGTATGCCCTGAATGAAAAGTACCGCGGACTTTGACCTCATCCATCAGTCAACCATCACTGCCCCCTAAATCCTTTTCTCGCTGGTGCGTTTCCAGAACAGGAAATCCGTGCGCATGCCCTTGGGCCAGACGCCAACGGATCGGCAGTTTGGTCACCATCATCCGCGTATTGAGGGATCGAGAGATGTCAGTCGCTACCAGCCGTATCGAAGATACCCAGGTGCATGAAACGCTTTATCAGTTCGACGAAAGCCCGCTGCTGGCCCGCCAGCGCCAGCAGGAATCCAACGCCCGCAGTTACCCACGGCGCATTCCCCTGGCGCTCAAGCGCGCCAAGGGGATCTACGTGGAAGATGTGGAAGGCCGCAGTTTCATCGATTGCCTGGCCGGCGCCGGCACCCTGGCGTTGGGGCACAACCACCCGGTGGTGATCCAGGCCATCCAGCAAGTGCTGAGCGACGAACTGCCGTTGCACACCCTGGACCTGACCACGCCGGTCAAGGACCAGTTCGTGCAGGACCTGTTCGGCCTGCTGCCGGCGGAGCTGGCGCGGGAAGCCAGGATCCAGTTCTGCGGCCCCACCGGTACCGATGCCGTGGAAGCAGCGTTGAAGTTGGTGCGTACTGCCACGGGGCGCAGCACGGTGCTGTCGTTCCAGGGCGGTTATCACGGCATGAGCCAGGGCGCGTTGAGCCTGATGGGCAGCCTGGGGCCGAAAAAACCCTTGGGTGCCTTGCTCGGCAATGGCGTGCAGTTTTTGCCGTTCCCTTACGACTACCGTTGCCCGTTCGGTCTTGGCGGCGCAGAAGGCGTGCGGGTCAACCTGCATTACCTGGAAAACCTGCTCAACGACCCGGAAGCCGGGGTGTTGCTGCCGGCGGCGGTGATTGTCGAAGTGGTGCAGGGCGAGGGCGGGGTGATCCCGGCCGATCTCGACTGGCTGCGCGGCCTGCGGCGTATCACCGAACAGGCCGGCGTGGCGTTGATCGTCGATGAAATCCAGAGCGGTTTCGGCCGTACCGGCAAGATGTTTGCCTTCGAACACGCCGGCATCATTCCGGATGTGGTGGTGATGTCCAAGGCCATCGGCGGCAGCCTGCCGTTGGCGGTGGTGGTCTATCGCGACTGGCTCGACACCTGGCTGCCGGGCGCCCATGCCGGGACATTCCGTGGCAATCAGATGGCCATGGCGGCCGGTTCGGCGGTGATGCGCTACCTCAAGGAGCACGACCTGGCCGGCCATGCGACCGCCATGGGCGAGCGCCTCGGCGAACACCTGCGCATCCTGCAGCGTGACTACCCGCACCTGGGGGATATTCGCGGGCGCGGGCTGATGCTCGGCGTGGAATTGGTGGACCCGGACGGCGCCCTGGATATCCAGGGCCACCCGCCGGTGCATCGCCAGCTGGCGCCGCTGGTACAGCGCGAATGCCTCAAGCGCGGCCTGATCCTCGAGCTGGGCGGCCGGCATGGCAGCGTGGTGCGCTTCCTGCCGCCACTGGTGATCACCGCCGCCGAGATCGACCGCGTGGCCGAGATCTTCGGGCGCGCCCTGGCGGCAGCCGTCGCCAGCCTCTAATTTTTTGGCGTGTTGGTACGTTTCTACAGATATCAGCGCTGCGCGTGGTGCGCAGCCAGCCTTTGAGCGATGGAGAACAGCAATGACCTCAGTATTTGACCGCGACGACATCCTGTTTCAGGTAGTGGTCAACCATGAAG
>Ga0213824_1001732_pt1 | contig 11854 bp, 10 predicted proteins | sample MC6MC0906MG_FD_179892 | JGI IMG/M metagenome (GOLD analysis project Ga0213824, IMG submission 179892) | Enriched soil aggregate microbial communities from Iowa State University, Ames, United States - MC6-MC0906-MG | ecosystem: Environmental > Terrestrial > Soil > Unclassified | place: USA: Iowa...
GGCATGTAAAACAGCCCCTACATCCTCCCTCTCTTTATAGCAGCGCAGATGCATTTTTATCTCAGAAGACGGGCGGCTTCCATCAAGTCCTTCCAAAACATTTCCATTCTCATCAATTCGGAGCAGTTTTTCCGGCGTAATGAAGCTTTTGCTGATGCCGGTAGGCGTCACGAAAAAGCTCCCATCCTCCAGTTTTACTGACACATTTCCATCATTGGCTGCCACCCAGCCTAACTGCCACATCTTGTGGCAGATCTCACACATTTGTTCTTTTAATTCTTTATATTGGCTATCTATCATCGTTCTTCCTTTCTTAGAAATTTTCGCGGTACCACTGATACGCCTCTTCCCACCGATCTGCATGCTTTGGTTCATATCGAATCGGCTCCACAGATTCCGCCAGAACCTTTCTTGCCTGCTGCAAATTCGAAAACTCATGATCCGCCATATACTGGACCATCACATTACCAAATGCAGTTGCTTCTATTGGACCGGCAACCACTGTGCAGTTACAGGCGTCAGCAGTCATCTGGCAAAGCAGCCTGCTTTGAGCGCCTCCTCCCACAAGATAGATTGTGGAATACGTTTTTCCTGTACACTCTGCAATTTCATCCAGCGCTTTTCGATAGGCCATAGCCAGACTTTGGTTTATGCAGCAAATGATTTCTCCTTCTGTCTCTGGTACCGTTTGACCGGTTTTTCTGCAAAAGCTGCGGATCCGTTCCGGCACATCACCTGGCGGAACAAATTCTGGAGCATCCGGCATAATAAAACTTTTTAACAGTTCAGCCTCGGAAGCCAACTCCTCCAGCCTTGCAAAATCATAGTTCTTTCCTTCCCTGATCCACTGTCTCCGGCTTTCCTGTACCAGCCAAAGTCCAATGATATTTTTAAGAAAAGAATACTTTCCTTCTACACCAAGCTCATTTGTTATGTTATATTTCTGTGACTTTTCGTTGATTATCGGTGTATCCAGTTCTGTTCCCAGAATGGACCAAGTCCCACAGCTTAGGAAGATATAGTCTTTCTCCTGGGTCGGAATAGCTGCCATAGCGCTCTGGGTATCATGGCCGGCGACTGCGATGACGTTTGCCGGCAATATTCCAAGTTCTTCACAGATCGAGTGACTTACTTTTCCGGTTGCGGTTCCCCAAGTGACCAGAGGTGTGAATAATTTTTCCGGCAGATTGAGCCGCTTTATCACTTCCCATGACCATTGCTTTTCCCTCATATCAAAAAGCTGAGTTGTTGATGCAATGGAGCATTCACTTTTTTTCTCTCCAGAAAGAAAATAGCGAAATAAATCGGGCATAAGTAAAAGGGAATCTGCCTGCTCCAGGAGTCCGGGCGAATCCGCATGGAGAGCCAGAAGCTGAAACGCTGTGTTGATTTCCATGAACTGATTACCCGTGATTTCATAAAATCTATTTTTATCAATCATCTGTTCACTTTTTTTTAAGAAACCTGCTGTGCGGTTATCCCGGTAATGGACCGGATTGCTAAGCAGCCTTCCATTGGAATCAAGCAGGCCAAAATCCACGCCCCATGTATCAATTCCGATACTGCCAAATCCGCCATAGCTTTTGGCCTTTAAAAGTCCCTGTTTTATCTCATAAAACAATCGGGGGAAATCCCAGTACATCGTATCTCCCATGGTAACCGGATCATTAGAAAAACGATGGATCGTTTCTAAAGAAATTCGTTTGCCATCATATTTCCCTGCCATGATCCGTCCGCTGGATGCGCCAATGTCCGTTGCTAATACTTGTTTTTGCATCATAATAGTTCCACCTATTTATAAAGGGGACCGTATGTCTGACACGCCCGGTAATCCTGCCCCTCTTTATCCATACCAAAAGCATTCCATGCGGCCGGCCTAAAGATCTTTTCTTCGGGAACATTATGCAGACTGACAGGGATTCTGAGTATTGAGCACAAGGTAATTAAGTCGGCCCCCACATGTCCATAACTGATTGCCCCGTGATTAGCGCCCCAGTTGTTCATCAGATCATAGGCACTTGCAAATGCACCCTGTCCTGTGATAATAGGGGTAAACCAGGTACAAGGCCATGTATAATCGGTTCTCTTCCAAAGAACATCCGACACTTCCTCCGGCAGATGAACGGTGTACCCTTCTGCAATCTGCAGGGATGGTCCAAGGCCTTTGACCAGGTTCAGACGGATCATAGTCACTGGCATCTCACAATCAGTGAGGAAACGGGAAGAAAATCCGCCGCCCCTAAAATATCCGAAATCAGCCTGATTCCATGTGGTGGCTTCCATGATCTGTTTCTGGTCTTCTTCCGTCACCTCAAACCAAGGCTTTATCATGCGGTTTCCGCTTTTATCCACAGCCTTTCCACTGGCATCCAAACAAGCGGCACCGGAATTTATTAAGTGCAGGAATCCGCCGGCTTCTTTTGACCGTCCCTCCAGGTTATAGTCTGTGACACGTTTTACGGCGGCTTCACTCCAGTAGGTACGAACATCTGCAAAAATCTGTGCCCGATTTGTAAGAAGTTTTAAGAATAGCATACCGATCCCGTTTAACACATCATTCTCAGTTGCCAATATGTATGGTTCCCTTGCGCCATTCCAATCAAAGGAACTATTAAGCATGGCCTCGGCAAAGTCGCCATTGGGATAGAAATCCGTCCACTGACGCTGTCCCTGGAAGCCTGCGGCAATTGCATTATGCCCTAAGGATTCTTCTTCAAAGCCTTTATCCAGATTCGGATTGCCATTCATCAGATCCTTGATAATGCACATCATTTTTACAACAAATTCCCAATCCTTCTCTGTTTCTTCCTGGCTCTTTTGCACTGCTTCCGGATTTTTGTCAAAGCCTATGACACAATTTTTCTTTGTCCATGCCAGTGCCTTATCAAATTCTTCTTTATCGTAAATGCCTTCTGTCATCCTACGGATGATTTCCACTTCATCCACAGATTCAACTCTCATACCTAAGTATTCTTCTATGAAAGATGGATCAATGATGGATCCGCCGATTCCCATACAAATAGAACCAATCTGGAGATAGGATTTTCCTCTCATGGTAGCTACAGCTACGGCAGCACGACCGAAACGGAGCAGTTTTTCTTTCACATCTTCAGGTATCCCGGTCTCATCAGCATCCTGCACATCCTGACCATAAATCCCAAAAGCAGGAAGGCCTTTCTGAGCATGAGTTGCTAACACGGAAGCCAAGTATACAGCTCCCGGACGTTCTGTTCCATTCAGTCCCCAAACTCCTTTGATGGTTTTTGTATCCATATCCATTGTCTCTGCCCCATAACACCAGCATGGGGTTACCGTCAAGGTGATATCCACACCTGCCCTGCGGAATTTATCCGCACAAGCGGCTGCTTCGCCGACACCCCCAATGGTGGTATCTGCAATTACCACGTTTACAGGGTCACCGTTAGAATAACAAATGTTACTTTGGAACAATTCCGCCGCTGCCTTCGCCATATTCATGGTCTGGTCTTCCAGCGATTCCCTTACTTTCAAGTATCCTCTTCTTCCGTCAATCACGGGACGAATCCCTATCACCGGGTAACTTCCAATTAATCTGCTCACTGCCATATTCCTTCCTCCTTTTATTTGAATAGGAAAACGATTGCTTCTACCTGTAGTGTATCATATTGGATCCGATGATTCTTGTCTGATATTTGCAAAAAGTATAATAATATTCATATGTTTATCTGGAATATCGTTGATTTTTTTATTCTGTTGGTATTATAATGTCAATAGATACTACTTCCGCTGCTTAATTGTAAAACCAAAGAGGTGAAAGTCATGCAATATCTTAAATATAAAGAAAACAAAAGCCACGGTACATCTGAATTTCCTGTTGGCTATTACTATGTGAATCATCTACATCCGCAATATACCATGCCCTATCACTGGCATGAAGAGCTGGAATTTATTCATATTATAGAAGGGGAATTTGAGGTGACGATTGATGAAAACAGCCGGCTCGCCCGGCCTGGAGATATTCTCATTGTCAACAGCGGCTGCCTGCACGGAGGCGTCCCCCATGACTGCACTTACGAATGCATCGTTATCCCATGCAGCATCCTGTTGGGCAAATCCTTTGCTTCTCCTTTTTTAGACAAATTAAATAGATGTGAGCTGAGATTGGATGAATACTATCCATACGATCCAAACAAGATCTATTCCCTGATGGAAGAGTTCTTTCGGATTATAAGAGGTATAACGGTCAAGCAAGAGCTAATTGCCATCGGGCTATTAAATCAGATCATAGGGTATATGTATTCTGAAAACCGCTATGTCATCCCTGATCAGGCGGAACGATCTAAGCATAAGAACATTTACCTTTTAAAAAATGTACTGGATTATATTGATCATAATTACTCTAACAAAATAGAACTGAATGATCTGGCAAGAATTACCGGAATGTCCCCCAAATATTTCTGCCGCTTTTTCTTCGAAATGACTTCCCGGACGCCCATCGATTATGTGAATTATTACCGCATTGAACGGGCCTGCTATCAGCTGATAACCACCAATGACTCCATAACAGAAATCTCACTTTCCTGCGGATTTAATGATATCAGTTATTTTATTAAGACTTTCAAAAAATACAAAGGGAAATCTCCCAGACAGTATATCAAGGAACTTATTCCATAACTGCAAAATGCGAACGGAATCTAAAAACGGTCATTATGCATTGGTTATATACCATGCATAATGACCCTCAAACTCAAAAGTCAACACGCCATAGCGTTTGATTCTCTCTCGGTTTCTAATTTCTTTAATACACGCTTAAACTGGGTAGCAAACATGATGCCGGTTATTGTAACGGCAATCATATCAGCGATTGGCTCTGCTAAAAATACTGCATTTACCTTATTTTCTAGAAATAAAGGTAATATATAAATAAGTGGAATCAAAAGAATTATTTTGCGCAGAACAGCTAAGAATACAGATACTTTTGCTTTCCCTAATGCTATAAAAGTCTGCTGACAACTGACTTGAATTCCAAATAGTAAAGAAGCTGCCATATAAATTCTCATTGCCTTAATAGTAATATCAATCAACTCTGCTTCTTTTGAAAAAATTCCAGCAAATACTTGGGGAAAGAACATTGCAATTGCCCATAATCCGATTGAATAACTTAGTGATGCCTTAAGTAGTAATAAAAATGCTTCTTTCACTCTGGTGCCATTACCCGATCCGTAATTAAAGCTAATAATTGGTGTAGCTCCTTGAGTCAGCCCAACTAATGGTAGCATAGAAAACTGCATAACACTGGAAAGGATGGTCATGGCTCCAACGGATAGATCTCCACCATGTTTGAGTAAGGAGGTATTAAATGATACGGCTAAAATGCTTTCTGTTGATTGCATAATAAATGGTGCTAATCCAAGGGCAATACATGGTAATAATACTTTAAAATCTATTCTTAAATATTTTCTCTTGATTTTTAAGAAGGTTTTATCCCCAGTAAGAAATTTAATAACCCATAAAGCAGAAACCCCCTGTGATATTATAGTTGCTAAAGCGGCACCTTTTACCCCCATATTAAATCCAAAAATAAAGATCGGATCTAAAATAATATTTAATATTGCTCCGACTAGTACTGTAAGCATACTTGTTTTGGCAAATCCTTGTGCAGTAATAAATGCATTTAGACCTAATGCCAGTTGGACAAACAAGGTTCCATAAGCATAGATCTTTAAATAATCCAATGCATACTTAAACGTATTCTGGCTGGCCCCAAATGCCATTAACATATTTTCTCCAAATAAAAGAACTACAACTGTTAATATTATTGAAATAAGCACCAATGCCGTTGTGCAGTTTCCCAGTATTTTTTCAGCAGTATCTTTATCACCTTTTCCCATCATAATCGAAGAGCGTGGTGCACCACCCATGCTAACTAATGCAGCAAATGCTGATATGACCATAATGATTGGCATTGTAACACCTACTCCAGTTAACGCTGTAGCACCTACATCAGGAATATGTCCAATATACATTCTATCCACCATATTGTACAGAAGGTTGATAATCTGCGCTGTAATTGCAGGAACAGCCATACTAAAAAGTAAATTTTTTATACTTTTAGTTCCTAATTCACTTTGTTGCTTATTTTTCATTTCTTCTATCTCCCCTTTATTCTTCAAGCTGATCAATGATGTTTTGATACATTTTATTTAATACTGTCTCCATTGCTTCATATTCTTTCCCAGTAATATTACATGTAAGAATAGAAAAAAACTCTTTTTGAGCCTCAAGTAATTTTTCCACAATTGGAATAGCCACTGGTTCGATTTTTAGATGAGTACATCTTTTGTCTATTTCATCTGTCTCATAGGATAAATAGCCTCTTCTATATAAGGAATCTACGGATTTTGATATCATAGACTTTGACATAGCACGATATCTGGCTATATCACGTGCGGTATTAAACGGGGCATTGTTATACAAATACAAAAGTACATCGATTTCATTCTGGGTCAATTGTAATTCCTCAGTAAGTTGATAAAATACCTTTTCATACACCTTTTTTAACTTCCAGTTAAAGATTAAAAAAAGACTGTTTTTATTATTAGCTGGTTCATTCATCATTTATATTCACCTCGCTTTAACATAGTTCAACATTGAACTATGTTATCATATATACTCCAAATTTTCAATACACATCCCATTTTGTTTTAGGCATAAAAAAGAGGCTAAGTCTTTAGTCTATCGTTGACCGAAACCTCACCTCTTTATTAACCACATTAATCTGATATCCCGTTGACGTCAGGGGACATCTTCGAAAAGTATGCTCTTAATACTTTCATTGCAATCCCAAGATCGTCATCACCTCTTAGAAATCTCCCCATATAAATGGCAACAATATAATTGATGATCTCTGTTCTTGAGCATTTCGCTTCTACTTCTTTCAGTTCATCCGTATGAAGATCTACCAACACTTCAACCCAAGATTCTAGTTTTTCATTAATATGTTTCACAGGAAAATTAGCTTGCATATCACATTTGTTTACAGTACTTGAAGAATTATTACTGACAGCACCATGTATCTTTTGAAAACTCTTAAAAAACAGGCTGTAAGACTGTTCCACATGGTCGATAAAATCTATATTATCACAATTAATGATGCCATCTTGATACATTGCTTTTTCCCAAAAATATCCTAACACTTCTCTTTGAAGCTGTTCTTTGTCTCCAAAATAATTATATAACGTTCCTACTGAAACTCCTGTTCGGCTGGCTAAGTCTCTCAAAGTCAAAGTCCTGACAGTTCCTGAAGTTAGCAGTTCCAACCCTATTTTTAAGATATCTTCTCTGCTCACATCAACTTTCTTCATTTCGTTACCTACTTCTTTCTTATTAAATAAACTTTATTTGACTAGCCTCTCATTCCCATAAACATACCAACAAAATATGGGATTAACCAAAATCCCCAAACAATCACACTAAACCTATGGAAATTCTCTTTCGCTTTTTCTGATCCTTTTATTAGTACATAAATTGCCCATAGGAAATGAACTAGCATAAGCATGATTGCTAAACCACCAGTAAATCTATGGATATAAAATGTGGTTAAATTAGAGATATCTTTCTTTCCAGCAATGATCGACATTAAAGTAGTCCCTGTCGTATCGAAGATCAGACCTAAACCAAAGTATACTGCGTGTATTTTCTTTAAAACTTTTTCTTTATGTTCACTCCAAACACCAATTGTATAAAATACCAAAGCCAGGGATATTGTAACAATTGCACTCACTAATAATCCGTTCATAAAATCACGCCCTTTCAAATTTAATATATCTAGCTACAAACCTAGTTCCACAGGAAAAAAGTGCAAATCCCAATCCTGAATAAAAAAATGCAATAAACCAATTAGGAACTAGATGATAATATCTAATTAAAATGCCTCCGCTCATCATGATAGCGATAATGACATACTGCTTTCTATCAAAAAACTTCCAAAAAGCCACTTTATCTTCCTCGTAACCTCTAATTCTTATCTCATGCCTTCGTACTAATTTTGAAAAAATCTTTAAATAAAAAAATAAAAATATGATAGAAGCACCTAAAAGAATAAGTCCTAATGAAGTAGACTTTTGTAAAAACGGATAGCCCGTTTTCATGACCATGAATCCTGCAAACATCCATACACAGCCTGCAATCAGTAATAAACATTGTTTTTTTACTATAAATGGTTTCATATCCGACACCTCCTTTGAACGTCGTTTAAATGAACATTGTTCAAATTAACTAAGTTCAATATACTCCTATGAGAAGGCTGTGTCAATATTTTTTTTCGAATCGCTCCCTGCAAAATACCATCCGTTGTCCGTAGCTGTTTATCTCACTGGAATATACAAATCCACCTCAGAGTCCGGATGATCGTATCCAAGGAAGCGTTCATCATAAAGCTCGAAGTCCTCCCGCCAGTCTAATTTTTCTTTCGTAGTGAGAAACCATGTGCCCCAGATGTAGTCAAAGGTCTGAGGCAGCATCCGCAAAGTACCTCGGTGTGTAAAAACCGCGTAGCGCCCCCCAGGGATTACCTTCTGCACAAAGGGTTCGGTTAGCCCCTCAAAAGACGAAACTTCCGTTCCCGCCACTTCAGTGAAAAGGATATCCTCATTCATGGTGTACAGCGTGTTTTCTGCACATGCCTCGCAGATACCAAAGGATCTCCCGCCTGGGATTCGGTTGGGAATTTGACTATATAGGGAATTAGTCCTATCCCACAGTTCCCGCAGGCGGTTGTCCCGCAAGGTCGTTTCTCCCCGAATCCCCGCGACCCTGATCTCCGGCAGTTCAACGATCCGCGGATGGACCGTCACATTGCGGACCAGATGATCCAACAATCCTGTATCCAGGCGTTCTTTCCCGCCAATGAAGATGTCCAGGCGGTTTTGACGATAGCTTTGAGGACTGACCTTATAGATAGCTTTGAATGCACGGCTAAAAGCTTCCGGAGAATCAAAGCCGTATTCAATGGCTATATCTATTATTTTAAGGTCTGAATACAGAAGCTTCTTGGATGCGTCAGCTAGACGTCGCTTCTTGATGTAGCTGCCTATGCTTTCACCCAGGATCGCTGTGAATTGTCGATTTAGATGATAATAAGAATATCCGGCTGCCTTTGCCACATCCTCGACCTTAATATTGTATCCCAGATGGTTTTCAATATATATAACCGCCTGCTCCAATGATTTTCTATAATTCACAGCAATCCTCCTTCTGCTTTTAAGTTAACGGCTGCCAATCATAAGTGCCTGGTGCCGCTTTCTCTAAATTAATCTCCACCGTCTGCATACCATCTTCCAACGGTTGGGTAATATCATAGGTATGCCAGCCATTTTCGGACCGGCCGCCCCAGCAAAGGTCAATGATACCGTCTGATGGCGAAATCACCATGCTCTTGGTGGTTCCGAAATACTCCTCGAAGTAATGACAGCATAGGCCATCCGGATACTTAGCCAGCAGCATTTCCTTAAGCTGTGCCTGAGTTACTTCGTTTTGATTTGCAATCTGTTTTTTAATAAATTCGAACCGTCTTGCGGAATGCGCCATTACCTTGGGTTCCATCGACTGAAGATCTGGAAAAAGCGCATGGTTCGTAGCATACAACTCCTGCTCTTTGGAATCCGGACCAATCTGCTTGACAGCGGTACGGCCATCCAACGTTTCTACCAGAGCGGCATTTCCAGCCTTATCCAGCAGAATCATATTTAAGTTATAAGCGATGGGCATCCCTTCCAGATATTTGAGCGATTCGGTTACGTCCTTGCAGTTTTCCAGCAGAGCGCGGGTAACCGCCCAAAACTGGAGACCTTTGAGTTTCGGTGATCGCATATAGGGAAGAGCCCCTACCGGAAAGCCACAGGAACTCATCGTGACAGCAAGTCCGTGTTCGTTAAATCCATCATCCCGTCCGAAGTGGAGTACACTGGTCCCCATATGCGAGTATTTTCCTGTGACACTGGTTTTAATCAGACAGAAATCCTCAGCTTCGTGACTGAACTCATAGTTGCGAGCAAGCAGGGGTTTCCTATCGGCAGTGCGGCTTGGCAGCAGTGCAATATGACTGCACCGGGGAAGCAGATAAGTCATTCCGTAAAAAAATACCTGCTCAGGTTTTACCTTTAGCGCATCGGCAAAACCGCAAAGTTCTTCTGTGAGACCGGGACACCAGCGGTCAAAAAGTTTTGCCGCTTCCTCAACCTGCTTTAGGCCAAAGCCCTCTATTTCGGCAGTATGGGTTGCTTGCAGCTGTGGGATTGCAGCGGTCATTTTTCCGAACTGATATCCAATTTCATAGCTTGTTCCGGCAAGCTCTGCGGTGTAGGTTTGTATTTTTAGCATAGTGTTGATTCCTCCTTGTATTCGTTTTCTTTAGTTTACCGAAACAATGGAGGGGCTGCATGATATTTTCTGCTAAACCATTATACCATAGTGGAGTTTGAAAACAAATAAAGGTACATCTTCATAATAGAAAATGTACCTTTATTATTTAACCTTTCTTTTTAACAGGAGAATTACCTGCGGGGCAGCGCATGAATCGCTCCGCCAATACAATCCTCAAGCGCTTCCCCTACTGATTCATTATAAGTAGGATGAGCCCGCATGGCTTTTAAAAGCTGCTCTGCAGTAAGTTTGTTGGTAATGGCAGTTCCCATCTCTCCAATCATATCCGTAGCTCTGGCGCACATCATTTGTGCTCCCAGCAATGCGCCTGTTTCCTTATCTGTTACAACTTTAACAAAGCCTCTCTCTTCCTTTGTTATAAATGATTTGCAGTTAGCGTGGGTTAAGGTTTTCCCGGTAACGGTCTCGATCCCTTTCCCTTTTGCTTCCTCTTCTGTTATTCCGACACATGCAATCTCTGGATCCGTATAAACACATGACGGAATTACCGACAGATCGATGGAGGGCTCTACCCCGTTCATAAGTTCCACAGCGCAGATGCCCTGGGAGCTTGCAGCGTGGGCCAGCTGAATGCCTCCGATCACATCTCCGATCGCAAACACACCCGGCATACTTGTTTCAAAGTTCTCCTTCACCACAATCCTTCCCCGGTTCATTTCCAGTGAAGTCCCTTCTTCAAACAGTCCATCCGTATTGGGAATACGTCCGGTGGCAGAAAGCAGGTACGGCGTCTTTATGACCTCGATCTTTTCTTTGTCTTTTGCCATCTTCCCATAGGTACAGATGAAATCTTTGCCCTCTTTTTCAATTTTTCGGACAAATGCCTTGGTATGGATGTCAACGCCTCTCTTTTTCAATATCAGCTTTAAATTCTGTGAGATTTCTTTATCCAGACCAGGCAGAAGTCTCTCTTCCGCCTCCAGTAAGGTGACCTTGGAGCCAAAGGAAGCGAATACGGTGGCAAACTCCACCCCGATAACTCCGCCGCCAATAATAATCAGGCTTTCCGGTACATGATCAAGCTGAAACAACTCATCGCTGGTCATGACTCCGGGAAGACGGATTCCTTCTATCGGCAAAATAGCTGGCTTGGATCCTGTTGCCAGCAGGATATGCTTCGCCTGAAGGAGTTCTTCTCCTTCCTCTGTCTTGACCCTGACCGTTCCATCCTTGGTCAGCGTTCCCGTTCCGTGAATCCGATCAATCTTATTTCCCTTAAGAAGCTGTTCCACACCCAGTCTGAGACTTTCGGAAGTTTCATTTTTATAGGACATCACTTTTCCATAATCACAGCTCACCTCTTTTGAGATGATTCCGAATCTCTCTCCTGACAGAACCTCCTGATATAATTTAGCAGCGTGCAGCATGGCCTTGGCAGGAACGCAGCCTCGGTTTAAACAGGTACCGCCTACTTCCCGGTTTTCTATCACAG
>Ga0213824_1001733_pt1 | contig 11851 bp, 11 predicted proteins | sample MC6MC0906MG_FD_179892 | JGI IMG/M metagenome (GOLD analysis project Ga0213824, IMG submission 179892) | Enriched soil aggregate microbial communities from Iowa State University, Ames, United States - MC6-MC0906-MG | ecosystem: Environmental > Terrestrial > Soil > Unclassified | place: USA: Iowa...
GATTGCCCTGGATGCCGATGAGCAGACCGCCTATGACCGGTTGCGGGTGAAGGCTGATGCCGCGTGAGTGGGGCTGCTTCGCAGCCCAATCGCCGGCAAGCCAGCTCCCACAGGTACTGCATCGGCGATGAAGCTTGCACCCTCCTGTGGGAGCTGGCTCCCACAGGTACTGCATCGGCGGTGAAGCTTGCACCTTCCAGTGGGAGCTGGCTTGCCGGCGATGGGGCCATCAGCCTCAGCAAAAAACAGAACGAGGGCCACAGGCCCCGAGGACTCCGTGAAATGGCCTACCAGCCGCAAGAAATCTTCTTTCGCAGCAGCGCCCCGGTCACCATCGACGAAGACAAATGCATCGCCGAAAAAGGCTGCACCGTGTGTGTCGAGGTCTGCCCCATGGACCTGCTGGCGATCAACCCAGCCACGCAAAAGGCCTACATGGCCTTCGATGAATGCTGGTACTGCATGCCCTGCGAGAAGGACTGCCCCACCGGCGCGGTGAAGGTCGACATCCCGTACCTGCTGCGCTGATTCATCCTGCCATCCGGCGAACCACCGGACGCCCTCCTGCTGTGCCCCTCGTTTCCCACCACCCAAGCCGGGCGGCGGAGACGACGCCAACTCTTATAACGATTCGAGGGGAAATACCCATGCGCCTTGCAGCAACCGTGGCCGGCTTCGCGCTGGCGCTCACTGGCCTGAACGCCAGCGCCGAAACCATCCGCATCGCCATCGGCACCCAGGACACCACCATCAACTGCGCCACCGGTGGCCTGCTGATACGTGAGCTGGGCCTGCTGGACAAGTACCTGCCGCACGACGGCAAGTACAAGGATGCCACCTACCAGATCGAGTGGAAGAACTTCACCAGCGGTGCGCCGCTGACCAACGAAATGGTCGCCGGCAAACTCGACTTCGGCGCCATGGCCGACTTCCCGGGGTCGTTCAACGGCGTTGCGCACCTGGATGCCGGCAAGCGCAGCCTGTTCATCAGTGTGCTGTCGGGCAGCGTGCACGGCAGCGGCAACGGCATCGTCGTGCCCGCGGCGTCCAGCGTACAGTCGCTGGCTGAACTCAAGGGCAAGACCATTTCGGTGCCATTCGCTTCCACTGCCCACGGCATGCTGTTGCGCGCCGTCGCAGCCCAAGGGTGGGACCCGCATAAGGATGTGCGGATCATCGCTCAGGCACCGGAGATCGCCGGTTCCGCGCTGCGCAGCAACCGCATCGAGGCCCACGCCGACTTTGTACCGTTCGCCGAGCTGTTCCCCAACCGCGGCTTCGCCCGCAAGATCTATGACGGCGCCCAGGCCAACGCACCGACCTTCCATGGTGCCCTGGTCGATGCCGATTACGCGAAGAAGTACCCGGAAGTGGTCACCGCCTACCTGCGCGCCAGCCTTGAAGCCGACCGCCTGATCGCTGCGCAGCCTGAAAAGTACAGCGAGTTGATCGAGAAGGTCACGGGGATCGAAGCCGAGGTCAATTACCTGTTCCACGGCCCGCTCGGCCTGCAGACCCGCGACTTGACCTGGAAGCCTGAATACCGCCAGGCAGTGGCTACATCCATCGATACGCTCAAGCTGCTGAAAAAGACCGACCGCGGCCTGGACACCGACAAGTTCATCGACGACCAGTACATCCGTGCCGCCTTCAAACAGGCTGGCCTGGACTACGACAAGGCGCTGAAAGACTACGACCCGCTGCCACTCAAGGCCAATGACGCGCTGACCGGCAAACCGATCACCGACTTCAGCCGTCTGGCGCAGATCTGGGTGCGCGGTGAAGAGAAGGTCCGCCACTACGCTTCGCCGGAGGCCGCGCTTGGTGCCTTGGCCGAGCTGGAGCAGGAGGGCAAGGACATCCGCGCCATCTACGCCCAGGCCGCCGACAGCGGCATCAAGTTGCTGGCCAACCAGGCCTGGTTCGTGCGCAACGGCAACGGTGAACTGGCGGCGTTCCTGCTCAAGGACCAGGCCGAGCAGTACGCCAAGGCCCATGGTGGCGAGGCGCTGGATTTCGTCAGTGCCAACCAGAAGCTGGTCGCCCAGCGCTGACCGGGAGGCACCGACATGACCCGCAACCTCAAGCGCTGGCCGGTGCGCCTGGCGTCGCTGCTGGCCTGCCTGCTGTTCTGGCAGCTGGCGGCAAGCGTGAAACTGGACCTCGGTCTGCTGACGTTCACCTATGTGCCTACACCCAAGGCGGTGCTGGAAGCGGCCTGGCAGTTGCTGACCTCCAGCACCCTGCTGGCGCACCTGGGCAGCAGCCTGTCACGGGTGCTTGCCGGTTATGCCGCTGCGGCACTGACGGGCGTGGCCCTGGGGTTGCTGATCGGCCGCTCGAAATGGGCAGAAGACACCCTGCTGCCGCCGCTGGAAGTGCTGCGGCCGATTCCGGCGGTGGCGTGGATCCCGCTGGCGATCCTGATGTTCCCGTCGTCGGAACTGTCGATGGTGTTCATCACGTTTACCGGCGCGTTGTTCCCCATCCTGCTCAACACCGTGCACGGCGTCGAGGCTGTCGACCCGCGCCTGGTGGCATCGGCGCGCAGCCTCGGTGCCGGGCGCTGGGCGATCCTGCGCGAGGTGGTATTGCCTGGGGCGTTGCCGAGCATCGTCACGGGCCTTGCCATCGGCATGGGTACGTCATGGTTCTGCCTGGTCACTGCCGAGATGATTTCCGGGCAGTTCGGCATCGGCTACTACACCTGGGAGTCCTACACCTTGCAAAACTACCCGGACATCATCGTCGGCATGCTGCTGATTGGCGTGCTGGGCATGGGCAGCAGCGCCCTGGTCAAGCGCCTCGGCGAGTTGGCCACGCCTTGGTACCACACGCGGAGGGCCGGGCGATGAACAGTTTTCAACCTGCGCCAGGGCGTATCGAAGGGCATGGCCTGTCGATCCGCCTGGGGCACGGCAGCGACGCATTCGAGGCGGTACAGCGCCTGGACTTTGCCGTCGAGCCGGGCGAGTTCGTCTGCATCCTCGGCCCCTCCGGTTGTGGCAAGTCGACGTTGCTCGGCGCCCTGGCCGGGCACCTGGTGCCCAGCAGCGGCCAGTTGAAGGTGGACGGCCAGACCGTTGCCGGGCCGTCACCGCAGCGTGGCATGGTGTTTCAGCACCACACCTTGCTGCCTTGGCGTAGCGTGCTCGACAACGTGGCCTTCGGCCTGAAGATGCAGGGCCTGGGCCGGGTCGAACGTCACCGGCAAGCACGCGAAATGTTGCAACTGGTGGGGCTGGCCGACTTTGCCGGGCGCTGGCCCAGCCAGCTGTCCGGCGGTATGCAGCAACGTGCCGAAATCGCCCGGGTGCTGATCAATCGGCCACGGCTGTTGCTGATGGACGAACCCTTCGGCGCCCTGGATGCGCAAACCCGTGCACGCATGCAGGAGCTGTTGCTGGATATCTGGGCAAGCATCCGCACCACCGTGGTGTTCGTCACCCACGATATCGACGAAGCGTTGTTCCTGGCCGACCGTATTCTGGTGATGAGCCCGCGCCCCGGTCGCTTTATCGAGGACCTGCGCCTGGACTTTGCGCGGCCACGCCGCGCCAGCCTGCTGACCAGCCCTGAATTCACTCACCTCAAGCGTCACTGCCTGGCGTTGCTGCGCCACGAGGAAGGCCGTGAACTGCCGCGCCTGACCCCGCTGGGCCTGCCCGACACTGACCACCCACCGCTACGGATCGCGCTATGACTGACCGAACGACCGACAACCCCGACATTCTTGCCCTGTTGCCTCGCCTTGATGCCAGCGACGCGGGCGTGCGCCGCATCGCCCTGATCGAGTTGGCCGACCTGGAAGACCCGGATGGCTTGCCTTGGCTCACCGATGCACTGCTGGTGGATCCCGCCGATGAGGTGCGTGCCGAGGCTGCGCGCCTGCTCGAGGCCTGGGAAGACCCCGAAGTTGTGCAAGCCCTGTGCGCTGCGCTGGCCGATGCCGCCGAGCCGGTACGCCTGGCAGCTGCGCAGAGCCTCAGCGAACTTAAAAGCCTTGAAGCCGGCCAGCTGATCCTGCCATGGGTCAAGCACGCCGATGCCTTCGTCCGCGCCAGTGCCCTGCGAGCCTTGCGCGAGCTGCGCCTGGAGGATGCTGCCGACCCTGCGCTGCTGGCGCTGGCCGATGACGACGCCGCTGTGCGGCGCGAGGCAGTGGGCATTCTTGGTTGGCTCAAGCACCAGCCGGCGCTGCTGGCGCTGGCAGCGCTCGCCGAGGCCGAGCCGGACACCGAGGTGCGCCGTGCGGCCATCGGCGCGCTGGGCCTTGCCCGCGACAACTCGGTGTTGCCTGCGTTGGTGGCGGCATTGACTGACCAGGCCTGGCAAGTGCGCGAGGAAGCCGCCACCACCTTGGGTAAGGTTGGTCAGGCACAAGCAGGCCCGGCGCTGGTGGATGCCCTTGCCGACGACTTCTGGCAGGTACGCCTGCGGGCAGCCCGCTCACTGGGTCGGCTGCGCTATGCGGCTGCACTGGACGCGCTTGGCGCGTTGCTTGGCCATGGCATCGCCAACCTGCGCAAGGAGGCGGCGCTGGCGCTGGGCGAGCTGGGCCAGGCGCGTGCTTTGCCGGTGCTGCTGGCCGCCGAGGCCGACACCGATCCCGAGGTGCGCAAGGCTGTGCGGATTGCCTTGGCGCAACTGCGCGGGGCTGCCTGATGAACGCCCCGCAAGCTATTCGCAACTTGCGCGGGCCAGGGCAGTTGCTGCTGCAATGGGAAGACGGCGAGCACAGCCTCAGCCATACCCGTTTGCGCGGTGCTTGCCCTTGCTCACAATGCCGAGCGGCGCGCCTGTCGGGGGAGATCAGCCTGGTGCGCGACGATGTGCGTGTGGTGCAAATCGAGTCTCAAGGGTATGGCGTGCAGCTGGTGTTCAGCGATGGGCATGAGCGCGGGATCTACCCTTGGGCTTACCTGCGTGACCTGGTCAGCAAGGGAGGCTGATCCCTCAGGCTACCGCATCCCCTGTAGGAGCAGCCTTGTGCTGCGAAGAGGCCGGTAAGGCTAAAGATTATCTTCAGCTGCAATGGCCTCTTCGCAGCACAAGGCTGCTCCTACAGGGCTTGTGTCTGCCCTGAAATTGTCGCCGGCCATTCACAATGCAATCAGCTCCGGCCGCAGCCCTTCCACCCGTCGCACCGGCGGCAGGTAGCCGCCATCGCCCGTGATCTGGTGCAGCACCTTCTCGCGCAGCCCATGCAGCGCAACACCCGTGCGCAACCGTGGATGCGGCAGGTCTATCTCGACCACCGATTTGATCCTGCCCGGACGTGGCTCCAGCACCACAACCCGATCAGCCAGGTATGTTGCCTCCTCGGCATCGTGGGTCACCAGCAAGGTTGTGATACCTGCCCGTTCGCGAATGGCCAGCAGCTCGTCCTGCAGTTGCTGGCGGGTCAGGGCATCCAGGGCGCCGAACGGCTCGTCGAGCAGCAGGATACGCGGGCTGGCCACCAGGCCCCGGGCAATCGCCACGCGCTGCGCCATGCCGCCCGACAACTGGTGTGGATAAGCCGATTCGAAGCCGACCAGCCCCACCAGTTGCACGAATTCATGCACCCGTCGGGCGCGTTCACCTTGGGTGAGCGACTCGTTGACCAGCCCCAAGGCAATGTTCTGTTCCACGTTCAACCAAGGGAACAGCCGGTGCTCCTGGAACACGATGCCGCGTTCGCCACCAATGCCGCTGACGGCGCGGCCATCGACGCGAATGCTGCCGCTGTATTCGGTATCCAGCCCCACCAACAGGCGTAGCAGGGTGGACTTGCCGCAACCGGAAGCCCCGACGATGGCGATGAACTCGCCCTCGTTGATCGACAGGTTGAAGTTACGGATGGCCTCGAGTGGCTGGCCGTCCACCCTGAACACCTTGCCGACCCCCTCGAAGCTGACCAGAGGCGGGGTGGTGTCGGGCTGGTTGGCCGCCTGCAGGTGCGAAGTGTTGAATGCGTTCATGCGGTTCTCCAGCGCGTGGCGCGCGATTCGAGGCGTTGTCCAAGGGTGCCGAGCAGGGCGCCGACCAGGCCGATCAGGACCATGGCGGCCATCACCTGGTCCATGCGAAACAGTTGCTGGGCGCCGATCATGAGGCTGGCGATGCCGCCGTCCGACGGCATGAAGTATTCGGCACCGATGGTGCCCAGCCAGGCGTAGATCAGCGACAGGCGCAGGCCGGCGAAAATCGCCGGTGCCGCGCCGGGCAGCACCAGCAGGCGCAAGCGTTGCCACAGGTTCAGGCGCAGGGTGCGGGCGGCTTCGCCCAACTGGGGCGAAAGGCTGGCAATACCGCGCTGGGTAGCGATCAGCAGCGGGAAGAATGCGGCCAGGCCAACGAACACAAGCTTGGCCCCTTCCCCCAGGCCGAACCACGCAGTCAGCAATGGCACCCAGGCGAACAGTGCCACTTGGCGCAAGGCCGACAGGCTCGGCCCGAAGAGGCGTTCGGCTGTGCTGGAAAGCCCCAGCAGCAATCCGCCCAGCAAGCCCGCGGCGCCGCCCAGCAACAGGCCACTCAGGGTGCGTTGCAGGCTCAGCAACAAGGCCTGCGGCAGCGAGCCATCGGCCAGGCCGACGAGCAGCGTGCGCAGTACCTCCAGGGGGGAGGTGAGGATGTTCGGGTCAACCCAGCCAAAGCTGTTGCTGGCCTGCCACAGCGCCAATAGCCCCAAGGGCAGCAGCAGGCTTTGCCAACTGCGTGGCAGAGGGCCGCGCTGCTGCTCGCCGGTGGCCGGCTGGGGCCAATACAGCAGGCGCTTTTCCAGGGCTGAGAAGCTGCGCTCCAGCACCGCGCCGACCAGGCCGATCACCAGAATGCACAGCATCACCAGGTCGAGCATGAACAGTTGCCGCCCCCACACCATCAGGTAACCGATCCCTTCGCTGGAGGCCAGCAACTCGACCGCCAACAGCGAGGTCCAGCCGGTGGCCAGGGCCAGGCGCACGCCCGTGAGGAAGGCGGGCAGGGCAGCTGGCAGTAACAGGCGCAGGAGCAGCAGATGCCTGGGCAGGCGTAGAGCCGCAGCGGCCTCACGCAGTTTTGGCTGGGCATCGCGTACACCGACTAGCGTGTGCAAGGTAACGGGGACCACCACGGCTTTTACCAGCACCACCAGCTTGAGTAGCTCGCCGATGCCGAAGAACAGCATGAACAACGGAATCCAGGCCAGGGTAGGGATCTGGGCCAGGGCCACGAAAGTCGGTAGCACCAGCGTCTGTGCCCGCCGCGAAGCCCCCAGCCACACACCCAGCAGCAAGCCGCTGGCAATGCCCGCCGCCAGCCCCCAGAACAACCGTTGCAGGCTTATCCACAGGTGCCCCCACAGCTCGCCGGAGCCAAACTCCAGCGCGCTTTGCCACACCAGCGCCGGTGCCGGCAGGATCTGCTCGCTCATCCAGTGCTGCCGGCTCGCCACCACCCACAGCAGAGCAATCAGCACTGGCAACAACCAGGGTAAAACCCGCTCCCCAGAGAGGATGCGACCCCTGTAGGAGCGGCCTTGCGCCGCGAATGGGTCGCGTAGCGGCCCCCCCCGATTCCTGCTCAGCACTCCATTCATGGCCATCTCTCGAAGCGTTTTTAGATTATTCACTTATGGAATTAAAAAAATTCAAAAGTGACTTTCAAGAGATAAGAGCATGCGTTTCCCGCATACGGAAGCCCCTATCCGTTGCGTTTTCCTCATATTTTCCATGCGTTTTCCGCAAGCGCCCCGCAGGCCCGCGTGCCGTCTGATTTATGCCTTCCAGTTACTGAAAGATGAAGTTTTGATCTTTGTAGGTTCTAACCAGACCTGCCTAGCTTCTGGCCAAAGCGCCGGCCCTCGCCGGTGGCAGCCTGCCAAGGAGCCTTGCCATGAAAACCCCGTTGCGCCACCTGATCACCGCCCTTGGGCTGGCCTTCACCCTCGGTGCCCACGCGGCTGAACCCGCCAAGCCAGAAAGCATTCGCATCGCCGTGCCCGACCTCAGTGCCGGCAGCAAGCCCAGCGCCGGTGGTGTGGTCGATGTGCTGCGTGACCAGCAGCTGCTGGAGAAGGCATTTGCCAAGGACGGCATCCGCATCGACTGGCACTTCTTCAAGGGCGCCGGGCCTGTGGTGAACGAGGCGCTGGCCAACGGCCAGGCCGACTTCGCCTATCTGGGCGACCTGGCCGCGATCGTCGGCAAAGCCAATGGCCTGGACACTCGGGTGTTGTCGGCGGGCGTGCGTGGGGTCAAGAGTTACCTGGGCGTGGTGCCCGGCTCTGGCATCAAGACCCTGCAGGACCTCAAGGGCAAGCGCGTGGCCGTGTTCCGCGGCACAGCCAACCAGCTGTCGTTCGCCAGCGCCCTGGCCAGCCAGGGGCTGACGGAGCGCGAGCTGAAGGTGATCAACCTGGACTTCAACGCCGCCAACGCTGCGCTGGCCGCCAAACAGATCGACGCCACCTGGGGTTTGTCGAACCTGCTGTCGTTGCGAGAGCGCGGGCTGGTCGAACTACCGGTCAATTCGCGTGACCTGGAAGGCGCCGGCAGCACCCAGGCAGTGCTGCTGGGCACCGGCGATTTCATCCGTAAATACCCCGAACTGGTCCAGCGCCTGGTCAACGCCCAAGAGCAGGCCAGCACCTGGCTGCGCGATGAACACAACCGCCAGGCCTATATCGATCTGGTGGCCAGCAACGCCAACTGGCCGCGCAGCATCCTCAGCGATGACCTGGCCAAGGAAGACCTCGCCCATTACTTCGATCCACGTCTGGACGCTGATTTTGTAGGCCAGTTGCAGCAGGGCGTGGACCTGGCTGCCAAGGAGCGCCTGATCCGCCGTGGCTTCCAGGTTGCCGACTGGATCGAGCCGCGCTTCCTCGATGCTGCGTTGAAACAGGAACAGGCCGTGCAGGCCGCCCGCTAAACCTTCAAAAAACCCGACAATGACCGCAAGGACCACGACCATGAGCAATGCCGCCCTGGCCACCGCGCCACAAACCCTCGAACTCGACATTCACCCGGTTGCCGGCCGTATCGGCGCGGAAATTCGCGGGGTAAGGCTGTCCGCCGACCTCGATGCCGGCACCATCGAGGCTATCCAGGCTGCACTGGTGCAGCACAAGGTGATCTTCTTCCGTGATCAGACCCACCTGGATGACCAGAGCCAGGAAGGCTTTGCCAAACTGCTCGGCGAGCCGGTAGCCCACCCCACCGTGCCGGTGGTGGATGGCACCAGCTATCTGCTGCAACTCGACGGCGCCGAAGGTCAGCGGGCCAATTCCTGGCACACCGACGTAACCTTCGTCGACGCCTACCCCAAGGCCTCGATCCTGCGCAGCGTGGTAGCGCCGGCTTCGGGTGGCGATACCGTTTGGGCCAACACAGCTGCGGCTTATCAGGAACTGCCCGAGCCGCTGCGCGAACTGGCCGACAAGCTGTGGGCGGTGCACAGCAACGAATACGACTACGCCAGCATCAAGCCCGACGTGGACCCGGCCAAGCTGGAGCGCTACCGCAAGGTGTTCACCTCCACGGTGTACGAAACCGAGCACCCGGTGGTACGCGTGCACCCGATCAGTGGTGAGCGGGCGCTGCAACTGGGGCATTTCGTGAAACGCATCAAGGGTTATTCGCTGGCGGATTCGCAGCACCTGTTTGCTGTGCTGCAAGGGCATGTGACGCGCCTGGAGAACACTGTGCGCTGGCGCTGGCAGGCGGGGGATGTGGCGATTTGGGATAACCGGGCGACGCAGCATTATGCGGTGGATGATTACGGCACCCAGCCGCGTGTGGTGCGGCGTGTGACCTTGGCAGGGGAGGTGCCGGTCGGGGTGGATGGGCAACTGAGCCGGACTACCCGCAAGGGCTGAGCCCAGTAGAGAACCCTGTGTAGGAGCAGCCTTGTGCTGCGAAGAGGCCGGAGCTGACACCGCAGATTGATGGTGTCAGATCCGGCCTCTTCGCAGCACAAGGCTGCTCCTACATCAGGCTGCACAAGCCTTCACATTTCGGTATCACAGGCAATCAACTGCCTGACCAGCCCCTGCGCCAACGGCGACAAACCATACCCCACCCGGCTTACCACCCCATAGCGGGTATGGCACGCCTCTTCCTGCTCGGGCGTCAGGTCTGCCAGCTTCAACTTCACCAACCCGCCCTCGCGTTGATACGGCCGCAAATTGGCATTGCAGGCAATGCCGATGGTGTCCGAATGCATCACCACATTCAGCAACGCATATCCGTGCTCGCACTCTACCGCTGGCAGGAAGTCCTGCCGCCCGCTGAGGTCGCTGAGGATCTTGCGGATGTTCGGCGGGCGGAAGGTAGTGGCCATCGGGAAGTCGAACAGGTCGCGCGCCTGCACGGCCTCCTGCTCGGTCAGAGGGTGCCCGGCGCGGCAGCAGAAATGCCAGCGCTGTGGTGTCAGCTTGTGCACCTGGTAGTCCGGGTCAGACTCGAACTGGCGGGTGTCGGCGACAAAGAACTCGATTTCTTCGGCCACCAGCTTGCGGTTCAGCGCCTGCCAGTTGTCCACCTGGAAGCAGGTACGCGCCGCCGGGTACTCGGCCACGAAGCGCGCCACCGCCCGCGGCACCAGGCCACCGGCTGGCGCAGGGCCGGAGCCAAAGCGCACTACCCCGGTGGTGGCGCCATTGAACTGGTGGATCTCGTTGACCAGGTTGTGCGCCCCATGCACCAGCCGCCGCGAATGCTCCAGCACCAGCAAGCCTTGGCGGGTGGGCGCCAGTTCCTTGCTGGCGCGGTCCACCAGGCGGCAGCCAATGTTGTGCTCCAGGGTCTGGATGCTGCGGCTGAAGGCCGATTGCGACAGGTTCACCGCCGCAGCGGCGGCCACGAAACTGCGGTGTTCGACAAGGGCGATGTAGTGGCGCAGCTGACGCAGATCGATATGCATTTTCTACATTGAAACCTTCGGTCAAATGCAATTGCTGACAAGGGTGAGTCCCCTTATAAAGGGTGTTACTTATTCCACTAAATATGAATTACAAATATTTATATCACTTAAAAGAATATAAGCCCGACTGACCGCGATTCGGTTCCGCCAACGGAAATGCTCGCCAGGGCCCACGCCTCAAGGAGCATTTGCATGTCCGGACTTTCCCGCTGGCCTGCGCGCGCGTCGCGTTTCACCTTGCAACCCTTGGCCGCCGGCGTTCTGCTGGCGGCGTCCTCTGGCAGCTTTGCCGAAGAGCCGGTCAGCGCCACCCCGGCGGTGGAACAGGAGGCCAAGCTCGGCACTGTCACCGTCAATGCCCGCCGCCGCGAAGAAACCGCGCAAAGCGTGCCCACGCCGATCAGCGTGCTGGACAGCGAAACCCTGGAAACCCAGCGCATCTACCGCGTGCAGGATTTGCAACAGCTGGTGCCCAGCACCAACGTCGCCTACGTGCATGCGCGCCAGTCGAGCATCTCGATCCGGGGCCTGGGCAACAACCCGGCCAGCGATGGCCTGGAGGGCAGCGTCGGCATCTATCTGGACAACGTCTACCTCGGTCGCCCTGGCATGGCGGTATTCGACCTGCTGGATGTGGAGCAGCTGGAAGTGCTGCGCGGCCCGCAGGGCACGCTGTTCGGCAAGAACACCACGGCCGGCGTGCTGAATATCACCACGCGCAAGCCGACCTTTCACCGCGAAGGCAGCGTCCAGCAGTCGATTGGCGAAGACGGCTATCTGCAAACCCAGGGCAGCTTCTCGGGGCCGATCAGCGAGACCCTGGCGGGGCGCATCAGTGCCTACCGCACCGAAGACGACGGCTATGTGAAGAACATCCACAACGGTGACGACCTCAACGGCGGCAAGCGCCAGGGCTTTCGCACCCAGCTGCTGTTCAAGCCCAGCGACACCTTCAACCTGC
>Ga0213824_1001734_pt1 | contig 11839 bp, 10 predicted proteins | sample MC6MC0906MG_FD_179892 | JGI IMG/M metagenome (GOLD analysis project Ga0213824, IMG submission 179892) | Enriched soil aggregate microbial communities from Iowa State University, Ames, United States - MC6-MC0906-MG | ecosystem: Environmental > Terrestrial > Soil > Unclassified | place: USA: Iowa...
CGAACTAAATCGTCGCGCGTAAAATCTGTATCCTCGACAACATCATGTAAAAAACCAGCCGCAACTGTTTCAGGGTCCATTTGTAATTCAGCTAAAATACCAGCTACTTGCACTGGGTGAATAATATACGGTTCACCTGAGCTTCGGAATTGCTCAATATGGGCATTCCTCGCTAATTCATATGCTTTTTTCACGAATGCGACATTTTCATCATTCATGTAGGATTTGACTAACTCAAATACGTCCTCAGGAGTCAAAATTTGCTCTTTCGCCATAACATGTCCACCTTGCTCGTCAAATTTTTCAGATTAGATATAAATTTAATTGTATAAAATATTGTAGCCTATTGTAAAGTGACTGTGTCATTTTGTTTAGTTAATCTCGTGAACAATGTGAAAAATGGAAGAATTATTCTTCACAATGAATCAATTACGCCCCAGCGTAATTGCGTCCGGATTTTTTTCGAGCTCGCTCGAAAAGCTCCTCTTCAAAATCCGTGACATCCGCCAGGGGCTTTAGACCAACGTGATATTGGTCACTCAGGCGTTTTCACAGGATGTGAAGTTTTTAGCATAAGTTCCTCTATTTCAGGGGGCGTTTGTACGCCCCCTGAATAGGAAAAAAATCGCATTCATCTCGCCACCTATAGAGGTAAGAGTATTCTGTATCTGCCGCTGTCGCTACGCTTACGCGCATAAAACATTTGCCGCTATGCTTTCGATACAAAAAACATTTGCTGAATAAAGATAAAAAGACCCTCTGCGAATGTAATATTTCGCAAAGAGTCTCTCTTTTCGTATAATTGTTTAACTTAATTTATTATACGCAACAGCAATTTTCGCCCCTACAACTGCATTATTTTTTACTAATGCAATGTTTGCATCAAGACTTTTACCCTCTGTTAATTCTTTTACTTTTCCAAGTAAGAATGGCGTAACGTTTTTGCCTTGAATACCATTTTCTTCTGCTTCTATTAGCGCTTTTTCAATGATTTCTGTAATGAATGCATGCTCAAGCGCCTCAGACTCAGGAATCGGATTCGCAATGACTGCTCCGCCCTTCAAGCCTAATTGCCATTTTGCACGTAACATCTCTGCCACTTCTTCTGGTGTATCAAGTTTAAAGTTAACATCGAAACCACTTTGACGAGTATAGAACGCAGGTACTTCATCTGTGCCAAATCCAACGACAGGCACACCCTTAGTTTCAAGGTATTCTAATGTTAAACCAATATCTAAAATAGATTTAGCACCTGCACAAATTACAGCCACATTTGTTTGTGCCAATTCTTCTAAATCTGCTGAAATGTCCATCGTTGTTTCAGCGCCTCGATGAACGCCACCGATACCGCCTGTTACGAAAATTTCAATGCCCGCAAGTTCCGCACAAATCATTGTTGCCGCAACAGTTGTCGCACCTAATTTTTTTGTTGCCAATAAATAGCCTAGGTCACGACGTGAAGTTTTTGCTACACCTTGTGCATTACCGAACATTTCAAGTTCTTCATCTGATAAACCGATTTTAATTTTCCCATCAATTAATGCAATCGTTGCTGGAACTGCACCATTGTCACGGATAATTTGTTCTACTTCACGCGCAGTTTGTACGTTTTGAGGGTATGGCATGCCGTGAGAGATAATTGTTGATTCTAATGCTACGATTGGTAAATCCTTTGCCTGTCCTGCTTTTACTTCCTCTGATAATACGATGAATTCTTTCATGTTGTTATTCCTCCATTTCGCTTTTTAACAAATCTACGGATAATTCAGGTCTTACTGTATATGGGGATGCCAGTGTATTTTTAGCATTTGTTAAACCAGCATCAATACATGTTGCGAAGGATTGTCCAGTAAGCCAGCTATGGATCACAGCGCTGACAAAGGCGTCCCCTGCACCTGTTACATCTTCAATCTTTTCAATAATCTTAGCCTTAAAATGACTTGGCTTAATTGAAGTCGATGCTCCAAATACACCTTTACTTCCTGCTGTAATAATGACATGCTCTGCACCTAACTGAAGTAGTTGCATTAATGCTTTTTCATAATCGGCAGCGCTTTCAATTGCATGTCCAACAATTGTTTCCGCTTCGTCCGTGTTACAAATAAACCAAGTAACCCCCTGCAATGTATCAGATAGTCGATTCATTTTAGGGGAAGACACAGGCACAATGACTAACGGAATTTCACGAGCAATTGCCATCTGTTGAATATAGGCTACTGTTTCCTTAGGGCAATTTAAATCCAAAATAAAGCATCCAGCATTGACAAGCATCGCCTCATGCTTTTTTAATAAGCTTGGCAGCAAGAGATCATAAACTTCCATATTAGCAACAGCCAGTGCTAGCTCTCCCTGCTCGTCCATTATTGCAGTATAGGAGCCAGTTGAAGTATCTGGTAATTGCTCGACATAACGTAAATTCATAAATGACTCGGAAGCCTCTTGGATAACTTGCCAATCAGCATCCTTACCTGCCGTTGTTAGTAATGTTACCTGATGATTTAGCCTACCTAGGTTCTCAGCAATGTTTCGCCCAACACCACCCACGCTAAATGAAGAGCTTGCAGGATTAGAAGTACCAAGTTGGACGTTACCCTTCACATGAAATTTTCGATCTAGATTTGCGCCACCGATACAAATAATTTCATTTTCCTCGGGTAAAATATACGCACGTCCTACTATTTTTCCTTGCTTCGTTAAGCTCGACACTAAGTTGGCCAGGACTGGACGAGATAGATTCATCTTATCCGCCATCTCTTGCTGAGACATAAACGGATTTTGACGAATTAATGCCAGTACCGCCTGTTCTCTTTCATTCATAGCATCACCTTTTATTATATTTGTTTATATTATAAACTTTTGTTTATTAAAAGTCAAAAAAAAATGAACCCAATAACGATCATTGAGTTCCTCTTTTCATTCTTATTCAACATGAGCCTGTCTCTGTGGCTGTTTTTTTACCATAATAACAAATAAGCTTGCTAACGCACAGAAAACACCTGCTAGGAAAAAAGCCCATGTATAAGAATTGAAAAACTTATAAATAAGCCCTCCACCATAAGCAGCTAAAGCAGCACCTGCCTGGTGTGATGCAAAAATCCATCCATAAATAACACCACTTTTATTCGTACCAAAAGTTTGTCTAGCAATACTAATGGTTGGAGGTACAGTGGCAATCCAATCTAATCCGTAAAATATTGTAAAGATTGCTAGTAAGGAAAGTGAACCTTGTGTTAATGCGTAAGGTAGTAACAGCAAGGACATCCCTCTTAAAAGATAGTACCAAAACAATAACCATCGATTATCAAAACGATCTGACAGCCAACCTGACAAAGTAGTACCAACGAGATTAAATATGCCCATAAAAGAAAGGAACGATGCGGCAGTGACTAGTGGTACACCAAAGCTAATACAATAAGAAACAAAATGAGTTCCGACTAATCCGCTTGTTGAAAGACCACAAATAAAGAAGCTTCCCGCTAATAGCCAAAACTCCTTAACCTTTACAGCCTCAAATAGTCCACTAAAGGCAATATTAATTGGATTTTTTTTATGGGGTTCCGGGGGTACTTCTAGCCCTTCTTCCTGTCCATAAGGTAGCATCCCAATATCTTGTGGCTTGTTTTTTATAAATAGCAAAATGATGACAAACATAAGCGTACTAAGCAGAAGAATTAATCCAATCGCATGTCTCCAAGAAAACTGCTCAATGATAATAGCGAGTACAGGCAGTAAAATTAATTGACCTGTTGCTGTACTTGAGGTTAGAATTCCCACTGCTAACCCTCTTCTTTTTACAAACCAATGATTGGCTACATATGGACTTAGCACAGTTAAAAAGAGACTAGCCCCTAAACCAATTATTCCTCCCCAAATAATGATTAATTGCCATGATTGGTTCATAAAAAGTGTAAGTATCAAGCCTATTACAAGGGTCGCCATCGCTCCTAGCATCATCTTCTTTAAACCTGCTACTTCAAGTGATGCGGCCATAAATGGTCCAGAAAACCCATATAAAAATAAGCTAATCGCAAACGCTAGAGCAATTAAGGACCTATCCCAATTAAATTCCTTTTCAAATGAATTTATAAAAACTCCTGATGACGACATAGTAATACCAGCTACGATGATTGAGAAAAATGCGATAATGAGAATAAACCAACTATAATGAATACGCTTCATCATAACACCTTCATTTCCTGAAAGATTTTCAAATTAAACATGTATATACATGTTTTTGATTGCATTACATGTATGTACATATATAATGATAGTAAGAGCATTTATAGCTGTCAAGCAGTATTTCTCTTATGATAGGTGTATACTGAAGCTATCTGAATCCATAAAAGGGGAACTGAACTAATGGAGAATAATCTGAAGACTCTAGATTATACGCAGATATGTGTTTGCGCAAACCTTAGAAAAAAAACAAGAGCTGTAACGCAATTGTATGACAAGTTGCTTCAGCCAACTGGTCTAAAGGTCACTCAATATTCAATGCTTGCCAATATTGCTCATCAACAAACCGTTTCGGTAAGTCGATTGGGTGAAATTTTGCAACTTGACCAAACCACTGTTACGCGAAATATAAATATTTTAAAACAAAGCGGCCATGTTGAATTAACAAGAAATCCACAAGATGCACGAACAAAAATCATTTCATTAACAGATAAGGGAATGGAAAAACTAAACGAAGCTACCCCTATTTGGCAGACTATTCAAGAAAGAATTATTGCTGATATCGGCATTGATCAATATGCAAATTTCTATGACACACTAAGAACCATCCAAAAAATCATCCGCTCTTACGATGAAGCGTAGTTTTCATGGATGGTTGTAACTTTATTGAAGAGTACCTATGGACTTGACTGCTCATATAAATCATGAGGTGGACTGTTTTAAACGCTTACCTAAGCGATATGGCAGGAGACCCGAGCGATTTTCTTGCTTACCTGAGCGGAACTGCTGGCGAACCGAGCGATTTTCACGCCTACCTGAGCGAATTGGCTGAAGACCCGAGCAATTTTTTTGCTGACCCGAGCGAATCAGCTGGTGAACCGAGCAGTTTTTGACCCACCCGAGCCATTTTGTCTGTGGACCAACATTCCACACACAAAAAAAGCGCCATAATCATGTGGCGCTTTCCTTTTAGCTGTATTAATATTCAATAAGTGTTTTCACGTTTAAATCGCCAAGTTTTGCACGACCATTTAGCTCTGTTAATTCGATTAGGAAGGCACAGCCAATAACCTCTCCACCTAATTGCTCCACTAAACGAACTGTTGCTTCAACCGTACCGCCTGTTGCAAGTAGATCATCACAAATTAACACCTTTTGACCTGGCTTAATTGCATCTTTATGCATAGTTAATGTGTCTTTTCCGTATTCAAGACCATAATCAGCACTTACTACTTCACGCGGTAATTTTCCTGGTTTACGAACAGGGGCAAAGCCAATTTCAAGCGCGTAAGCAACTGGACACCCAATAATAAAGCCGCGCGCCTCTGGACCCACTATAATTTCTGCGCCTAACTCTTTAGCATAAGTGACGATTTGATCAGTTGCATATTTATATGCAGGACCATTATCCATAATTGTTGTGATATCTTTGAAGCTAATGCCCTCTTTTGGCCAGTTCTCAACCGTTGTTACATATTGCTTTAAATCCATGTTATTGCTCCTCCTACGAACCTTTTTCGTCTATTAATGTAATCGTTCATCAAACCATTGTTTTAATTCTATATAAGGGGCATAGACCAGCTTTTGCTCCATTTCAATCTGTTCTGAACGTTGTTTGTAAGACGGTGCCTCCGTAAGCTCCTGTTTTGTGGCATTCACGTTGACAGTCGTCAGTCCACTCTCCATTTTAACAAAACCAAGCTCAAAAAACACCTGTGTCATAAATTTTAATGCATCTAATGGCCAGCCTGTATGCTTTGCTAAATCTGCTAAATGCATATTAAGTGGAAAAGCAGGGCGATTTTTCAAAAATTTATAGTACCAAGCAAATTGCTCGCGCGTCGGCAAGCCATTGAAATATTGTGAATCAGGCATATAAAAATGCGCATAAATACGGGAAGGAGCAGTTTTTTGTAAGACATTTTCTAACAGTTGAACATTTTGTGGTAAATCTAAAAGCACAACATAATTGGTTTGTTCCACATTTGAAAGTGAAGAATCTACTGCTAGAATAGGCTCACCAATAAGAGATTGGTAGTAAGTCAATGTCTCTCGACGGAAGGCAATAAATGTTGCTTCTTCTTTCGGAACTGTATTTAACCAGCGCGCCGTTTGACGGATACTGCGAATATCAAATAATTGCCACTCTGTTGTTTGAACATCTTCAATCATAAATTGTGCCTTTTTACGTCCCTGCCACTCATTAATTTGTAAATCCCCTGTAAAAGATACTTTTATGCCATATGTTAACTCTTCATGTAGATGACCTTTATTAAAGCCAACACTATCTAATTTTTCATAGCCATCCGTCAACTCCATTTTAATATGATTTTCAGCTGCACCTATTTTACGCATAGAGGCTATTTCCACATCCTCTAATACATAAACTGGCTTCGGAAAATCTGTACCAAATGGACCGAGCGTTGAAATCTCCTCGATAGCATCAGCAGAAATTTCATCTAGCTTTAAAGGTATATCGATAGCCAATACAGGTGTTAGCTGCTCCTCTGATAAACAAGCTTTTGCTTGAGCATCTAAGCGTAATCGTAATTCATCAACATGCTCGATAGATAATGTCATGCCAGCTGCCATAGGATGTCCACCAAAATGAGGTAATATATCTCTATTTTTGGCTAGTTCATTGTATAAATGAAATCCTTCAATGCTACGGGCAGAGCCTTTTGCTGTCCCTCTTTCATTGTCTAATGAAAGTACAATTGTTGGACGGTAATAAAGTTCAACAAGTCGAGATGCAACAATTCCCACAACACCTGCATTCCAGCCCTCTCCCGCAACAACTAAAACAAGTGAATTCCGAATTCTTTCATCTGATTCAATAAGAGCAATTGCCTGATCTGTTATATTTTTAACAATATCTTTGCGCTCACTATTACATGCATTGAGCTGTTTTGCCAATGCTGTTGCCTTTGCGTGATCATCAGCCATTAATAGCCTTACACCTGGAGCCGCTTCTCCAAGGCGACCAACTGCATTTAAGCGAGGACCAAAATAAAAGCCGATTGTTTCTTCGTTAATCTTAGCTTGCTCGGCACTTGCTACCTCACACATCGCGAGTACCCAAGGGCTAAGAGAACGGCGCATTTCTTCTATTCCTCGTTTAACAAGATAGCGATTTTCATCCACTAATGGCACTAAATCCGCTACAGTACCGACAGCTACCAATTCCATTAAATGTGTCGGTAACTCACCATATAAAGCATGCGCTAACTTAAAAGCTACACCTACACCTGCAAGCTCGCCAAATGGATAATGCCCTTCTGGTATACGCGGATGTAAAATAATATCGGCTGGTGGTAATTCATCGCCTGGTTCATGATGGTCTGTTACAATAACATCCATGCCAAGCTCCTTCGCGATACGAATCGGTTCAATGCCTGAAATTCCATTATCTACTGTAATAATTAGCTGGACACCCTCGTCATATGCTTCACGAAATAGATCCTCATGTGGTCCATAGCCGTGAATAAAACGATTCGGTATTTTAAACGATACATCAGCTCCAAGATCAAGTAGCACATTAAGCATGACTGTCGTGCTTGTCACACCATATAGTGATAGGTAAGCCTTTGAAGTTATCTCTAGCTTTTCCCCCACTTCACACCGTGCGTGCGGCTTTCACCGCACACGGCGTTCCATCGAATAGATTCAAAACTTTGGTAATCTACATAACTTAACAGAATCCACTTTTCTTATATGTCTAATCGTCCAAATTAGATTGTTAATTGTTCTACTTCTAATTTCTCTCTTAGCGTATTTAACTTGTTTAAACTTTTCATATTCGTAATTAAATGTTTATACTTTGAGATTGTTTCTTCATCTTTAGCATGTATTAAAATATGAATGTCTTTTTCAACGAGACAGAGGTTTTTGTATTCGTCAGTACCACCTTGCAATCGTGGTACTTTGTGATGACAGTGAAGTGTCATCGGATTTAGTTCTTGCCCTGTTACATGGCATTTACCTCTTTGTGCGCAGTATAATGCAATTCGATTATCGTTATATTCAACACTTCGTTGTGAAATCGGATGTTCCATTAAGAAACGAAGTACGCCGACATCGATAGTAGAAAGGTTATTATGAATTTCTTCTCTACCTTCTTTTGTATATGCATTTACTGCATTTCGTTTCATCATTGGACTTTTGTGTTTAATGTAGCCAATAGGTAGAAACGGTTCTCGTGATATAAATCTAAGTTGCTTGCTTTTTCCGTATTCCTTCTTGATGAAATCAGATGTGATAACACCTGTTTTCTTGATTCGCCGTTTCATTCGATGGTCTTTCAAGCACGCGTTTACTTCATATGCGATGTTTCCCATATCCTCGGCTATCATTGTTGCTATACGAAAATATTGATGAAGTCCTATTACAGTTGAGTTATATAGAGCTATTTTTCTTGCTTGGTCATTTGAGCCACTATCATATCGAATACCATTAATAATTTCTTTTAGGTTATTCTTCGTGCGCTGTACTGCTTTATCACACATATGGCTTTTCACAACCCATTTGTTTCCTTTTGGTATGAGTTTCATTTTCAACCCTAGAAATTCAGAATAGTCCTTTTTAAGATTCACGATTTTTGATTTGTCTTCGCTAATTTCTAAGCCAAGTCTATCTTTTAGCCATTTTTGGACTGCGATAAATAACTTCTTCGCATGATTAGGATTACTACAGAATATTTTAAAATCATCTGCATATCGAACAATGTAACATTCCTTTAATCGGGTTCTCTTTAGATGGTAATATTGATTTCCTTTATCTGTTGAATTCCCTCTATCTTTTCGAATAATTATTTTATCCTTACAGATCGGAGTGTTTTCCCACTGGCTTTCAATCCATCTGTCCAATTCATTAAGAACAATATTAGATAGTAAAGGAGAAAGAATTCCTTCTTGTGGTGTACCTTTTTCATTCTCAATAATTTTTCCATCTGGCATTTTGATTTTGGCTTTAAGCATTTTAGAAATAATCGTGAGTAAGTTTTTATCTTGTATACCTAATGTCCACATTTGTTTTAATAATTTTGCATGTGATACGTTATCAAAAAATCCTTTAATATCTATGTCAACTACATAAGACATTTTAGAATTTTGCATTAACCGATAACTTTGTGCAATTGCATTTTCTACTGAACGGTTTGGTCTAAATCCATGACTTCTACCTGAGAATTTTGCCTCTGCTATAGGTTCAAGAACTTGTAAAATACATTGTTGGACTATTCTATCCCAAATTGCAGGAATTCCTAGTGGTCTTGTTTTACCATTAGGCTTGGGTATTTCAACTCGTCTTACTGCTTTCGGTTTGTAATCTCTTAATTTGTTTCTGACATAGAGGATGAAATGTTCCTCCGTAAGCTTCGATATATGTTCGATTGTTCGACCATCTACCCCTGCTGTTTTACTGCCAGTATTTTTCTTAATATTACGATACGCTAACTTAATGTTCTCAGACGAACTGATAATCCCCATTAAGTTTTTGAAGTTACTATTGTTTTTACTCTGGTCATATAGCATGTCAAATGTTGATTGCATACTATAATATTCAGCATTTCTTAACTTGGACTTTTTAACATGTTGTACGATTCGTGAATTTGCCACAGACATCAGCCCCTTTCTCAAGTGGTGATTCTATTAGTCATACTCGAATCTGTGTCTGTTATGCATTTATAAGTCTTTGAAACTTCCGACTAGAGCCTATCCCTCCACCATTTATTATCATGGTTTCAAAGGTACTATGACTCCACTCTCACGAAGATAAATCAGTTTTAGTAGGTCAATGCCCTTTATTTACTGAACTGCTTCATAGGTCGGTTAATACCTCCACATCCTTCGCTTTCCACGTTCCGATTCCTCTATCCTTGCATATATCCTTAGGTTTCTCCTATAGTCCTGTATGCTTGAATTCGCCTGTAACGAATTATGGGGTTTCATAACTGCAGATTTTTACTCACCCACACATACGATGGCACTGCCACCTATTACATTTCTGTAACATCTACGTCTAGACCCGTACATTCAGAGATTCGTCAGTGCTTGTGCAGCACATTCTAACCATAGATACTTTATGGACTCCCGGCATATAGGATACACCATCCACCGCTGGACAGCTTTCGTGTAAGTTACTAATCCAACTTACTTACGGTATCTCTCTGCCGACTTCACCGAGCTTCATACTTCACTAGTTAACCTTAGCTAAAGCATGTCGGAGTATCAGAGTAGGCGTTTCAGGACGTTACTCCATCATTCCACCTATCAAGAAATCAGTTCTCCTAGGGAAATTAAGCGACTCCCTAGTGTCTAAGCTTTTCACTTAGAAACGTGTCGCACCGGCATCATAATCTCCATAAACTAATATTTTTTCCCCATTCTCAAGTGCTTGCTCAATACGTGCTACCGCTTCTGCCATGTTATGCATTAAAAATGGATCATGAATATTTGCTTCTGTCATATTTAATAAACTCTCTGCATCAGCGGATGTTGCGCAGCCTCGTGCCGCTAAAATTTTCGCTGCAATTGCAGACAGCTGTAGGTCATTTTGTAATGTTTGTACAAGTTTGGCATCTGGTCGCTCCACCTGCCATCTTTTTTTTGATAGAATCATCTTCTCACTTCCTTACGAAGGCTATTATACCGAAAATCTAACTTATTCGCACTATCAGTTAGATTGATAGTTTTATCCATAAGATTCTTAATGCTATCGGCCTCATAAAAAAACCTACTCTATTAAAGAGTAGGCTTCTCTAGCACGCCTTTAGAAGCGAGCACCAATGATTCAATCTTATGCCAATTATTATCGTGTAACGCTGTCACAATCGCACTGCCAACAATAACACCATCACCAAGTGCGCCCATACTAACCACCTGCTCTGGAGTTGAAATACCGAAGCCTGCCAGCACTGGTATTTCACTTGCTTGACGTAAGCGAGCAAAATGGCCATCTAAATCATCTGCAAAGCTTGAGCGAGCCCCAGTGATGCCATTGACTGTCACAGCATAGACAAAGCCTTGACTAGCAGCCGCGATACGTGCAATTCGTTCAGGTGGGCTTGTTAACGAGACAAGCTGGATTATGTCAATACTATGAGGATTTAATGCCTCCTGTAAAATAGCACTTTCCTCAAGTGGAACATCAGGAACGATTAACCCCTTTACTCCTCCTGCCACACAAGCTTTTGCAAATTCCTCTAAGCCGTAAGCTAAAATAGGGTTAAAATAAGTCATAACCACTAATGGTACATGAATCTCTGCTCTAAAGAAGGCTAGCTCTTCTAGCACCTTTCGTAATGTCACACCTGCAGCTAAAGCTCGTTCACCTGCTCGTTCTATTGTTGGACCATCTGCAACAGGGTCTGTAAATGGAATACCGACCTCAATAGCTGTAACTTCCAATTGCTGTAGCTTTAGAATTATTGGTCTTAATGTTTCTAGCCCACCATCTCCTGCCATAATATATGGCACAAATGCTTTATGACCAGCTATCTTTGTTTGTTCAATTGCCTGCTGTAATGTTGTCATGATACATCCCCTCCTAATGCTTTACGGACTGTATGAACATCTTTATCGCCTCGGCCTGATAAACATACAACAATGATGTCATCTGTAGACATCGTTTTTGCTAGCTTTGCTGTATAAGCAATAGCATGAGA
>Ga0213824_1001738_pt1 | contig 11823 bp, 12 predicted proteins | sample MC6MC0906MG_FD_179892 | JGI IMG/M metagenome (GOLD analysis project Ga0213824, IMG submission 179892) | Enriched soil aggregate microbial communities from Iowa State University, Ames, United States - MC6-MC0906-MG | ecosystem: Environmental > Terrestrial > Soil > Unclassified | place: USA: Iowa...
TTCTATTTTGTATTACTAAAAACTTAGATGTGAGATTTATGGGTGATCTATAGTCAAATTTGCTACTATCCCTCAATGGTTTTCCATTGTAGAGAGTTTAGGTATTCTTTTTCCCATTAAAAGACCATGAAGAAACCTATAATTAGACATTTTCATGAACTAGATGAAATGTACATTCATTTGATAGTTTAGCTACAAAATTATATTGAAAATTATCTGATAATGCAGAAAGCTATCGAGAATTTTACTTTCTCGACAGCTTCTTTTACTTATAAACCACATAGTCGCTTAATATTTATAGTGATTTACTTCTGATATTCTGATTTAAGTACCATGTTGCAAATACATTACAACAGGGCAGATTGTTACTTGGACATTAATTAGACAGTAATCACAAAACACGCCTGACGTGGGTTATTGCCGTTGGTTCTTCACAATCTTTATATAATGTAACTACTTTAAACCGAGTAGGGGCTATTGCTAAAAGTTAGGTATTACATGGAGTGGTACATGTACAGGTAACATTGATTGACCGCATTCGAAGTTAAAGCAAGTTGGCAAATACCTGTAGGCTATAAGCTAGAAGGGAAAATAAATGTGCCTCCTAATAGTAAAAGACAAGCCCAATTAATTGTGGAAGACAAACCAAAGGAGGAAATCAAAATGACAATGACTCAAACATGGAATCTAGGTTTAGTACTATATATTCTGCCTCTGCCTCTTTGTAGTTTCCATATTAATGTAAAGAATTAGGCGCTTATCAAGAGGCCTCTGCTGATTGAATTTCTCCTTTAAACAAAAGATGCAACGATTCAACAATCTTTCACCATGCATCAGATTGTACTAATATGCGAGTTTCGATGATGATGTATCTAAGTTATTTTCCATCTAGTTGCTAGGTTCATTATAAATAAAAGTACCTATAAGAAAGGTTTTTTTAGTGTCTATCTTATAGAGTACATTTTATTGTTATGAGGTTTTATTATCAAGGAATTGTTCTAGAGTGGCTCTACACTAATATTTCTCCCTCTATTGAAATAACTGCTGGTCCTGCTACTTCAATAATAGGATTCTCCCCATCAGGAGTAATCGTTACATAAAGAATCCCAGGTCTATTGATAGCATGTCCTTGACCTATAACTAATTGATGTATCTCTCCGTTAGTTAGGATGTTCTCTAAATATAAATAGCCACCTAATGCACCGTTTGCAGCTCCTGTAACGGGATCTTCATCAATTCCTATATTTGGACAAAAATCTCTTGTATAAATATCAAATTCCCCATTTGTATCAAAAGTAAAGAGATGAGTGGTGGATATGTTAAAGTCATTGTTCATCTTTTTAAGTTCTTTTAATTTAGGTTCTGCCCAATCAATTGCTTGTCGTGTTTTAACTGGAACCAAAAGATGTGAGACTCCAGTATTCCCTATTTTTATTGGATATCTATTATCAATATCTGTATCATGTATACCAACAAGATCAGCGACTATTTTGGGGTTAATGTCTATACTTTTTATTTGAGGACGTACTTGAGTCATGGACACTTTAGTTAATTGATTGTTTTCCATAATCCATTTAACGGGAATTAGTCCTATGTTAGATTCAAAGATTATTTTTTCATCCTTATTGATCCAATTGTTCTTAGTAGCCATTAACCATGCTGTACCTAAAGTGGCGTGACCGCAAAAATCAACTTCTTCGGTTGGTGTAAAGTATCTTATTCTATAATCTGCATTTGTATTTGTTGACGGTAAAAGAAAGGCAGTTTCTGAAAGGTTTAATTCATTAGCTATTTTTTGCATTTCTACGTCTGTTAAATTTTCTGCATTCGGTATTACGCCAGCAGGATTTCCCCCAAAAGTATCCGTTGTGAAAGCATCTACATAGAAAACCTTTATCTTTTTCCTCATTGATATCTCCTCCTCTTTTTCTGTAATCATTGTATTATGATAAAGTGAATAAGTAAAATTCATATTTTAGCGGTTATGCATTCAGTAATCACGTTATCTCCTGTAATTAGTATATTAATTACGAAGGACATTATAGATAATGTGCAGTTCAAAGAATTAGAGAGTTGCCAACTATCTCGGTTTTATACAGTAAATGAAACAGTACATCTTTTTTCCAACATGAAGACATAAATATTGAAACAACTTAAATTCAGTGCTATTATGGATATATAAAGTCTCTTATTGGAGTGAATAATAGTAATGAAATATTCTAAGGCTACCAATTATGCACTACACACAATGCTTTTTCTTGCAAAGGAAACACCAAATAAACCAATGGGTGTCCAACAATTAGCTGAGATGCAAGATGTTTCTCCCACCTATTTATCTAAAATACTAACCAAGTTAGTAAAAGAGGGAATGATTAACTCCGTGTCGGGTGCTAATGGTGGATATACACTTCGTCACAATTGGGATGATATTTCATTTTTAGATATTATACATGCAATTGAAGGCAAATCTTCGTTGTTTGATTGTTGTTTATACAACGATCCTAAGTGTGTAGTAAAAGAAGTAATGCTATTGGCAGAAGAAAAACTAGAGAATGAGTTAAGAAATAGAAAAATATCGGATTTTGTGAAAAAATAGTCGTGGATTTAGTCCACTATTATTTTTTGAATATTCGGGGATATAAAAAGTCTTTTAAGTCCTATTTACACTCTGAACTAAGAATTCTTCTTGGTTGCTTACTTCTATAAATTTTCAAATAGTTATAGCTTAGAATCATACTGTTTTAAACTTTAATTTGGGCTAAAATGCATGTTGTGAGTAGTGTCGTCTTTCAAAATGGGTTAGAAATTGAACGGGAGGCAGGTTTTATTACTCCATCTACTTATACATCAAATACCATTGGTCAAGGATTTTCTTGTGATTTAGATGAAATGGGGTAATCGTTGTTGATCATTTCGGAAGAACATCAGAAAAAAATGTGTATGTAGCTGGCGATGCTGCTCAGCCTGCGCCAACGGAAATCGTTCTTTCAGAGGCAACGGGAATTCAAGTAGCAATTACAATTAATGCAGATATTCCAATTGGAAAATTTAACCCTATTTTTCTCAAAGGGTAGCCTTACTTAGGATGGTTTGACGTGATATAGATACCTGGGCACAAACAATCAGGATCATCTTGTAGGGCTTGCCCTTATTTTTTTATCTGTTTTATTTTGATAATACTAAAAAAATGGACACACCGTGTGCAGCCTTATAATACTAACTTTTTCGTTTTAGATTCTTTTTAAGGTAAAACTACTGAAAAGAGATGATTAACCGGAAAACTTCAAAGAATGGGGGAAGGATGATTAAATAATTAAAATTTTGAAGTAGAAGTATACCAGAATATAGTAAAGGGGGTGGTTTAGAAAGAATGTGAAAAAACAAGAAACCAAAATGAGAGGATAGGGTAAATATATATTCTTAAATAGAATTTCAATTATAGGAGGAAATAAGTATGTCTTTATTTTCACAAACGATAACTGACTTTTGGGAGTCACAATTTTTAAATGGAGACGTTATCTACAACGATGAAACCTTTACTGTCACCATCAACCATGACCTGAGTGAAGACAGTCGGGTCATGGTGCTGGAAACTGCTGACGGCCGGGTTTTGGTAGTCTTGACGCCTGAAATGGCTAAGAAGGTAGACCTTTCTAAAGGACAAGAACTGTCTGAGCTAGACTTCCGCCAGAAATTAAATGAAGGAGGAGTCACACTGCATGGTGCAGATTATCTTTTTTATTTTTCAGAAGCAGAAAAGAACGTCTTGCTACAAGAAAACCAAGAGGGAGCATTGCGCCAATTAACAGAGCAGGATAATGCGATTTTCTCAGAGTTTGAATCCTCCGCCACTGAACAAGATTTGGATGACGCTTCTGTGGAGTTGGATCATTGGGCAGTGTTTGGTTCTTTTGAGCAAAATCGCTTGGTCTGTGCTTCCAGTATGTATCCTTGGGAAGAAGATGTACAAATAGCGGATCTCGGCGTATTAACTCTGTCATCTTTTAGAGGAAAAGGTCATGCTCGTAAAGTGGTGCGTTCAATCTGCAAATACGCCTATGAGCACGGTTACGAACCACAGTATAGATGCCAGCTCGATAACGAGGCTTCTACATTCTTAGCTAAAGCGGCTGGTTTGACGCTATTTGGAAAGTGGGATGTGATTTCCCCTGACTGCACTGTCAGATAGTATGAGTAAGCAAACGCTAAGTTCATAAAGATAAAAAAGTTAAGGAAGTGTGTTTATGAGTTATGAAAAGGTGTTAAAAACATTTCAGTTTGATGTAACTGAAGAACCAAAAAGTATTTATCCGTTCGCTCCTGTTTACAAGGTGGAACAAGGTGGTGAGTCTTACATTGTTAAAAATACGGTTTCACCAATTGAAGAAGCAATGAAGCTTGCAAATTTCGTAGGAAGATTGCATAAAATTGGTGTTCCTATTGTGGCTCCTGTTCCAATGAGTGTTGACAATCCTCAACAAGTAGATGAAACAGTATGGGTAGTTTATCCGTTTATTAAGGGCAAGTCCTATTCAGGGAAAGATGAGGAAATTTATGAGGCTGGTAAGTTACTTGGGCGTATTCATTCCTTATCATCGGAGAATAATGAAGAAGGTCTGGATATCTATGATGAGTTTGATTTTGAGGAGCAGGAAATAAAAGAGGATTTAGAGGAAATAATAGGTCATGCTGAGAAGAGAGGAATTTCACTGGATGAAGGTCAATTAAGTGAACAAATACTCAGAATTATTGAACAGCAAGAGGCCTTAAAGGTTTTGAAATTACCATCAGTGGCTACACCCTATGATTATAAGGCAGATAATCTAATTTATAATGACTACGCAAAGCCTTATCTCATTGACCCGGATAACGCTACCTTTTTACCAAGAATCTATGATTTAGCATTGGCATTGCTTCTATTCCACAATGCATTGGATACAGCCCCTGACCGTATATTTGATATCAAACAATGGTCCTTATTTAAAAAAGGATATTTTGAGTTTGTAGAGATTACAGATATGGAAAGAAAACATTGGCAAGACGTTGTAAAACATGTTTTCTTAGATGAAGTAATCTGGTTGATGGCTGACTTTGAAGAAGGTTGGGATGATCAAAGACAAGTTAACTTTTTCAATTCTCTACTATCGCTATTCAACGATATGGAATTCTATGATTTAAAATAACGGATTCAAGGTAACAGTAGAAATCTACAAGAAAAAGGATTATCTTTCTAATCAATGATAGAAAAATCAGTTTAAGAAGAAGACTGAATCAATCAATCAATCAATCAATCAATCAATCAATCAAAATCCTTATCCACTTGATCTATTAGAATAGTCACTTTGTATCTCAAAATCAAAATCTATCAGCTTATTCAATATAATAAAAAAATCATATGCTGATGCCTACGAAAAAATGTGCCGAGCAGTAGCGTAAAAAAAGAGGACAAAGAAATCTATCCCACTACATTTTTCAGGCGCAACTTCGAATGCATTTTCCACTCTACATCCCGAGTAAGCGGTCAAAGGTTTTTTTCACCTTTGACGGGCTACTCATGATGTGGAACACTCCAAAAATGGACGTTGCGCAACACAAAAGATTAACTTGAGTGTGTCTAAAATCTAGACGTAGATCCAAGATGAATACTGCACATAGGGAACAAGGTTAGAATCATTAGTTGATAGTAAGAACTGTTGATGGATTTTTTTATTGAGCTATAGTTTTACTTATACAAACGCTTAAAAATGAGGTGTGCATATGATTTTAATAAGTGCCTGTTTAGCAGGATTAAAGGTACGTTATAACGGAACAGATAGTTTAGACGAAAGAATTCAACAGTTTGTGTTAGAAAATAAGGCAGTAACTGTATGCCCTGAACTTATGGGAGGTTTTTCGACGCCTCGTGAGCCCGCTGAAATAGTCGGCGGAGATGGTGAAGATGTTCTTGATGGAAGAGCGAAAGTGGTTGAAAAATCTGGACGTGATGTAACAGAGCTTTATTTAAAGGGAGCATATGCAACATTACAGAAAGCGCTTGAAGTAGGCGCAACTAAGGTTATTTTAAAAGAGTATAGTCCATCCTGTGGTAGTGCAATGATTTACAATGGTGATTTCAATAGTACAAAATTAGTAGGTGTAGGTGTAACAACCGCATTGCTAAGAAGAAATAATATTGTCGTCTTTTCCGAAGAAGATTTTTCTGAGTTATTTATGCAAATTTGATAGTGAAATATGTATTTACCTTAAGATCAATATTAACTAGATTTATATTGATGCAAACCTAAAGTGTTAAAAATCAAACCGTATGTTTCTCCTTAGTTGATTTAACACTTTTTTTATTTGTTATATGAGTAAGACAACATTGCTTCTCTCAATTATCTCAAAAGATCATAACTGAAAGTCTCTGGGAACATACTGGAGATGGAGCAGCTCATAGAAATTTTGAGGACTTAGTAAAATGGTGACAAAATAAGAGAAACCTGTTGAATTTTTCATGTGGGTGCCTGAAACAAAAAGTAGAATATCAATTTGGTTATTTATGGTAGATCGGAACTATCGAAATAAAGGTATCGGGAGTAAAGCTTTGCTGTTAGCTCATGATGAAAATTAAACAAATAGATGGAATAGAAGTGATCGAAGTCTGTTACAATCCAAATAATCCTGTAGCAAGTCGGTTTGTATTTACAGGGGAATTAAAAAAAGGGGAATCTCATATGAATAAAAGACAGTGGAGAGTAGGAATTTTTTTATTTGATGATGTTGAGGTTTTAGATTTTGCAGGTCCATTTGAAGTTTTTTCTGTCACAGAATTAGAAAATGGTCATCAGCCATTTGTAGTAGAAACAGTATCAGAAAAAGGGAACATAGTAATTGCATGTAATGGGTTAAAGGTACAGCCAGATTACAGTTTCGAGACTATACCTAGATTTGATATTTTAATTATCCCTGGTGGTCTTGGTGCTAAGGAGAGAGAGATACATAATGATAATGTAATGAAGTGGATTACAGATCAAATGAAAACGGTGCAATTAATGACATCTGTATGTACAGGTGCTTTACTTTTAGCAAAGGCTGGTTTACTTAACGGTAAAATGGCAACGACTCATTGGGCAAGTATTGAAAGACTAGAAAATGAATTTCCACAAGTCGAAGTACAACGAGAAGTTAAATTTGTAGATGAAGGCAATGTAATTACGTCAGGTGGAATTTCAGCAGGCATCAATATGTCATTTCATATTGTGAAACGATTATTAGGTTCTGAAGTTGCTCGGGAGACTGCCAAAATTATGGAATACGATATTGTTATTTAAATCATTATTGAACAAACGGGCGCGATTGTTGGAGATCGAAGGTAGAAAATGATTAAACTTTTTTATAAAACCACTAGAAATGAAGTGACCCCTAAAAGTTACCCTGAATGTATCATAAAGCCTAGTTCTCCTAGGTCTAGACTATCAACGTATGCATCAATCACTCGCACAGGACTATCAATATGGACAAAGTCATCCAAGGTATTAGGTAATAGATTTATTTGATAACGGTCTTCTCCTTCAATATATACCATGAAATCAGCTCCTTTATATAGATTCGACAGAAATATCGAAAATCATCTAAGAAACTTAAAATTGTTAGACAGACTCACGTAAGGTGGTGTGAGAGGTCGGGAGCTAACCACTCCTACCTACTCGATTTTGCCTTGGTTCGTTTCATATTATAGTAGTTGATATATTTTTCTAATTCTATTTTAAAATTTTCTATACTTTCAAATTCCCTCATGTAAAGGAATTCAGAATTCATAATGTCAAAGAAATTCTCCATGACAGAATTGTCGTAACAGTTTCCTTTACGAGATATACTTTGAACAATCTCTCTCGATATGTTTCTAGATTTTGATTAATTTGTATTTTTGCTAAAGTTTGAACTGCACTTAGTATTTCTTTAGAATCTTGGGTAGTTAGATTCACGGAAAATCCCCTCCTTATGGAATGTGCTCGAATATGAATATATTCTTTTTTGAGATTATCCTTTAGAGTAATACTAATTAATTTGGCTTGTGTATATACTGAAAAGAATAAAAAGGGGGAGATGTTAGATGAATCTTGGGGAATTTACTAAGTACGATGGATTGGGCTTAGCGGAACTTGTGAAAAATAAGGATGTACTGCCAGCTGAATTATTGGAAATGGCAATCAAAGCTGTTGAAAAATTAAATCCAAAGTTAAATGCAGTTGTGAAAATATTTGAAGAAAACGCTTTGGAGGAAATTAAACAAGGTTTACCAAGTGGAGCTTTTGAAGGTGTACCATTCTTGTTTAAAGAATTGGCAATACATGCAAAAAATGTACCACAAAGTATGGGGAGTAGAGTTGCTGAAAATTCGGTATTTCCAGTTGATAGTGAACTGATGAAACGTTTTAGGCAAGCAGGTTTTGTCACATTTGGTACGACAACAACACCTGAATTTGGTTATAATGCAGCAACGGAGGCTGTATTATATGGACCAACTCGAAGTCCTTGGGATTTAAATTATAGTCCTGGTGGATCAAGTGGTGGCTCCGCAGCTTCTGTTGCGGCAGGGATAGTGCCCGTTGCACACGCAAATGATGGTGGTGGATCCATTCGTATTCCAGCTTCTTGTAGTGGGCTTGTTGGTCTAAAACCTACTAGGGGACGTATTCCGGCTGGGCCGCTTAATAGTGAACCGCTAAATGGTATTGCAATTGAATTTGCGCTGACGAAGACAGTGAGAGATACAGCGCATTTACTTGATGCTGTGAGTGGTCCAGATATCGGTTGCTACGGCTCGCCTGCAAATCCTGAAATAGCCTATAAAAATGTTCTAGATGTTCCTGTTCGCCCATTGAAAATAGCATGGACAGCAAAACCAAATTCAGGTGTACCGGTGGATGAGGAGTGTTTAAAAGTACTCTATGAAACTGTTCAATTATGCCAAGAGTTAGGTCATATTGTTGTGGAGGCTTCACCGCAATACGAGCAAGAGCCATTTGCTAATGCAACATTAACTATATGGACGGCGAATATTTATAAAATGATTGAAGGTGCATCGAGACTAACTGGTAAAACACCTTCTGAGAAAAATATTGAAGCGGCTATCTGGCAATGCTATCAATATGGGAAGGAATTAAAAGCTTCGGATTTACTAGATGCGATTAATACAAATGCAATGGTATCAAGACAGGTTGGGGGATTCTTTACGGATTACGATATCTTATTATCGCCAACTTTGGCAACTTTACCGGCAAAAATTGGTGAGTTAAATGCCAATAATTCCTCGATTAATGCACAAGAGTGGACTGAACAAATTTTCACGTATGCACCATTTACGAATTTATTTAACGCAACTGGTCAGCCTTCAATTTCATTACCGTTGAAGATGAGTAGTACTGGTTTACCTATTGGGATGCAGTTTACAGGCAGATTCGCTGATGAAGCTACGTTACTTCAATTAGCAGCGCAATTAGAACAAGCCTTACCATGGAAAAATCGCAAACCAGGCGTGCATACTTCGAACATTTTAGAAAATCAATTGAAATAGGAGCAGGAGAAAATTCCCGGTAAAAAATGGAGGGTACTGAAAAGTTCATTTCGTGAAGTATTCGATGATTCAATTGTCGAATACCTTTTTTTCTTTTAGGATTGTTGTTCTTCCCTCTGTTGTTAAGCATTTCATCGCTTTCTCGGAGAGTCGAGCGATACTTCTCAACAACGCAATCGATTACACTACTATTTCCATTTCCATCCATTTATAAAAGCACTAATACTTAGACGGTACTCCCAATGATTCCAAACCAAAGAACACTCAATTTAAGCCCAAAACTGATTTTATAAAGGAGAGCCCTTATAACTTAGTCAGCTTCTATTTGGATAGCTTGAATATCTTGATAGTCAACGATCGATAATTGTTGAACCAGGTTATCCAAATTGATATTGATTACGTGAGTTATGAGGGAAATGAGGACAAATAATTGAGGAAACCACGAAAATAATATGGTCAAATATAAATAAAAGACCTATATCTCAATAAAGATATAGGCGAAATTCTAAATTAATCAGTTTTTAAGAGTGAATAAATATTAATGTCTATAAAATTTCCTTTAGATTTTTCGTATTGTCTAAGTGTACCTTCAAAGGTGAAATTAAGTTTTTGTAATACCTTAATAGAATTCACATTCTCAGGTTCTACCTTTGCTTCAATTCTATTTAGTTCTAAAGTTTTGAAAGCATAATTAAGTAGTGCTCTGATACCTTCTGGAGCATAACCCATGCCCCAATAGTCTTTAGCAATATCATAACCAATTTCTGCTTTAGAATTTTCAAAGTCTATAAAATTGAACCCACAAGTACCAATTATTTCGTAGAATTTTAGTTCAATCATGCTGAAGCGAATAGCTTTATTAGCCTGAGCCATTTCCTCAAAAAGTTCAATCATTTCTTTTGCTTGTGTTTCATGTGTAAATCTAGAGTTGTTCATGAATTTAGTTACATCTGGGTCAGACCAAATTTTAAACAAGCTGTGTGAGTCTGAAACCTGCATTCTCCTTAAATTCAATCTTTGGGTGTTTAGTTCTTTTATCAATACTTTTACCTCCAATATTTTTAATGAGCTGGATGAAAAATATTACCATCTGTGCATAGTTCAGTCCCTTCAAGTTTGTATAATTTTATTATACCAAGAGAAAAAATTTTGGGAATTTTTGAGGATCTTTTAGAAAGATTTTGTACGGTAAATCGAAATGAAGATAATGATGAAATAATATCATTTAATGAACAATTACGGTGACAAGTCCGCAGATGATATACTGGTATATCTTAGTATAAGATAAGGAATAAAATAATGAATAAATATAATAGGGCATAGAAAGCGCAACTGAGAGGTTATCCGTTTATTATTTGGAGTGTACGGTATCAAAGTGGAATGGGAAAATAAAGACCAACACAAAGGGATTATTATCATGATAAGATGATAACGTGTAATAATTTATCTTAACTCAATAAGCAACTTAAAAAATTATCGGGGAATGGCTAATCGATAATCATGCCGACCTTAGAATTCTAACAGGAAACAACAGTTGAATAGAAGGCAAATTCTATTCAACTGTTATACTAGTTAAATTCTAGATGTTTCGGTTTGCATTTTAAGGGCTTATTTTACGCATTTTCTATTTACCTCGAAGTACGTAATGCTGTGTGGCATTTCCTGCATTAAATTGCTCAGTAATATATTGTACAGCCTCTTGTAAGGCTAATTTACTGTTACAAGTGAAAACATCTATTGCCGCGTAACCAAATTCTGGCCATGTATGAATCGTCAAATGTGACTCTTGAATAATGACTACACCGCTAACTCCATAAGGTGAAAAGTGATGGAAATGTTCGGTTACAATTGTTGCCTTTGCTTTGTGGGCAGCTTGACACATAATTGTTTTAATTTTTTGCACGTCATTAAGTAGTGCAACATCGCAATCATGCAACTCTAATAAAATATGATGACCTAATGCATGCTGGGACTGTGTTTTTTGTACTGTTCTCTTTATTTGTGAAAACTTTTTATTTTTGCAGCTTGGACAACCACTAGATTGGAGCTGAGTAATCGTAGTGTATTCTTTGCCAGCTCCGACTGTAAGTGAGTTCTTACAATGATTACACTGATAAACAACAGATTTCCGCTCAACTTCTCCTGTGTAAATTGGTCGCATAAATTTACGCTGATTAGGAATATAGGAAATCATTTGGTCTGTTGTTTGTAATACGAATAACTGACTTGTAGCTCCTAAAATCTGTGCACCTTCATACTTGTTTATG
>Ga0213824_1001744_pt1 | contig 11796 bp, 11 predicted proteins | sample MC6MC0906MG_FD_179892 | JGI IMG/M metagenome (GOLD analysis project Ga0213824, IMG submission 179892) | Enriched soil aggregate microbial communities from Iowa State University, Ames, United States - MC6-MC0906-MG | ecosystem: Environmental > Terrestrial > Soil > Unclassified | place: USA: Iowa...
GTCATTGTCTTGTTGTGGTTTTTCTCGTTGAACATACGCAAATGCATCCATTTTTTTGGGCCATTTTGCTGCTGGGGTTTCTTCTAAGACATTATAGCGTATATAAATTCCGTGCATTCCATATCCTCCAAGTCCATTTAACAAGTATCTCTAAAGACAATAAATCGAATACGGTATTTTTTCAAGTAAAAAACTTTTAATATTTGAAAATCCTTCTTTTGAACAATGATAAAAATCCCGAATAGTTGATACTATTCAGGATTTTATATAATAAGAACCTGCTTGGCTTATCCTTTGACAAGCTTAGTTCTCACACGGTTTGACAGATATTCTACCATTAAAATAAGTAAAATTAATCCTACTAAAATAGCCCCTACCTCAGACCATTTATATGCATTCATCGCAAAAATAAGGGGTGCACCTATTCCTCCAGCCCCTACTAAGCCAAGTACGGTTGCATCTCGTAAATTCATATCAAAGCGATAGATCACAATCGATAAAAATAATGCCGTCAACTGTGGCCATATTCCAAAACGAATCTTCTCCATTAACGTACAGCCAAGAGCCTCCATCGATTCTAATACACTTTTATCCAAATCCTCAATCACATCGACATATAGCTTGGATAACATGCCAATGGATGTTAATGACATCGTGAACACACCAGCAAATGGTCCTTGACCTGTTACCCGAATAAACAGAAGACCATAAACAATCGCAGGAATGGTACGTATAATGATTAATAGTAAACGTACCACAAATGCAATAGGCTTAGGTACGATATTGGAGGCTGATAAGAAGGCTAATGGAATAGCTAGAAATGCTCCTACAATCGTACCAAGAAAGGCAATGGCCATTGTTTCAATTAATAAATAAGGAATCCCGCCTGTAGTTGCATTAAATAGTAATGTCCAATCTGGCTGCAGCAGCCCTACTAATATATTCTTTGCAATTTTTGCCCCATTGTTAGATATCGAGTCAACATGTATCGTTGATATCGACCATATAAAGAGTAGACCTACAATCAAAAGGGTTAGAAAGTATGACATACGTCGATTCAGTTGTAATTGTAATTGCTTTTCGATGGCATTCATAGCTTCACCCCTACATTAATCTCTTCCGGAAATATTCACTAGTTGATTCAATGATAAAAACAGTACAAACAAGCATTAGTAAAATCATGCCTACATTTGCATAGCTTCTCCACCCCAAGCTTTCATTAAGAAGCAAACCAATTCCACCAGCACCGACATACCCTAGAATGGATGCATAACGGACATTTCCTTCAAAGCAAAATAATGATGTCGATAAGTAATTCGGGAGAATCTGCGGCATAATAGCATAACGAAATGCCTGAATCGTTGACAATCCCATTGAATGCATAGCCTCAAATACCCCCATATCGACATTTTCAATTTGTTCATATAAAAGCTTTCCGACATATGCAATTGTGAATAAAAAGATTGCAATAGTACCAGCCATCGTTCCAAGCCCAAATATGAATGTTGCAATCAGCGCAATGATTAATGTCGGTAATGTTCGAAGTAAGCTCAATATAAATTTGCTTAACATTGCAATCCATTTATTTTTGGTAATATTGGCTGCAGCAAGCATAGCGATAGGTAAGGCACAAATAGCACCTGCTACGGAGCCAAGCAATGACATCTTAATGGTATCGAATAGTGGCTGCCATAGCTTCGTTACATATCCCCAATTAGGTGGTACCATCTGCTGTGCAATCACGAAAAACTGATCAATTCGATCCCTCAAAACTTCTAGACTAAAGCCCGTAATACGAATTGAAAGCAATGTCAAAATAAAGAGGAGAAGCCATATTAGCGGCATAACGGAGCGCTTTTCCAGCACTTCCTTACCATTAGGCAATACTATTTTTTTCGGCAATAGCAGCTTCCATTGCATGATGGTTTACACCTCTCCCCACTTTCGTATCGTTATAAATAAAAGCAAGCGTTTCCTCGTTAATTTCATCCGCTCTCCCATCAAAAACGATTTCTCCATTCCTTACACCGATAACACGCGTTGCATAAGCCAATGCCAAATCAACGTGATGAATATTAATTAAAATAGTCATGTTTAATTCTTGATTGATACGTTTAAAATCTTCCATCACTTGCTTAGCTGTCACAGGGTCCAATGATGCGACAGGCTCATCCGCTAAAATAATTTGGGGATTTTGAGCAAGTGTACGTGCCAAGGCTACACGCTGCTGCTGGCCGCCAGATAATTGATCTACTCGTACATAGGCCTTCTCTAAAATCCCTACCTGATCCAGAGCAATTAATGCTTGAAGCTTCTCTTTTCTTGTAAAAACACCAAAGAGTTTTCGCCAAAAGGGCATATTAGGAACAAAGGAAACAAGGACATTTTTCAAAACGGAAATACGTGTTACCAAATTAAAGGATTGAAATATCATACCAATATTTCGACGCAGATTTCGTACCTCTCTGCCCTTTAACTGACCTACATTAATAGTATTTACTCGCAAAGTTCCCCCTGAGATATCGTGCATTTTATTAATACAGCGCAATAATGTTGATTTCCCTGCACCTGATAAACCGATAATCGCAACGAATTCCCCCTGCTCAATCTCAAGGTTAATGTGATTCAATGCAAGAAAGCCATTGGGATATCTTTTTTCTACCTCTTTAAACTCGATCATAGTAACGCTCCTTTTATGATAGAGGAATTGCATCATAGGCTAAAAATTAAGAATCTGCGAGGCTTTCTGCGGATAAGCCGCAAGCCTCGCAGATTCAATACACTTTTCTTTGATGGTCAGTCCTTTTTCATACTATTTACTTCGAACCAAGATTTTGAACTAGCTCCTGTGCCTTACGCTCATTGTCATAGTCGCTATCTTTTGCTGCCTGATAGCCTTCATGACTGTAGATCGCGATTACTTCCTTCCCTTTTTCAGAATTACCAATATTAATAAATGCTTGCTGAATAGCCTTCTTTAAGTCGTCGTTCATGACTTTTGAATTTTTACTGACACTAATTGTGTCATTATAGATCGCAGGCATAACACCAATTAAGTCTGTTTCCTCCCAAATAGAAGCGGAGCGATTAAAATCTCCTTGCCAGCTTTCTTCATAATCGCGACGTGCATCTGCGTACGTCACTAGGACATCTGTTTGTTCCGCAGCTAACCGTGCAAAAGCATTACCATAGGAATCAGCCTGTACAACCTGTGCTAAATCAGGAATTGTTTTATTAAATTTCTCATGCAGCCATAATGTTGGATAAATATAGCCTGCCGGTGATGAGCTTGACATAACATTCCAGGTAACATTATTTAAGTCCTCAAACGTTAATTCCTCACCATTATTTACTTTCGCTGCTAAAGCCTTCCCTTTCTCCGATGGGCCAGCAACTAAGATTGCTCGATAAGATGTTGTTTGTGCTGTTGTTGGTGCAGTAGGCTCATTTTTATTCCAATCAATAGGATTATCTGAATCATTTCTTAAGCCTGCACGTGTCGCTGTTAAAATGACTTCAGCGCCATCATCATAAAGTACATATGTCCCTCCTGGAATTAAACCAATATCCGTAGTCCCAGCAGACAATGCTTCGCCAACCGCTTCAAAATTTGTTCCTACAGTAATATCAATTTCACCTACATCAAAGCCTAATCCTGCTAGCTCGTCCTTTAGTAAGCCCTTTAAAGGTTCCGTTGCTGTGATAATTTCTTCAGGATCTCGCGAAGGCACAAAGCTGATTGTTAAATTTTTTATGGATTCATTCCCACTTGCATCTGAGGATACATCTACTTCTTCGTCATCAGATGTATTAGAGGCCTCATTTCCACATGCCATCAGCAAAATTGACAGCATGAATGTTACTCCGAAAAATAGTAATTTCTTCAAATTATTGTCCTCCTCATGTTTGAAATGCTTCCTCAGTATAAACAGTAAATATTTTCCTAGTGTGAATAGGAGGTAAATATATGTTTCTATTTCGTAAAACAATACTTTGATTTCGTAAAGACATGAAATTAATAAAAAAAACCTTATATACTGTATTTATACTAACTAACGGAGGACTCTCGTATGACAGTCAAAACAATACAAATATTGGCTACTAGTGATATTCACGGTTATATAATGCCTACTACCTTTCGTAAAGAACGGAATGAAGCACTTGGATTAGCCAAGCTAGCGTCCATTATTCAAGAGAAACGACTTGAAGGACCGACACTTTTACTTGATAACGGCGATTTTATTCAGGGAAGTCCCATGACCTTTTATCATCAAAAATTTCAAGCTCACATGCCTAACCCATTTATTCAGGTGGCTAATGCTCTTCAATACGATGCCATGGTATTTGGCAATCATGAATTTAATTACGGACTGCCTACCTTACAATCTGTCATCAACCAATCACATTTTCCATGGCTAGGTGCAAATATTTTAACGGAAGATTGCAGGCATTTGACGAAGCCTTATATCATTAAAGAAGCAGATGGTATTCGCATAGGAGTTTTAGGAGTGACTACCCATTTTGTGACACACTGGGAGGAGCCACAGCATATTTCTGGGCTTCACTTTGAAGACGCCTTTACAAGTGCTAGCTATTGGGCAAAATGGATGCGAGCTAATGAACAAATAGATATTCTTATCCTTAGCTATCATGGAGGATTTGAGCGGAACCTAGAGACAGGAGAATTACTAGAGGATGAAAATGGAGAAAATCAAGGGTACCGTATGTGCACAGAAATTGAAGAAGTAGATATTATTATTTCTGGACATCAGCATCGTGAAATTTCTTCCAACATAAACGGAAAATCAATTGTTCAGCCCGGTACTAAAGGTATTTGCTTAGCCAGTATCGAATTAGCTATTACACTGGATAATGAACAGAGAATTCATTCCATAGCTCATACACCTTCTCTACTGTATGTGAAAGAAGATACTATATGTGAAGCAACTGTTTGCGATATTATCTCGCCTATTTTTCAAAAAACAGATGCATGGCTAGATGAGACAATTGGGACTATCCAAGGAAATATGCTTATGGAGGATGCGTTTCTTGCCCGTATTCAAGAGCATTCCTATATTGAATTTATTAATCGTATTCAAATGGAAGCATCAGGTGCTGCTATTTCTTGTACGGCTCTCTTTCATGATGAGCATGGTGGCTTAAAGCATGCAGTAACAATGCGTGATATTGTAACGAATTATATTTATGCAAATACCTTAAAGGTGCTGCGACTATCTGGACTGGACATCTTGCTAGCCCTTGAACAATCAGCGACCTATTTTACGGTTGAGGCAGACGAGCTAAAAGTAGCTAAAACATTTCTATATCCAAAGGCACAACCTTATAATTATGATATGTGGGAGGGCATCGAGTATGTCCTAGATATTTCAAAGCCTATTGGAGAGCGTGTCACTATGCTGACCATTCAGGGTGAGCCTGTAAAGATGGAGGAAGAATTTGAAGTGGTAATGAGCAGCTATCGTGCAACGGGAGCAGGTAATTTTGAATTTTTAAGAAACCGACCTATTGTGAAGGAGATACAAATAGATATGACGGAGCTGATTGCAGATTATCTTCTAAAGCACCCTACCATCCAAGCAACGTGTAATCATAATTGGCGGGTAACATTTTAACTAACCTTTATAAAATAATACGCCATATTCTTTGTGAAAGCGTCTCACAAGAATATGGCGAATTTTTATTCTATCTAATTAAGAATTTTGTCGTATTTGATGAATGCTTTTTCCTTCTGTAAATGCATGTATGGATGTTATTTTGCCTACTGATTTAAAGTTTGCCTTGTCGTAGACCCTTGCCACCTGCGCATTTATTGGCATAATCCAAAGATTTTCTAACCCTAGCTGGATTGACTGCTGTTGAATATGTTGAAGGATATAACCAATCAGTCCTTGCCCTCGATAGCTTTCGAGTGTTGCTACACTTTCAATTCTGCCTTGATTTCCTGAGACAAAAAGATTAGCAGTACAGCATGCTCTCCCATCTAGTTTTAATAAATAATACGTAAAATATGGAGACCGGTATGTTTGCTGAAAAGCCGTCTTTATTAATGAAGGTTCCCCAAATGTTGAAATACTCATTTCAACTGCCATTGCTTCCTCTACATTTGTATCTGTTACTCGTTCGATACCTATAGCTGGATTATGTGGTAGTAATGCGGATTCACCACTCCAACATTGTATATCATCTGTAAAGCTTTCATATTGAAAGCCATGCATTTCTAATGCCTTTATACATGCCTGATTTTCCTCCAAGTTGTATAGGTACAATCTTGGGACAAGTGATTTAGATTGATAGAATTTCTTTATTTTGCTCAATACCACATCAGGATTATTTATTTTACGCCAAATATGTGCATGATTTGCATCATAATATGTTGGGTTATCCTCATTGTAAAATAATACGCCTTCTTCACATATCTCCGTCTTGCTAAAACTCTTAAGATAATGAAGATCAAGCTCTATAATATGTTCTAAACTATGCATGCTCTGCTCCTCCCTCAACCCAACTTTCAAATAAAGCCTCTAACTGCTGCTCAAGCTTTTGACGCTGCTCTTTAGCAAGTGTTGGCTCCTTTAACTTAAGTTCAAGCTTTTCAATTTGCTGCTCTATAGGCATCTCTTGCTTAGCACTAATAGTCTTTTCTGTTATCTCTTTTATTACAGGTTCATCTACTAGTTCAGCATGTTTTTTCCTTGCCCACTCATAATCACCCTCAAATACTTGAATGGTTTCATGCTTGATCCATGCTACTTTTGTAAAAATCTTTTGTAAGAAATAGCGGTCATGAGACACACCTATAATCGTTCCCTCAAAGGATTCCAATGTATCCTCCAATACCTCTCTCGCCTCAATATCTAAATGGTTGGTCGGCTCATCCAGTATCAATAAGTTGATATCCTCATGCATTAACTGGGCCAGACGTAAGCGCATCTTTTCGCCACCGCTTAAATCCTTCACTTTCTTAAAGACGTCATAGCCATAAAATAAAAATTGAGCAAGTATATGTCGTGCCTCAGCCTCTGATACTGAGACATTCTCTCGAAAGGCATCAATTAAACGAATCGATGGATGCTCATGCTCAAACTGCTGCGAAAGGTAGCCAATTTTCACACTGCTACCAACACGACAGATGCCTTCATTTGGTACGACCTCACCTAGTATCATTTTTAATAATGTGGATTTACCACTGCCATTGCCGCCAACAATCGCCAGGCGTTCTCCGAAGTAAACAGGCAAATCGCATTCCTTTAATAACGGCTTATCAAATGCATGGTTAATTCCCTTCATTTGTACTACCTCTTTACCACTACGCTCAGCCATTGTCAGTGCTAAATTCATTTTCTTTTTCGTTATCGGCTTCTTGACTCGCTCGATTCGAGCCAATGCCTTTTCCATGCTTTTGGCACGTCGATGCATGGAAGCGTTCGGTGGATTCGCTTCATTTGCCCATTGCTTTAAACGCTTGATTGTTTCCTGCATTTTTTTAATTTTCTTTTGCTGTTCCTCAAATTCAGCAAATTGCTGTTCAACCTTCGCTTCCTTTTGTTTCACAAATGCATCGTAATTGCCAAGATACGTAAATGCCTCTCCATCTTCAATTTCTATAATCTTTTGAGCCATTTGATTCATAAAATGGCGATCATGGGATACAACAATCACTATCCCTGCGAAGTTCCGCACATAACTTTCCAGCCATTCAATTGCCTGCATATCTAAATGATTGGTCGGTTCATCTAATAGCAAGATAGAAGGATTACTTAAAAGGATTTGCCCTAGCATAACCTTTGTTTTCTCTCCACCGCTTAGGCTAGTAAAAGGCTGCCCAAGTAATGGTGTAATACCTAAACCATTAGCAATCATCGCCAATTGCGCATCAATCTCGTAGCCTCCCTGCAGCATAAACTGTTCTTGCACATGACCATATTGCTCAAGTACCTTATCTGATACAGCTACCTGCATTTCCTGCTCCAGCTTTGTCATCTTTACCTTCAATGCATAAATTTCAGCAAATGCCTCCTCTAGCACTTGCTTTACAGACAACATAGGATAATGCGGAATTTGATGAAGATAGCCAATGGTCGCTTCCCTACTTTTTATAATCCGTCCCTTATCCGGTGTATCCAAACCAGCTAATAATTGTAATAAGGTCGTTTTTCCGCTTCCGTTCACGCCAACAATGGCAACATGCTCTCCTGTATTCACTTCTAATTGAAGTCCTTCAAATAAAATGTTCCCACCAATATTTTTTTGTATTTGTTCAGCTTTAATTTGCATCGTTTTTTCCTCCAATGAAACGTGCGAAAACATCTATAGACACAAAAAAAGACTGCTCCATTAACAAGCAGTCTTTTCCTCATTAATTTGTGAAAAAGAATGGTTAATCCGCTACGTTTGTTATTATTTGATTTTGCTTAAAAATGGACAGACCTCTCCCGTTGTTCGCAAAATCGAAAGTAATACCACGTGCAAAATACATAGCTGTATCCACTTTTACACATGTTTTCGTAGCGTTTTGTTTCATTCCTTTTCACCTCCGTTCATAATAGTTAAATTTATAATACCATATTTCAAGGACTTTAGAAAAGAAAAAATTTCAGTTGTCACTTTTTTGTAAATATACAAATGTTCCATCTAGCTATATACTATTTAAAATAGAAATATTTTCCTGAATTATTTCAATATAGTGAATTGACAGTAAGCTTTTTCATCATTAGCTTACTGTCTATTTTATGTGGTTAATATGTGGAGGGGCATTTATGAAAAAACTAAGTATGCAAAACAAAATGAGCTTGTTGATTGTTGCAATCATTACCTTTGTTCTGATTGCGATTAGTCTAGTAAATACAAGCGAAATGAAAACAGCTTTACAAGATGAATACAATATCCGTCTTAATCAGATTTTAGATTTGAGTGTACATAATCTCCATCAAACCTTGCCAGGAGATTGGCAGCTAAAAAACGGAGAGATTTATAAGGGCGATGCGAAAGTAGCGGATGAGACTGCCATCATCGATAAATTAGGAGAATTATCTCAAGCAGCAATTACAATTTTCGCTAATGATACACGTATTAATACAAATATTGTTGTAGATGGACAGCGAGCAATTGGAACAACTGCAGATCCAAAAGTAGCGGAGGCTGTACTGTCTCAGGGGAAAATATATACAGGCACAGCAGAGGTTGTGGGTGAACCCTATTTTACAAAGTATGAACCGCTTCATAATGCGGATGGAGAGATAATTGGCATGATTTTTGCAGGCGTGCCTTCTTCTGATATCGATGCAGCTACCCAAAAAATGCTCTTTAAAATGGGTGTTCTTGCAGTTATTACAGCGATAATCGCCGTAATTGCAGGTATCTTATTTGTACGAGGGATTGTTAAACCATTAAAGCACTTAAATGCTCAACTAGAAACCATTTCGGCTGGCAAGGGCGATTTAACACAACAGCTTATTGTTAAGTCTAAGGATGAAATCGGTGAGCTGGCAAATTCATTCAACGCGATGCTTACAACATTACGTAAAATGATGCAACGGGTGGATGAAACAGCTAATCAAGTGTCTGCATCATCTACTGAGCTTTCTGCAACTGCTGGCTCTACGACAGATACAACGGAGAATTTAACAGCCAATATGCAGGAATTAGCAAGCGGTGCCAGCACGCAAAAGCATAGTGCCAATGAAAATGCTGAGGCCATGCAGGATATTGCTGGAGGCATTCAATTAGTAACAGAAACAAATAGCGAGGTTTCATCCTATGCTTCTGATGCCTTTGATACAGCTAAGCATGGAGAACAGACAGCACAGGAGATGCAAATGCAAATGCAGGCGATGGCAGTAGCTGTGCAAGAAAGTTCCAATTCGATTGCTGCACTTGATACACATGCTAATAAAATTGATGAAATTGTTGAAGTGATTCATGCCATTGCGGATCAAACGAATTTACTGGCGTTAAATGCCTCTATTGAAGCGGCACGTGCTGGAGAACATGGTAAAGGCTTCGCAGTGGTAGCCGAAGAGGTTCGTAAATTAGCAGAGCAATCAAAAACATCTGCAGCAGAAATTACCCAGACGATTCATACAATGCAGCAGCTAGCGAAGGAAGCACGTGAGCATATGCAAGAGAGTGAGCAAGAAGCTGCTTCAAGTGCCAAGGTCGTGCAGACAACAAGCGTTGCATTTGAAGAGATTACAGCTAAGGTATCTCTCGTAACCAATAAAATTCAAGAGGTTTCGGGGATTGCTGAAGAGCTCTACGCGCGTATAGAGCAAGCCAATGCTTCTACACATATAATGGCTGAGATTGCCGTTGAAGCACGTGAGCAGTCGAAGGTCGTTACACAAATTGCAGAAGCAAATCTTGAATCCATGGAGGATATCAATATAGCAGCCTCACAGCTTACAAAAAACGCTGAGTCACTGCAAGATTTAATTCATCAATTTAAATATTAATGACGTAAAAGATTGTTCATTTGGTAAATGCCAATGGACAATCTTTTTTATACTTGGAGGTGATTTGTCGTGGGTAAACGCTTTTTACCGCTACTGTTAGGAACAATCGCAATTGCTGAGTATGTTTACCTGTTGTCATCCCGCTTGTCTCCTGCTACACTCTCACCTTCTTCACAAACATTTTGACAAACGGAACAAGGAAGATGGATACGACTAACACACGGAAAAGCTGAAAGGCTGTGACAATCGTGACATTTGCATGAACAGAAGCGGCGATAATGCCCATTTGATCAAGCCCACCTGGTACAATACTTAAAAAGCCTGTGCCAAAATCAAGACTGTACAAGGTCTGCATTACAAATGTTAAGCCATAGGCACCTCCAATAAAGATACCGGCTGATACAAATGCATAAAACACATGCTTCTTTGATAAATGTAGATCCTCTTTTTTTAGTAAAAGCCCAATATAAATACCAAGCATTAGCTGAGCAATATGAAGTAAGGATATCGGCATTTTCGGTACCTCTATCCCAGCTATATTAATTCCCATTAATAAAAATACAGGTCCTAGCATATAGCCTGTTGGGATTTTTATTTTTTGCGCAAGCCATCCTACAGCGCTACATAAAACAAGTACCCCAATAAGCCTCCATGTATATGTCCCATCTATAGTGCTGCCGCCTCCGCCAGTACCTGCTACCATTAAAGGCACAAAGCCAACGATTAGCAGAACCCTCAGTATTTGAAAGAATGTTATGACAACCATATCCATATCCCCTTGCTCTTCAGCAAAGGCCACAACCTGTGACATTCCTCCAGGTACACAGCAAGTTAATGCGGTCGCAAAATCTAAATCTGTACGCTTTGCAACGATATAGCTTACAGCAAAAAACAGAGCGATAAATAAAAGATTGAGCACAATCATGCTCCCTAAAAATTGTTTAATATCCTGCACAGCTTCTGGTGTAAAAGCAAACCCAATGGAATATCCCGCTACGATTAAACCAAAATTCCGAAAATACGGATGCCATTTCAATTGTACTTTTGTTGATAACTGAACAATAAGTACTGCCGCTATGGCTCCTAGTAACCACGGCATCGGAATATGGACAGCTTGAAAGACAAATGCACCTGCTAGCCCAATACATAGTGTAATAAACATGTGTCGATCAAAAACAAACATAGAAGCAACCCCTCGTGACTGAATAAGTCCATTATGCCGTTAACTTCCCTATTTTTCTACTTCGCTGCTTTTTGCAAGATCCTATATTGTGAAAAATAAACCTGTCATCCTTAAATTTTGACCTCTTATCGAAGAAACTCT
>Ga0213824_1001753_pt1 | contig 11751 bp, 10 predicted proteins | sample MC6MC0906MG_FD_179892 | JGI IMG/M metagenome (GOLD analysis project Ga0213824, IMG submission 179892) | Enriched soil aggregate microbial communities from Iowa State University, Ames, United States - MC6-MC0906-MG | ecosystem: Environmental > Terrestrial > Soil > Unclassified | place: USA: Iowa...
GCGGCTCGGCGATGCGTGGCGAAGCGGCACGTTCACTCCATCCCACGGCTTGACCGAAGACCTGCTGTGGCGCTTTTTGCAAGACGTACTGCGCGTGTTCCACTACGTGCCCGGCGACGTCGAATGGGCCTGGGACGGCTCACAACTGTGGCTGCTGCAATACCGGCCGATCAGCGATTACGGCTGGCGCCGGCACCTCACCGCCGCGAACATCGCCGAGATCCTGCCACCGCAACCGAGCGTTTTTGTGGAGTACGCCCAGCGCCGGGCAGCGGCAAGTATTCCGGCGATCATGGCGCGTTGGGATGCGCGGGTGTTGCAGGACAACGAGCCGTTCACCACAGTGTTCGGTGGCGCGTCCTACATCAACAATGATCTGTTCCTCGCCCGGCTGGCCGACTGGGGCATTAGCGCCGCTAACTACGCCGGTGAAGTCGGCGGCGCGACGCCGCATCTACCGTGGCAACCGCTGAAGATGCTGCGTTCGTTGCCGCTGTTTTTGCGTATGCAACGCAAGGCTCGCGGGCATTTGCTGAACCTTGAAAGCGGCTTACACCGGTTCGACCGGGAGCTGGCCGAACTCGTCGTGCAAGCTGCCGATGGCCAGCAATTGGCAGACTGGTTCACCCGGTTTTACGTGTTCGTGGTGCAAGGCAATCTGTGCATCGCCACGGCGCTGGCCAGTAGTGGCGGCGACTGGCTTGGGCGCCCGCCGACCGCGTACGACAACCTTGAAAACAGTCCTCACCGCTTGCCTTGGGAAACCGATCCGGCCACCCCTCGACCCGCGTCGAGCGAACTGCCGCTACAGCCATTCCCGCAATGGCCAGCTCTGATCCGCCTCGCGCATTCGAGCGGTCTGCCGGGCCTACGCGGTTATTACCTGCAAGTGCGCGAGTGGTACCGCGACAACCTCATGCGCATCTTCTTCCGCCTGCACCACGCCATGCCGCTGGCGGATCGCGAACATTGGTTTGCACCGCACCCCGATGTGCGCACCCGCGATGGCAGCTTTTGGCAGGACGGTCGTGAAGGTGCGGAGCTGGCCACCGGATTCATGATTTATCCGGGGCAGGTGCAAGGCATCCTCGGCGCCGACATCCTGCTTGAAGACACCCTCGATCCGGGGCGGCATGCGCATTACCAGGCGGCGCGGGTGGTGATTGCGCGGATGGGTGGGCGCTTGTCGCATGGCTCGACTTTGTTGCGCGAATTGCGCAAGCCGTCGGCGGTGATACCGCAGGTGGATCCGGCGTGGGTGGGGTGTGAGGTGGTGTATCGGGATGGGGATTTGGAATTGATCAATTCGAAGGATGCGAAGTGAAACTACGATGCCTCCGCGAATTGATCTTTGGTCTGTTCGCGTTTTTACAGGTGGATTATGTGACTGCCGCAGGTCCTGTATTGGTCGGTAACGAGCCCGGCCAGTCGCCGGTTGCGCAAGGCCCGACCGAGACAGTTGTAGACATGGGGTCGTGTCGGTTCTCCATGCCGCTGCTGCAGAACCAATGGCTGAAGTTCGACGATTTCTATTCGGTATTTATCGCAGCCAAACAACTGCCCAAACCTTCCAGCGCCCCCAGCTTGTGGCAAGCGCAGACGTCGAGTGGTGCCGACTGGCACTTCGAGAAACATGGCGACCTGAGCCAGCCGTGGTTTGGTTTGATGTGTGAAAACTCGGAGTACTTTTCGCTTCTCACCGACTGGAAACCCCCAGCAGACGATGCGTTTGCGGTGCAAATCCTGCGTGACGACAACGACCGCAGGTGCCCGGCGACGCTTACCTATCAGGGCTGGGTGCCCAATTCGCTCGCGGGTCGTGCGAACACCTACACCTTCGAGCAATGGGGCGGGGAGAGTTCTTCGGGTTTCATCTTCGGTTTCCACGACAAGTCACGACGGCACATTACCCGCATCGCTTTTTGCCTGCTGAGGGGCAAAGACGTGCTGATCGGCTCGGCGGAATCAGGTTCATCCGCCCCGCTGGCGATCAGCAACGAAGGGTTCGAGCAAATCAGGAAAGCGGTGCGCGGCATTGCCTTCGAATGAACACACCCAAAATGAATTGCGTCGATGGAGTTACAGCGTGAAAGGATTTTCGGTTCTTCTCGGCAGCTTGATATTGGCTGCCGCATCCATGGCATTCGCTGCCGATCCAACCTTCAAGGATTACACCATCACGCCAGTTTTCACCGGCTCTAACCATAAGCTGGTGCCGCAAGAAAACAGCAGTCCAATGATGGATCAAGCGCGGGCACAAGCCCTGAAAGGCAAGGTCAACTTCGCCGGCCATTACATCCTGCAGAGGCTCGGCTGTGGCGGCAGCGCCATTTGCGGCGAAGTGCTGGACGCTCAGACTGGGGAAGTCGTTGGCGGTCTGCCGAATGCTTACGACGGCAGCAGTTCGGCATTGTTTACCAGCCCGATAGTCGTTTGATCATCGTGTCCGGCATCACGCTCGACGGCGAAGAAGACGCCCAGGGGAACGCTTTGGAAAGCGGTAACCGGGATCGTTACTACGAGTTTGTGAACAATGAATTTCGACTGCTGAGCATGACCGACGTGGAATCGTCGCCGATGGATGAGGAGTGAGTAGATGAACCGTCTTCTCGCGGGCAGTCTTAAGCGGTTGATGTTTGTCATGGGCCTGTTAGTTTCAGCCAATGCCTTGTCTGAAAATATTCAGATCGTGGGGGTTGGCGGGCACTTAGTGACGCTGAAGGACAAGACATGGGGCAGGCCCGCTGCGGAGTCGGCGGTTGCCTCGTTTACCGCCAATGGAAAAACGTTTCCCCTCTATGTACCCGCGGTGGGTACTGAAACGCATGAGGCTTGGTTAAGTCCCGACAAGAAAACATTGCTCCTCCTTCAGACTCTGTATGGCGTTGTTATTGGCCAGGAGGGTGAAGAAATCCCAACAGAGGAAACTGGTTGCGGGGTCATTTCGATGGAGACCGGTTGCGTGCTCAGTCAGCCTGTAGCCAGGTTTTGCTACGGCAAGTGGGAGGGCAATCGGTGGACTTCCGGGGAAGAGGATGCGCCTGACCTCGTCATGCAGACGCCGTCTCCAAAGGACTTATTGAAGCAGGTCTCAAATATTGAGATGCCACAATCTCGCGTGGAAGAACTCGCATTCAATCTTCGCACTATAAGTCCAGAGTCCTATATGGCTTGTCACCCACCGTCGCGCAATGTTCAAGCTTTCAACGACCTGGCTTTCTACTTGGCCGAGGGCGGTAGAGATGAGCTGGCGCTGAAGTTTTATCGCGGCGTTGAGGCCGTTGGTAAACGCACGGTACTGATGTTGAACATAGCCGACTCGCTCTGGCGCCTTGATCGCAAAGATGAAGCGCAGCGCTATTACAGCCAGTACCGCGACGCGATGAGCGCCGATGGCAAGACGCAGAAAATACCTCAACGTGTCGTTGAGCGATCCGCCATTCAGGGAATGAAAAATTGAACAGGTTTTTGCGTTTTATCGCGTTGTCCTTTGGATGCCTGTTTGCCTCTTTTGCGATGGCTGAGGACGACTGCAAAGAAATCACCGTGAGTGCTCAGGTCGATCGGTGTGTGGAGGCAGCTCGCAAAGAAGCCGACACGGAACTCAATGCCAGCTACAAGAAACTGCTGGGACGGTTTGAGGCTCAACAACGGCGTGACCCTGAGCAGGGTAAGGCGCTGGTCGCCATGGCCAGAGAATCCCAGCGCGCCTGGATCAAGCTACGCGACACCACATGCCCGCTTGAAGCCACGGAAATCGAGCCTGGGGTGGCAGCGCATGTCACGACGATCAACAACTGCATGGCAAGACTGAGTCTGGAACGTGCTGCTTACCTGGACACAATCGTCGCTGATGAGCCGGGTAATGTGGTCGATCTAAACAAGGTGTACCTGTCTGGCTCCCAGCGCTTTGGCGATGTCGTCGCGCGTTATGTCAGCACCTTTGGCAGCCCATGTCTGACGTTGCAGATTCTGGCGCCCAACGGCGGTTGGAGAGTGCTGTCCTTCAAGCGGTTTTGCAGTTTTGACGGCAAATCGTTTTGGAATGGTTATGCCAGTGCATTGTTTGAGGATCATGCATTTGCTGCCGATGGTTTACACCTGACGCTCAGCTTGTTCGAGCTTCGTGGGGAAGGGGAGAAGCGGCTCGCTTGTGTGATACCGATCCAGAATGAGCGAATTAAAGAACTGAAGTGCGGCGCGCCTGAACCCGGTGCCTAATCGGACAAGCTCTATTGGGTGTATTTGGACATCATTTGATTGAATCAAGGATTGAAGAAAGTGAAACGCGTATTGCAGAGCGTTCTCTGCGCTCTAACTTGTTGTGTCGCTGTACCGGGTTCTCCCGCGCTTGCTGCGCCCCAAGTCCTGAAGGAAATTCCGGCTAGCTTGCTGGGTGATGCATCACGGCAAAAGGTATTTGTTCTGACAGGGGATGCGGACGAGGCCTCCAACCGGTTGTTGATCGCGCCGGTGCAGGAACGTAATGAGGAAATTTTGCTCGATACGTCGAAGGCGCTGCCTCTGATCAAGAGTCAGTACTCGTCTGCGCTTCAGGGGGGCTTCAGCGTCCAAGTACTCAAAGGTCGCCCTGGCGTCATGACGGTCATTGATCCGCAGGCTGAGGAAGCTGTGGTCAAGCAGCCGTTCGTTGAGGCTGGGGATTACATCGCGCTGGTAACCAGCGAGGAAGATAACGCGGTTTACAACTTCAACCTGTTGTTCGCCTTCAATAGAGGCTCAAAGCAGTTTGAGCTGAAAGCTCTGCTGGAAGTGGCGAACAACGACTCCTGTGACCGGTCGCTTGTTAGCGTAGTGGAGTTGCCGGTGCAGACACTGGGGCCTATCACTCTCGCTTCTTTCGATGGGCGTGAAGTGCTGCAGAAGCTGCAGGTTGCTCGTACTGGCAGTATTGAGGGCGTTAGAAAGAAATTGATGACCGTCAATTCGGCTGATTTGCTGGATATGGCGCTGGCGGCCTACCGAAAGGGTGATGACTCTTCCTTCAAGGATACGATGAGCTACGCGTTGATGGGCGGTGGCTCGCATGACACTTGTCCCCCGGATAGCTATATCGTCGCAAAGTACTACTACCCGCAGCGTCCCGGCTGGTCCAACGACCTCGGTTTTCTGCTCGGCGAGGCGGGTTACTACGCTGAGTCGATTGAGTTGCTCAACGCAGTGATTGCTAACCACCCAAACAGGATGGTTGCTTACCTGAATCTCGCTGACAGTTATTGGGCCGTGAACGATAAAGAGCGGGCGGTGCCGGCGTACAAGCAATACTCATCGCGAATGTCTGAAGCGGGAAAAGCTTCGAAAATCCCGGCGAGGGTGGGGGAGCGCAGCGCTGTGGCGCCCGAGGCGTGACAAGAGCTCGTTGAGTTGCTGTAACTGTGTGTTCTGTACCCATGAACCGCTAAAGGAATATTCGGTTTGAAATTTTCGTCTGCATTGTTTTCCGCGTTGCTCGTTTTCGTTCCTCTGGCGGCTCATAGCGAGGTCACGACCGAGGTTTTTTGCTTCCGCTCCCACGAAGGCAAGCCCATAAATTTTGAGTTCAGAACCTATTACGATTCTGTCGCCAAGTGGAGCGGTGCTGGCGTCAAATACAGCAAGTCAAAAAAGGCTATTGGGCTGGTTCATCGCAGTACTGAACAAGAAGAGCTCGTGTATGGCCGGCCCTACCAGTACACGACAACTTGGGTTGAAGTAGTTGATGGCGCACTGACAGGTGAGTATCAGATGGTCACTCAGGGTGGCCGGGTTGATGCGATGTCGTATACGAATTACAAATCCGCAAAGAAGTATTCGTTTGAAAACGATTACAACATGGATTCGAAACCTGAAATAGGTTGCCAATGGTGAGGCAGAGAATATTCAGGAAGGGGGAACTTAACGTCCCTTTTTTCATATTCAATTAGGCCCGTAAATCATATGCAGGGAGGCAAGTTGAAAAAAATAGTCTTGATCGCGTTATTGCTGTGTTCTTTCTCTGTGGCTGCGGCGCCAATGTTTCCGTCCCTCAAGTCCTGCATGGAGGCCGACAGCGGTTGCGCGTTGGCGCTGAAAGACAACTTTCTGGTGGACGCAAAGTCCGGCCGAAGTCTCTCCGAGGAGGCGGAGCCGGCAGGGGTGATGAGTGGTTTCTGGCTGTATCGAGATGGAGACCGGTACATCCTGGAGAATGAAAACTACTCCCGGGCGAAGTCGCGTCGTTGGCTGGTTTTTACCTATGACAGCGGCAAAGTGGTGCTCCACGGCGCATATATTTTTTCTATTCACGTTGCCGAAATGGAGGCGTATTGGCATGGCTATGAATGCCGAGGTGATGCCAATCCGTTTGCAGTGCCAACGAAAGACGCATTCAGTGAAACTGCTTTAGAGGCGTTGTGCGGGGACGCCGAAGGCTGGGTCGTCTCCGGTCGGGACACCGAGGTGCCGGTGTCTGCCAAAGGGCTGGCCGTCAGTGTTCCCGTTTATCACGCCCGCAACCGTGACGGTTCAGCGACGTACCTGTTTACTGAAAGCGATGTTCCGGATCTTTCAAAGCTGGTTTGTTTGTCCAATTGCGCCGACGCCAATCAAGTACCAGAACGCGTTTCGCAAGAAACAGCGCCATTGCAGGGCGGGCAGGATGGAACGTTGTGCTCCGCCGAAGAAGACATCTACTTCAGCTGTCCTTTGACGGGGGGTAAAACGGTTTCTGTTTGCGCGCAAGGGAACAACAAGCCCACTGCGGGATATGTTCAATACCGTTACGGTGTTCCGGGAAAGATAGAAATGCTCTATCCGCAGAAAAACGTGCCTCCCAAGGGCAAGTTCTTCGTAGTGGATGCGTCGGAAGGCAGCGTTAACCTGAACAACATCAAATTCAAAAAGGGCCCGTATACCTACCTCGTTAATCAGGCGTTTGTGAGTTTTCTGACTGTGCTCAAGGATGACAGCGTAGTGTTCCGGCAGTCTTGCAGCGCGGGTGGTTATTCATTTGTTAGTCGGGTTGCCCGGCAGGGTATAGAGGCACTACCTAAAAGCGCTGAAGATTTTAGATAGCGAAGACGGCTGCAGAAAGGGGACTTAACGTCCCCTTTTTTCATCCACAAACTTCGCTACGGCTTGGCCGCCACGCTTCGCACTTCAATCTGGTCGAGTGTCCCTTCCACCATCAATCTCACCCCGTCCGCCATTCTGCTCAGGGCCAGTGCCACCGAGCGGCGGGAGCCGTGGAGGTCGTCGGCGAGGTCACAGGCGATGACGCTGATGGACAGTAGGTCTTCGGAGGCGTTGGCCATGAGGGCTTCGGCGTCGGTGCCGGGGGAGAGTTTGAAGAGGCCGTTTTCACGTTTGGGATGTGGTTCGACGGATGGTTTGAAATGGTGGTCGAGGGCGCGTTCGGCGGCTTCGTGGAATTTCTTTGATTCCAGGGTTTCGTAGGGCGAAACGTCTGTGTTTTCGGGGGGATTGGGTGTTGGTTTGATCATTCGGTCTTACTCCAGTTTAAGGAGCCGACACCGTTTCGCTCGCACTTCGAAAGTGGTGGCAGCTGTGCATAGGTGTGCAAGACCGGTGGAGTAACCCGGCAGACCCGAAGGCCTCCCATACACAGCCGCCATAACGATCCGCGAGCATAGGAAAACGCTCGGCGAATTGCCATAACCAATGTGTACTCCAACCGGACTTGCACGTCCGTATCGCCAATCTGCGGCGACACACAGAGCCTATCGATAGCCAGCCAACTCGCCTAGTTCACGCACAGCCCCGCACTTTGCAGGAAATTTCCCATAAATTCGCGGGCCGGAAGATCAAAAGATCGCAGGCTTCGCCGGCTCCTACAGGGATGTGTTTCAACAGGTGTAGGAAAGGTGAGTGGTGAGACGCAGAGCGTCTCGGGATGCATTCCCACGCGGAGCGGGGGAACGATCAGTGGGCGAGCGCTGAATCGTGACTTGGCGGTCATCGTGCGGGGAATAGTCAGCATCCTCTTCCAACAGCGGCAGATACTGGCGTTATCGTCCGAATCCCTTACACTGCCCCGGCCGTTCATTTTCCTTTTGAGGCTGTGCGCATGAAATTTCGTTTTCTTCTGTGGATGATGGGTTTGTTGATGGGTAAGGCCAGCCGGACAAATCCTGCGTTCCAGCAGCAGTTGGGTGACAAGGATCTGGTGTTTCAGTTGCAGACGCTGGATGGGAAAGTGGCGCGGCATTTCGTGGTCAAGGATCAGCGCATCACCAGCAAGTCTGGCGTGGTGGCAGAGCCGGCGTTTGCGATTGCGTTTAAAGATGCCGGTTATGGCTTCGCGACGATGCAGGCGAAGAACAAGCAGTTGGCGTTTATGCAGGGGATTCAGGACAAGTCGATCCAGCTCAAGGGCAACCCGGCGCTGGTGATGTGGTTTCAGGGGTTGATGAAGTATTTGAAGCCAAGAAAGGCTAAGGCTTAAGAAGGTGCTGGCTTGAACAGATCCATGCGCGCGCACTGAATAACGGTGCGCTTGTCTTGTAAGGCCATCATTGCGGCTCGTAAAGACAGCCGGACTGTCATTTCTATCAGGTGTTTTGTGCGTCATGGCGATGCTCTACTCAAGTTCCAGTTCCAGCGTTAAGGGACTCACCAACTTGATGGAACAAGCTCATGACGCAGACACACAGTATTTCGACCCCTAGGTCACTCGATCCGACATTTGCTCGCAATGGCGTGTTGACGTTACCGATACCCGGCATCGCGGGCGACGAAGCGGCGGCGGTCTTGGCGCTCCCCGATTCAAAATTTCTCGTGGCGATACCCTTAACGGGAGCGAATGCCCCGGTTGCCATTGCAAGGCTGAATGACGACGGTTCGCTGGACCAGACCTTCGGTCCGGCGCGCAGAGGTTTCGTTGAAATAGCGCTGGAAGGGGCTCGGATCAGCTATGTCTCCGGTCTCGATGCGCTCGAGGATGATGGTTGGCTGATACGCCTTCAGTATTTCTCGACTACCTCCGATGACGTTGGCCTCGCACTGGTCCGCCTGAAAAAGACCGGTGAACTGAACGAAACGTTCGGCACCAACGGCGTGCGGTTCATCTCCCATTATGGCAACCCCGACCCCGCTAGCGTGCCGCGCAAGACCAGTCGCCCGACCGGCAGATCTTCTCAGATTGCGCACGCTTCATTACGGTCAACGGCCCTGAAGGTGGGCGGCAAAATCGTCCTGCTTCATCTCGTGTTTTTTGCTGATGCGCCATTGCCAGTGGGCGTTGTGATACGTCTGCAAGCGGATGGCTCCCTCGATCGATCATTCAACGGTTCGGGCTATGTGGTTGTGAATGTCGCCACATCGAATAACGTCTCCGGTATCGCCGTTCAAGCCGATGGCAAGGTGCTGGTCTGCGGTGCATACCAGGACGAATCGGGAGGCCGTGGAGTTTTTCTGGCGCGTCTGGACACAAATGGCGCACTGGACAGTCAGTTCAACGGCGGCGTGGCCGTGTTGATTCCCGACGACGAAGGCGAGAGTTTTCTGCAATCGATTTCGGTACGTGAAGGCGATGGCAGGATTATCGTCGCGGGCCAAGCCTTGCGTAGTGGCCTTGAAGGTGGGTTGATCGCTGCGTTCACGACCAGCGGCGCGGCAAACCTTGTGTTCAATGGCGGCAAGCCGCTGTTTTCGCCGTTACTGAAAGGGTTGGCGTGGACGCATACCTCGCAGGTGGGTGGTTCGATCGTTGTTGTCGGTCACGGTGAATCAGCCATGGTGACGGCGCGTTTTCTTGCTAATGGAAAACCGGATACGGCTTTCAACGGTACGGGGCATGCGCTGTTTGAAGACAGCGCAGGGGCAGCCTTTGCGCGAGGTGTGGCCGTCATGGGGGACAGCCGGATCGTGGTGTGCATCGAACTATCCGTCCATTCTGATCTTCCCAAAGTCCCAGGGCGTTTCGTGCGCTATCTGGCGGGCACGTCACTTTTGAATAACGATCCGACTTTTGGCGACGCCGGCATCCTCAGATTTCCATTCCCGGGATTCTCGGGATATGACGTCAGGGCGCTGCTGGCGCTGCCGCAAAACAAATTGCTGGTCGCCGTTCGCCTTTCAACGCCCGGTGCGCCTACGCGGATCGTTCGCCTGCTTGAAAACGGTGCTCTCGACTCGGCTTTCGGTGGAGAAGACTCCGGCTATGTCGAGATCAGGCTGAAAGAAATTTTTTACATGAGCCGGATCCTCGGGTTTACACCGCTGAGCGATGGCGGTTGGCTGGTTGGTGCTCAGTACTCGGAAGAGGGCGCGACTAACTCGACGGGCCTGGTGCTGGTCAGGCAGCGCGAGGACGGGCAACTGCAAACGTCTTTCGGGGAACAAGGTGTGCTTTATCTTCCCTACGATAAGATGGGAGGAGGCGCATATACCGAGGTGGTGCACGAGTCTGCCAGCGATGCCGCAAGGGCTGGCGCAGCAGGGATGGCTGCTCAGCAACTGGACGAAAAAATCGTCGTAGTCAGTACCATTGCAGATGCTGCCGGAAGGGCAAAAGGTATCGTTCTGAGGTTCGAGCCGGATGGCTCACCCGATAAGACCTTCAACGGCACTGGCATTGCGTTCATAGAGCTTGCAGAGATTTCGCCTTCTGACATCGTTGCGCAAGCGGTCGCGACCCAGGCTGACGGCGCCGTGGTGATCTGCGGCAATTATTTCGCGGTGAGTAAGCCTGGCGCCTACGTGACTCGTTTCGATGCCACGGGCAAGGTTGACACGGGATTTGGAAGCAAAGGAGCGGTGTATGTGCCCCACGATGAATGGATCAGTCTGGACGTTGCGGCAGTAGTCGATGACAAAATCGTTGTGGCCGGCGGTGCGGCGGTGGAGGGCGTTTCTCATGGCTTGATTGCGGTGCTCAATCTCAGCGGCTCCTACAATCGGGTGTTCAATGGTGGTCAACCGCTAATATCTTCGCCTGTCTCTCAAGGCGTCAGATGGTTGCATTGCGTGCCGCGTGCGGACGGTTCAGTCATCGTTTGCGGTAGCAGTGGCACTGGCGCGCTTGATGAGAGTCTCAGCGCGGTCACCGCACGCTTTCTGGCCGATGGTTCTCCGGATCCTTCTTTCTTTGGTACGGGATTTACCGTTTTCAATGAAAGCGCGGGTTTCGAATATCCACACGGCATGGCCGTAATGGATGATGGCCGCATCGTGGTGGGCGGAGTGTATTTCACCGACTTCGGGTACGAAAAAGGCTGGGTGATCCGTTACCTTAACAAGTCGGATTAAGCCGGGGCGTTGGGTACATCGCGGGCAAGCGTCGCTCCAACTGGAGGTCGCTTGCCCGTTTTGCTTTCAGCCCTGACTGAACTGCGAAGCCAGTTCGCGCAGCAGGACTTCGGCCTCAAGCACTTTGCTGACGACGTCGTTGGCTTTGTCGCGAGTCAACCCCACGCGCTCCAGCAACGCATCCGGTATGTCTTCATCCGGCCCGGAGCCAATCCCGCGACTACGCAGCAGGCGCACGGCCAAACACACGAGGTTCGGGTATTCGGCGTAGGCGCCGTCGTAGCTTGGGTCGTGCTGGAAGCGCAGAGCGGTGGCCAGTTCGTCCGGCATGTCCCAGTAGCGCATCAGCCACGAGCCGATCTGTTCGCGGCTGATACCGAGCAGGTGTTGCTCGATGTAGCTGTGGCACAGGTGCGGGTTGACCTCCAGGTGGCGGCAGATCAGCGAGAAGTGCGGCGGGAACACGTGGGCCAGCAACAGGTAACCGAAGTTGTGCAGCAGACC
>Ga0213824_1001755_pt1 | contig 11745 bp, 10 predicted proteins | sample MC6MC0906MG_FD_179892 | JGI IMG/M metagenome (GOLD analysis project Ga0213824, IMG submission 179892) | Enriched soil aggregate microbial communities from Iowa State University, Ames, United States - MC6-MC0906-MG | ecosystem: Environmental > Terrestrial > Soil > Unclassified | place: USA: Iowa...
ATATTATCAAGCGCATATCAAATCGTGCTAGTATAAAAAAGAGTATACATCCGCATCAATTACGACACAGCTATGCAACGCATATGATTAATAACGGTGCGCCAATTGATGTCATTCAAAGTTTACTGGGTCATGAAGAGAGTGAGACTACAAAGATATACGCTCAGCTAAGCGGAAAGCTAAGACAGGATTTATACAGTAAATACTTAAAAAAAACTTTCATTCAATTACACTCATGTAGAAATGGGTGTTTTTTTTATTATAGGGCCATTTTCTTGAGTAACACTTTAATGAAAATAATTATGGAGCAAAAAAATTGTGAAGATTTTCCCTTAAACTAAAGGGTTGTAAAGGGGGAAATCTAAATGGTTGAAAATGCTCAAACAAACAGTAATTCGGTAATTTCTTTAAACCTTGGTATTATTTAGATCCTAATACCATTTATCGGTTTTTTTGGTGGGAATTATCATTCAAATCTTTTTAGTACTCAGTATTCTCGTTTTCTATTCTTTAAGAATTGTAGGATATCTTATTAAACTAAAGGGCCAGTCCTGCCATGGTTTGGGCGTTCAAAGTGTTGCAAACCATGAATAGGATTGGCTTACTATGGGGAGTAGTTTAGTGTTTTATTAATAATTTCTATTTTTTGCCACATGAAGAAATTTCTTAACCGCAGGAGAAGCATTTGCAATTGATTGACAGGCAAGTGCTACTTCACGGCTGTTTTCAATATTTAGTTTGCTGATTTTTATGTTTTGCTGTGTCTTTAAAAATAATTCTGGACCTATCGTAACGCCAAGTCCTTCCTGTACCATATTAGCGATGGTTGTACAGTCTTGTACTTCAAAAAGAATAGATGGTTTAATTTGCGCTTCTGCAAATAATTCCTCAACATGTGATTGGTACATCCCTGTTGGCATAATAAAGGATTCATACATTAAATCATTCATTTCTACTATTTCTTTAGAATGAAATTGATGATCAGGGTGATAAGCGACTACCATCTTGTCTTTAATCAAAGGAACCAAATCGAAATTTGGGTTTGATTTTCCTTTTACTACAAATCCAATGTCAATAATGCCTAAACCTAACCATTCCGTAATCTCTTCATAGGTTCCTTCGTAAAATTTAAATTCTATTTTAGGATGCTTTTTCCGGAATTTTGCAAGTAATTTAGGCAATAAGCAGGAAGAAGCACTTGCAAAAGTGCCGATACGAATAATACCTGTTTCCAAGCTTGTCATAAGCGCAATTTCTTGATTAATGACTTCCACTCTTTTCAATATTTCTCTAATATGCGGCAGAATTTTTTGTCCTATATCTGTAAGTGTTATTCCTTTTTTTTTTCGATCACGAATTAATAAAGAAACTCCCCATTCAGATTCTAAACTCGCAACTGCATGACTCACGGCAGATTGGGTCATATTTAATGTTTCAGCAGTTTCTGTAAAGCTTCCTAGCTCAACCACTTTTGCAATGATTTCGTAGCGCACAATAGTCATGAGTAATTACTCATCTCCTTTATTAAAAACATCAATTTTACTTATGTTAACATGGAACATAAAATAAAAACAGTAGTTCAAATATAAGGAGATGTACAAATTGAAAAATAATATGAATCAACTAATCATCATACTTTTAGCTTTAGGGGCTTTTGTAACAGGAACAGCAGAGTTTGTTGTTTCTGGAACTTTAGAACTGATTTCTTTTGAATTAGATATTTCAATTTCAATGGCTGGTCAGTTGATTACGATTTATTCTTTATCTTATGCTATTGGAGCTTTGATCTTGGTCATGCTAACGTCTAAATTGGATCGTAAAAAAGTACTTTTATATGCTATCTCTATATTTATTCTAGGGAATCTAGTTGCATTTTTTAGCTATAATTTTGTCTTTCTTATGTTATCTAGAGTCATTATGGCGATGAGTGGAGGGTTATACATTGTTGTTGCCACCAATTATGCTGCGCAAATTGCAGTTCCAGAAAAAAGAGGTAGTGCTATGGCAACAGTCATTACAGGTTTCACTGTTTCATTAGTACTTGGAGTACCTATCGGAACATTTTTAGCTGGACATTTTGATTGGCACTATATTTTCTTAATTATTGCGCTTGGCACAGTTTTTTTAATAATAGGACTTTACAAATTATTACCATCAATAAAAGGAAACCAACCGCTGCCATTTACACAACAGCTACAAATTATGAAAGATAAACGAGTCCTTACTGGTTTAATGACAACGATCTTTTGGATTTTAGGATATACGATGGTGTTCGCCTACATTGCTCCATTATTAAGTCATACTGCTGGTTTTTCTATAGAAATGACAAGTATCGCTTTATTTGTTTTAGGCACTTTTGCTTTTATTGGCTCACGCTTTGGAGGATATGCGGTAGACAGATGGGGACCTAATCGAACGATTTCATTAAGTTTATGTGTTCATATCATCTCTTTATTTGTACTAACATTTACACAGTATAGGGCAGTCGGTGTATTTGTCACACTAGCTTGTTGGGGAGTAGCAACTTGGACAACGACACCAGCAAAGCAGTTTTATCTGATTTCACTAAAACCACAATCCTCTGAAACAGTACTCAGTTTTAATACCGCCTTAATGAATGTTGGAATGATGCTAGGTTCTGCATTAGGAGGAATCATTATTCAGTATACAAATATAGTGAATTTAAGCTGGATTGGAGGATTATTCGGTATACTTGCACTTATTTTTATCAGATATTCTTTCTATTTAAATAGAAATTTTATGGAGAATCACCAATTTTAAGGATAAAAATACTCTCCAATACCAGCATTTCAAAAACTTGTTGAAGGTTTTGAAAGGGGAAATCATCACCCACCTTTGCAGTTGTGAAGGGAGAGGAAATGTATATTAGAACGAACGTAACGAATATCAAGTTCGCTGTGCATTTAACGCCTTTTGTATTGAAGAAGAGAACAAGGAAACTTTCATTAGAGTATGACTAATGAGTATAGGATTTGATAAATATTTTAGTTATTCCATTAAACCAGCCAATAGTTGTCAACTTTTTTTAATAAAAATATTAAAATATCATGTTATACTAAATTTGTGCTTACCAAATAACCGTCCAAATATTGTATTTGGAAAGTTATGGTCCACTTAGTTAAATTGTTTAATCAGGCTAAGTCTTGGAAAGAAGTTTTGTTTTTTAACAGTGCATAAATCCAATGTAAGAGTTTGTTTGCACAAGCTATTACAGCTACTCTAAATGGTTTTCCTTCTTCCCGTTTTTTATCATAAAACGCCCGTAATTTCTTATTACGAGGAAGGATTTCATCCGTTGTTTTCTGTTTACGACAGTCACGAATAGCACATTTAACACCCATATACAAAGCTTGCCGTAGTCTGCTAGAGCCTCTTTTGGTTATTCGATTGTAAGTTCCTTTGAATGTACCAGATTCAAAGACACTTGGATCAAGACCCGCAAATGCGACTAGTTTTTTAGGATGATTAAATCTTTCAATTTCCCCAATTTCAGAAACAATCGTGGCAGCGATTTTTTCGCCGATACCGGGAATTGATCGGATAATCTTAGATTCTTCAATACTTTTTGCTAAAGCATCTATCTCATTTTCAAGCATAGATAGATGTTTTTTGTATTCAAAGAGCATATTAATATACATATCTAAGCTCAGGGCAAGGCTAGAGTATAAGACCTTCTGGAAAGGGTTTTGAGCTGCGGCAATCATTAGCTTTTCAGCCTGTTGATTTGCCCATTTTAGTGAACGAGTATTACAGAATTCTTTAATTTTAGTCGCTAAAGTTTCTGTATCAACTATCAAGACCTCTTCTGAAGTAGGAAATGCTTGTAATGTTTTTAAAGAAACATCTGAATATAAGTCTCCAAAAACCTTACTATATTCAGGGAAAACTTGATCTAAAACTGCCTGGAATTGTAGTTTAGTTTGTACAAACATACCTGTAATATTATCGTGCTGTCTCGTAAGATGACGTAGGTTCATAAGTTGGATACCACGTTTTTTATAAGGCTCTAAATCCTCTTTATAAAACAGCTCGCAGAGGTGATTGGCATCAATGATATCTGTTTTTACCTTTCGCAAACTAGAACTTTTTGCTTTATAAGAGATGAGTGGATTTACGATAATAATTAAGTAGCCCTTGTCCTCAAAATATTGAACAACAGGTGAGTGATAATGACCTGTTGATTCCATTACAAGAGGAGGACGTTCTCCAGAAATATCTTCTATTTCTTTAATAAAATCTAATAAACTACCTAACCCATCAAGATCATGTTTTATTTTGAAACTTTTCTTGTAAGGCTTCTTTCTTTCCAAGTATGCTTGAACCTGACTTTCACCTTTTGCCACATCCAGACCAATGACTGGATTCATTATAAATCTCCTCCTCCAAATATAATTACCGGTACCCCTAATCCTTCTTGCAGTGTCATAGCTTCGCTTGTTATACGAGATCATTGTCCCAACCAGCCTCAAACATGTTTCTACAAGTAGGGGGCGAACTGTTTTGCGGACGGGGTCATAGCCCCACGGGCGCGAACGTTCTACCACGGCTACCGTTATCATATATCGATATAAAAAATGGTCAACCAGAAATATTTTCTGGCTGACCTTATAATACGAAGGGCGCGATTGTTGAACAACATAGGAAGAAAATAATCAATCTTTTTTATAAAAATCAATCTTAGTATTACAATATAAGACTCTTTTTTGATCAATCTTTTTTCAAAATGGAGTCTTTTTATATATAGAAAAATGCTGGTTTGTGAGATGTTTTTGATCAAACTTTATTACAAAGCTACAGCTGATAAACTTGTTCCTTATGAGCACATCAAGTCAGGTATCTCTACAACATCCGATCCGGCCAATTCCTGAAATCTGCTTATGGACCACCGAAAACACCAGGTATCTAGCTGATAAATTTGATCTTTATGAGCGCATCGATCAAGCCAGGTACCTCTACAGCATCCGATCCGGCCAATTCCTGAAGTGTAGGTTTATAAAAAAGATTGATCATTTAAAACAAAGTTCGATTATTTAAAATAAAGATTGATCATTTATAATAAAGTTTGATAAAAATAACACTTGCAATTGATGAGGGCACTGAAAAAGTCAATTTGCCACAAAAAATGTGATGCAAATCGACTTTTTTAAGTTTTTAAATCTAATAAAAGACAGATTTCTAATATAAAAAAGTGAATTTATTTAGTTTTTCAGTGCCCTCGCAATTGATAAGGGGTTATTTTAATCATTCGAACTCTAAAATAATCAAATTTTATTTTAGAGTTATAATAAAATATTTTTATTGACCAATTGGTACAAAAAATGTATTCTACTAATGTTATCTTTAAAATGAGAGGAGAATAAGATTGAATAATCGTGGCAGACCCAGAGAGTTTAATTATTCCTCAATTATAGATGTTGCAATGAAAACATTCTGGATAAGAGGATATGAGGGGTGTTCTACGCAAGATCTATGCAATGATACAGGACTTGGAAAAGGAAGTTTATACAATACTTTCGGCAGTAAACATGCACTGTATAAACAAGTATTAGAACGTTACCATGAAATTGGTATTAGGGAACAAAAGAAACTGTTAGATATTCCAATTCCAGTTAAAGAACGATTAAGTAATTTTTTTGAATGGGCATTGAAAGAAGACTTTGAGAATATTGATCAAAAAGGATGTTTATTGATTAATGCCAGTGTAGAACGTGCTAAAAACGATATAATGGTACAAGAAATTTTCTCAAGGCATGTTGAGTTTCTTAAACAAGCTATTGAAACAGTGATGGAGGAAGGATTGCAAACAGGTGAAATTTCAAAAAATCAATCAGCTGAAGAATTAGCAAGTCTGCTTTTAAGCAGTTATTACGGATTCCGTGTTCTTAATGTATCGATGCAAAATCGAATATTAGCTGAACAGGTTATCAAAGGAACATTGGATTCTATTTTTGGCGCTTAGTGCGCTCTTTTTTAGCACTATTTTTGTACCAAACATTACAATAATATTTTAGGAGTGGTTTTTTGTGCCATCGATTATTTATTTACTAGCTTTAGCAATCTTTTGTATGACTACATCAGAATTTATGGTTGCAGGTATGATGAACGAGCTTGCCCTTGCATTCCAGGTTTCTGTAGCATCTATTGGTTATTTAATAACAGCTTATGCAGGAGCAATGGTGGTAGGAGGCCCCATTTTAACTGCAATTCTCTTACGAATGCGTAGCAAACATGCACTATTGTTTTTAATGTTTATATTTTTAATTGGTCAATCGCTAGGAGCTATTGCATGGAACTATGATATTATGATGATTTCACGTATTATAACTGGTATTGCTTCAGCTTCAGCTTTTGGAGTTGCGATTTCCTTTTCTACAACATTGGTTCACTCTGATTCAATGGGAAAAGCTGCATCAATTGTACTTGCAGGTTTAATGGTTGCAACTGTATTAGGTTTACCTATAACAACCGTTATTTCGCAATATTTTGGGTGGCGTATTAGTTTTTGGGCCGTTTCTGTTCTTGTGCTAGTATCGGGGATTATGATTCAATGGTTGCTACCATCATTATCAAACAAAGAGCAACTGAACTGGAAAGACGAACTTATGCATTTTAAAAACAGACATCTTTGGGCAGCGTATACAACAAGTATGTTTATTATTGGTGGTACGTTTGCAGCATTTAGTTATTTCACTCCTATCTTTACAATTATCACAGGCTTTACAAGTGCAAGTATTCCATATTTACTTGCTCTCTATGGTAGCGCGACGGTAGTTGGGAATATAGTGATTGGCAAGTTTGCTGATAAATATACAATGAAAATACTGATGAGCGGATTGATTATATTAATAGTAGCATTGTCTTTATTTGCTATAGGTGCAGAGAATAAATACATTGCGGTTATTTCGATGATTTTTATTGGTTTAACTGGTGTAGCATTGAATCCTGCAATGGTTGCGAGAGTAATGAAAACAGCTAGTAATGGAACAATGATAAATACCGTTCATAGTTCTTTTATTACTCTGGGTGTTGTTATTGGTTCGTCACTGGGTGGTCTTGGAATCAGTAAAGGATATGGATTTGTATCTCCGTTATGGATTGGATCTTGTTTAGCTATCCTTGGGGCAATTTCGTTATTACCATATTTTTACTACAGAAAGACGAATTAAGTGGTTTAAAGTTTCTTTATACCTTTTCGCAATTTACTTTTTGATTATGCATTGATAATGATAGTTTTTTGCTAGGTTTTAGTCGACAATCCGATAGCTATATTATTCTTAATAAAAAAAGTAGTTTTTTGTTAGCTTATATTACAAAAAAGATGTAGTGTTTATAAAAAATTGTAATCAAACTTTGTAATAAAAATGAATTAAATAGAAAAAAACGTAGCCCTCTTATTTTGATCAAAATTAAAAGGGCTTATTCTATTACAAAATCAACGTTCGTGACACTTTCTTAATCAAACTTTATTTTAAACCAATATGAAGTTTGCTTTGGACCACCAAAAACTCACGGTACTTAGCTGATAAATTTGTTCCTTATGAGCGCATCAATCAAGCCGGGTATCTCTACAGCATCCGATTGCGAACGATTTGCGAACGATTCGCGAACGATTTGCGAACTTTTTTTGCGAAAAACTGTGCTAAAGTATTAGTATCAGAAGATTAGGATATTACGAATAAACAACTACATCTATGATAAATCAGGATCTTTCCAGTACAGGGAAGGTCCTTTTATCTTCTGATCTATTTTTAATGAATTGGAGGTGAATAGAAATCATGAAGGACCTTACAAAGCAACAGACTTATGGTTATGGTGCCGAGCCTGTAGAAATTTCAGACGTGTTATCCTATGTAGAAAGTAGAAAAGAAGCATATGGGAATACACCAAACGTTAAAATTTTCATGTATGGTGATGCTGGAAAGTGGCATGTGGATGCAGGTGTCCATTATATAGGACATAATGGAAAGGAAGAGTATCAACCTTTTCTATTAAAGGCATATAAGCAGTATGGACGCGCTAATTTATAAACGTATTTTACTAACGCCATTATTTGGAGTAGTGGCATCCATGATGTTAATGACTTCAGCATTTGCAGCAGAAACACCAGCACCAGTAGAAAAAGAACCTATTGTAGAAGCAATTAAATCCATAAATACGCATCAGTCGCAGCTGGAAACTAATAATGATGCAGAGCGTCGAAATGCGTTGGAAAAAACATTTAACATCAAATTAGATGAAACAGATGTATGGGAAGATAAAGAAGGACAATATTCATATGATGCAAATGGCGTGAAACATAATTATACACCTCATAAAGTAGAAAAAGCTTTAGGATTTTATGCCGTAAATGCAAATCTTCAAGAATTAATTTTGTATGGTAAACGTACTGATAATTGGCAGCCATATCGTATGCTTCAGGCTCAAGAAACACCAGCTTACTTTCAATTAGTTGATGGCAAACTCGAATATAGCAAGGCTTTCTTTGGGCATGAAATCGAAATGAAATTATTCTCTTTCGGTGAAAAGATCTCAAATAACTTGCATAATCCTGAAAAACGCACAGAACTGGAAGCAGAAAAAAAGGCATTTCTTGAAAAATATGCTGCTCTTTTCAAAGCTGCACCTGGTGAAGTGCCACATGTAGTTGGTCTTAATCATACAGAGGAACTTGCGAAACAGTATGATGTTCCTCAAGTAGATAAGGACTTTTTCAACAGCAAATTTAATGATCCAGACGTAATGAATAAAGGCACTTACAAAGATGGTTCCAATCCGTTTAAAAAATAGTGCCTCTTGTTTTTGTAATAGAGTAATAGGAGCTTGGGCTTAGGTCAACACGGAGCTAAATAATATGAACTCAAAAAAAGGTGCTGGCCACTCTTTTTTTTATTGCCTTAAAAGGAGCATTCCTGTTAGAAACGTTTTCGGGGACTTGAAATAAAAAAAGCCCTCTTGTATGATGCTTGAGTATCAACAGACAATTGACTCGCACATCTACAGAGAGGACTCTATAACAATGAATTTTAATACGAATGAAAAAATTAATCAAGTTTCTGAAAATACGCTTGTCATCGGTATTGACATCGCGAAGTATAAACATTTTGCATGTGCCATCGATGATCGTGGTCGTGTGCTTCAAAAATCATTTCCGATTGCTCAATCACACATGGGATTTGAAGCTTTTTATGAACGATTACTTGCGTTAAAGGCGATACATGATAAACAGGAAATCCTCGTTGGTTTCGAGCCAACAGGTCACTACTGGATGAACTTAGCTGCGTTTTTAACAAACTAAGGCATTCCTTTTGTGATGGTGAATCCGATGCACGTCAATCGCTCGAAGGAACTCGATGATAACCTGCAAACGAAAAATGACCAAAAGGATGCACTAGTGATTGCTCGTCTAATGCGCGATGGACGCTTCAGCTATCCACGTATTTTAGCGGGTGTAGAAGCAGAACTTCGCAACGGCGCGACATTGCGTGCCAAAATACAAGAAGACTTAAATGCGCTTCAAAATCGGAGCATTCGTTGGCTCGATCGCTTTTTTCTTGAATTTACTCAAGTATTTAAAAGCTTTGGGAAGATGGCCTATGCGGTGCTTGAAAAAACACCTCTACCATCGGATATCAATGGAAAAACACCGGAAGAACTGCTCTTCCTTTATCGCCAAGTAGAGGGAATGAAAAGTCCCCAACTACCAAAGGCAAAGCAATTGGTCGAGGTAGCAGAAAGCTCCATTGGAGTGACAGAAGGTCTTGTGATGGCACGTTTTGAAATTGCCACACTCCTCTCTCAAATCCAATTGATGCAGACACAACTTGAAAAATTAACGGCACAGCTCATTGAGCTAGCCAAACAAATGTCGGATTATGACTATTTAGCATCTGTTCCTGGAATTGGTGATATCACGATTGTCGATTTACTTTCAGAGGTCGGTTCACTCACACAATATGCGCATCCACGCCAATTAATCAAATTAGCGGGACTCACATTGCGTGAAAACTCCTCTGGTCAGCAAAAAGGACAAAAGCGCATCTCCAAGCGAGGTCGTCGTCAATTACGTGCGCTCCTGTTCCGCGTAATGATGGCGTTAATCAAACATAATCCAGCTTTTCGAGCGTTACACGAATACTACACCACACGTGCCAACAATCCACTGCGTAAAAAGCAATCGATCGTTGTGCTATGTGGCAAGTTAGTAAAGATTTTACATGCCTTGTGCAAAAAGAAAACGATGTTTGATGAACATCAAATGATGAAGGATTTCGCCCATTTTCAGATGACTGCCTAAGCGCCGCCATCAGAAGTCAAAATCAAGAGGATGACATGGAGAAGCCGGCACTATTTTCACCATCCGACCATTCAAACAACTGAAATGAGTCCCTAAGGGAGCATCACCAGCCTCTGCCTTATGACTAGACCGAACGAAGGAATGTACGCGCAAACAGACGCCTAGAGATATGGGAGGGTCCGTCATCATAAGCAACGCAGAGATCCAACAGTGCATCGCTATAACGCATAAAATCAGGAAGATTATTACCAATTAATGGTCTTTCTTTTAGCGAAGCGTACGGATAGTTTGTAAGAAAAAGAAAGAAATACAAAATAACGATAGATGGATGTGTCGAAAAAAATTTTTTTGACACGTAAAAGTGGCGTGAACCATTGATATATCAACATTTATAGAGGGAGGTGAAAGATAAATGACAAGGCAAATTGTAACACTGACAATTGATTTGCTAATGAGAGAAACAGAAACACAGATATTTCAGACAATGTATTCTTAACAGATTGAGTGAATCACGTTGATAAGTAATTAGTTAGAAGGAAACTACTTGTATTTTTAACGATTAATGCCTGAAGTTAGAGGAAGACACAAGACCTACACCAAAGCAGAAGCCTACTTATAAAGGTATTGAATTTAGATTTGATTCACCGTTGGATATGGCAATCTATTTCATTACAGAATTTCCTGATGAATGGATAAAATGGCAAGAACAAACAAAGGTAATGCAACAAATAAAAGATGAAAAATCCAAAGATGATGCAAAGCCACAATTGATAGAATTAACTCTTCGAAACAATATGAACGTGGAAGCATTCGTATGAAGTCTCAAGAAGAAAATCGTGAACTTGCAGACAATGATAAGAAGAAGTCGATTGCTCTAATGGTTGGGGGTAAGAAGGGGCTGTCCTAAAAATCGATTTACATCGACTTTTAGGATAGATCTCCTTTTAGGGGCATCTATTTTATTGAATTTATCCAATCGATAGGAGTATTAAAAATTAAATTCATTATTTATCGCTCCCTTCTGCACACACTCACCTAGTGTTTAGCAGCTAGCCCTTTAATGAGGATTCTTTACAATCTATGGGGGATAACAAAAAAGATTGAAGCCAATGTTAAGTGGGGAGAGATTTCCTAAATTATTGAAATATCAAGGGTTAATCAACCTTTCATGTTCACTTTGCATCCATCCCATATTATATTATCTAAAATTCTATTAAAAACACCGTTAATTGACAATGAATATGGTGGAAAAATATTGGGTTTGAAAAATATTATTATGAAAGCCAAATTCCATCTATGTAGGTCTAATAGATAGAGGGGGTGAGCAAGTGCAGGATACACTCGTACAACGAGCGAAAAAGGGCGATGCAGAAGCATTCGCACAGCTATTTTCACAGTTTGAAATTGATTTATATAAAATGGCCTATGTA